>RCMY010004269.1_pt1 | contig 12397 bp, 8 predicted proteins | sample 2041341 | NCBI WGS metagenome assembly RCMY01 (sample SAMN09708234, study PRJNA481090) | Marine sediment metagenome, whole genome shotgun sequencing project. | reverse complement strand
TACCGCCTCGCCGGGTTGGTCGCGATCGGCGGGTTGGGGATGTCGTTCATGCTCCTGTGGACGATCATCGCCTGGCTCGGTGAAACGAAGGGACTCGCGATCACGCTGTCGGGTGTGGTCGGACTGATCGTCTCGATCGGTGTGTCCGCCGACTCCAACATCGTCTACTTCGAGAACGTGAAGGACACCGTCACCAACGGCAAGGCTCGCAAGCTCACCACTGCAGTGGAGCGGGCCTACCAGGGAGCGATCTCCACGATCTTGAAGGCCGACGTCGTCAGCCTGATCGCTGCCGGTCTGCTCTACCTGCTCACGGTCGGAGCCGTACGAGGGTTCGCCTTCTACCTCGGTGTCGCAACCTTGCTCGATCTCGTCGTCGCCTACGTCTTCATGCGCCCGGCGCTCATGTGGATCGCGCAGCGACCCGCGGTCAAAGCCAATCCACGCCTCCTCGGTATCCGTAACGTCTCGGGAGACCAGTCATGACGGTCAGAGAAATCTTCGACAACACCTCGACCATCGACTTCCGCCCATCGTGGAAGCTCTCGCTCCCGTTGGCCGGCATCGTCAGCGTGATCTCCGCGATCCTGATCGTGGCCGTCGGGTTCAACCTCAGCATCGACTTCGAAGGCGGTGGCATCTACGAGGTCCAGGTGCCGAGCGGCGTCACCGTCGAGTCCGCTCGTGAAGTCATCCAGGAGACCGACGTCCGGATCCAGATCGTCGAGAACGCCGACGGCGAGAGTTCCGTTCGAGTGCAGACCGGGGCCGAACAGCTCGAGAACTCCGACCAGATCCTGTCCGAACTGGTCGACCTCAGCGGACTGACCGTCGACGACATCTCGATCAACGAAGTCGGCCCGACCTGGGGTGACCAGATCACCGGCAAGGCGCTGCGGGCACTCCTGTTCTTCTTCATCGCCGTTGCCATCTACCTGTGGCTCTCGCTCGAGTGGCAGATGGCTGTCGGCGCGATCGCGGCGGTGGTGCACGACCTGCTGTTCGTCGCCGGTGTCTATGTGATCGTCCGCTTCGAGGTCAGCCCAGCAACGGTGATCGCGCTCCTCACGATCATGGGTTACTCGCTCTACGACACCGTCGTCGTCTACGACAAGGTGCGAGAGAACGAGGCAGAGAACGTGGGCAAGAACCCCGCGGAGTACAGCGATCTGGTCAACACGTCGATGAACCAGGTGCTGATGCGTTCGATCAACACGACGCTCACCACCGTGCTGCCGGTCCTGTCGATGCTCGTGATCGGTGGTCTCTTCCTCGGTGGAGCCACGTTGCGAGACTTCGCTCTGGCCCTCTTCATGGGTCTGCTCGCCGGTACGTACTCGTCGGTGTGGGTCGCCTCGCCGATGCTGGTGTGGCTGCGAAGCAAGACACCCGAGAAGCCGGTCGCCGACACCAAGCCCAAGGGCATGAAGCGGGTAGGGCCGACGGGTCTACCTCGCTGAGGCTTTGCCTCGCTAGCGTAGGGACATGGTAAGCGCCAATCGAGTACTGCCCTGGCGACGAGAACGCCAGCCACTCGAAGACGAGATCGGCGACCTCGTCGCCGGGTTCCAAGGCAAGCGCCGCGCCGAGCAGATCGACTTCGTCGCCCGGGCGTACCGCATGGCGGCCGATGCCCACTCCACCCAGCGGCGCAAGTCGGGTGAGCCCTACATCATCCACCCGCTCGCCGTGGCGAAGATCGTCGCCGGCCTCGGACTCGACGAATACACGATCGCCGCTGCGCTGCTCCACGACGCGGTCGAAGACACGTCGTGCACGGTGCTCGACATCGAATCGGCCTTCGGACCCGAGGTCGCCGCCATCGTCGACGGCGTCACGAAGCTCGATCGGCTGCACTTCAACTCGAAAGAAGCCCAGCAGGCGGCGACGTTCCGCAAGATGCTCGTCGCGATGTCGAAAGACCTTCGGGTCCTGCTGATCAAGCTGTGCGATCGTCTCCACAACCTTCGAACCATCGGGGCGATGCCCCGTTGGAAGCAGGAGCGTGCTGCCCGCGAGACGCTCGACGTCTACGCCCCGCTCGCCCACCGTCTCGGCATCCAAGAGGTCAAGACCCAGCTCGAGGATCTGAGCTTCGCCGCCTTGCACCCGAAGCGGTACGCAACCATCGAACATCTCGTGGCCGAGCGAGCGCCGGAACGCAACATCTACCTCACGCAGGTACTCGAAGACGTTCGCTTCCGGCTGGAAGAGCTCAACATCGAAGCCGACGTCACCGGCCGAGAGAAGCACCTCTACTCGATCTACGAAAAGATGGTGCTGAAAGGCAAGGAATTCGACGAGATCCACGACCTGGTCGGCATCCGGGTCATCGTCGATTCGGTTCGCGACTGCTACGCCGCACTCGGTTCGATCCACGCAACGTGGAAGCCGGTGCAGGGCCGGTTCAAGGACTACGTGGCGATGCCCAAGTTCAACCTGTACCAGTCGTTGCACACCACCGTCGTGGGACCCCAGGGCAAACCGATCGAGGTGCAGATCCGAACCAGCGAGATGCACAACCGCGCCGAGTTCGGCGTGGCCTCGCACTTTCTCTACAAAGAGCAGACCGTGCCGCGAGGCACGGCCAAGGCCGGCGAGCTCGATTTACCGTGGCTGGCGAGGATCATCGACTGGGAGAAAGAAACCAGCGACCCCGACGAGTTCATGGCGAGCCTCAAGATCGACCTCGACCAGGAAGAGGTCTTCGTCTTCACGCCGAAGGGCGACGTCTTCACCCTGGTCACCGGTTCGACCCCGATCGACTTCGCCTACGCGATCCACACCGACGTCGGGCACAAGACCGTCGGCGCCAAGGTCAACGGCCGACTCGTCGCGTTGTCCGAAGAGCTGCACTCGGGCGAGACCGTCGAGATCTTCACATCGAAGTCCGAGGGGGCAGCGCCGTCGCAGGACTGGCTGCTCTTCGTCCGGACACCACGGGCGGCAAGCAAGATCAAGCAGTGGTTCTCTCGCGAGCGTCGTGAAGACGCGATTGCGCAGGGCCAGGAAGACATCCAGAAAGCACTCCGCCGAGACGGCCTCCCGGTCCAGAAGATCCTCGGGTCGAAGATCCTCGACACCGTCGCCGACAAGCTCAACTACACCGATCTCACCGCCTTGTACGCAGCGGTCGGTGAGCATCACCTGTCGGGCCAGTCGGTCTCGGCCAAGGTGTCTCGAGAGCTCGAGTCGGCCAGTGGCAGTCGGACCGAAGAATCGCTTCCTGCCACCGTCAACCCGCCGCGTCGGCGCAGCAAGCAGGCCATCGGCGTACATGTCGAGGGTCTCGACGATGTCCTCGTCCGGCTGTCGAGGTGTTGCACCCCGGTGCCGGGTGACGAGATCGTCGGTTTCGTCACCCGTGGTCGTGGGGTCTCGGTCCACCGATCCGACTGTGCCAACGCGCTGTCGCTGGTCACCTCGCAGAACGACCGAGTCATCGACGTCGAGTGGGACACCAAGCGCGAGACCGGCTATTTCGTCGCCTCGATCGAGGTGAAGGCCTATGACCGGTCTCGGCTGTTGTCCGACGTGACCTCGCATTTCTCCGACAATCACATCAACATCCTGTCGGCATCGACGCTCACCGGCAGCGACCGGATTGCTCGCCTCCGATTCGACTTCGAGATCGCCGACCCGTCGCATCTCGAGAATCTGCTCCGGTCGGTCCGCAAGATCGACACCGTCTACGACGCCTACCGAATCATGCCCGGCAAAGGGGGTTGACGCCGTTCGCTTCGCTCTCTTACCGAGTTGCTCGCTGCGCTCACAACATCGCCGGTGGCCGCCGACCCTGGTCATAATTGAAGGTGGTGGGCTGCGGGTAGCGATACCCTCTGGCGGGCATGGCCAAATCGAGTTTTCAAGCACTTCCGGGCACCCGCGACCTTCAGGCGCCAGACACCGAGCGAATGCGAGCACTGGTCGACGTGTTCGCCGAAGAGGCGAGCGCTGCCGGCTTCGGCATGGTGATTCCGCCGATGTTCGAAGACGTCCGCGTCTTCGACCGTCTGGGCGAGGCGAGCGACGTCGTTTCGAAGGAGCTCTATGCCTTCGAAGACAAGGGTGGTCGTCAGATCGCTCTTCGTCCTGAATTCACGGCGTCGGTGTGTCGGATGTTCGCCGAACAGCGCCCGATCACGCCCTGGAAGGTGTGGTATTCGGGCCCGAGCTTCCGGTACGACAAGCCGCAGGCCGGCCGCTATCGGCAGTTCGACCAGGTGGGTGCCGAGTCGATCGGTACCAACGACCCCGACGTCGACACCGAGCTGATCGCCCTGGCCGCTCGCTTCTACGAACGCATCGGCCTCACGAACGTCACGTTGCTCATGAATTCGCTGGGCGACGCCGCCGATCGTCCCCGATATCTCGAGGCGTTGCGCAGCCACTTCGAGGCGAACCTCGACGCGCTCTCCGAGCAGAGCCGCACCACCTTGGCGGTCAACCCGCTGCGAGTCCTCGACAGCAAGCGTCCCGGGGATGCCGAACTGATCGAGGCGGCACCCGTGCTCGCCGACTACATCTCCGACGAGGCCGCCACTGCGTTCGAACGAGTTTGTTCCGGGCTCGACCTCCTCGGTATCGCCTATGAACGTGCTCCTCGACTGGTGCGCGGTCTCGACTACTACACCCGCACCACCTTCGAGTTCGCAGCACACGGTCTGTCGGCGTCGCAGAACGCCGTCGGCGGCGGCGGTCGCTACGACGGGCTCATCGCCGCGCTCGGCGGGCCAGAAGAGCCCGGGGTCGGCTTTGCTCTCGGCGTCGATCGCACCCTGCTCGCCTGCGACGCCGAAGGTGTGTTCGGCGCACCTGACGCCACGATGAACGTGTGGGTCGTCTCCACCTCCGACGGCCTCGAGGCGCTCTCGATCACCAACGAACTTCGCCGATCCGGTCTGCGGGCAGACCGCAGCTTCGACGGTCGCTCGATGCGGGCCCAGATGAAGGCGGCGAATCGATCCGACGCCGAGGTCGCCGTCATCGTCGGTGAAGACGAAGCGGCGAACCAGACTGTCACCATCCGACCTCTACGAACTGACGGTGACCAGGTCACCGTCCCTCGGGCACAACTCGTGCCTGCGGTGAAGGAGCTGCTCCCATCATGATGCGAACCCACCTCTGCGGAGAACTCAGAGCCGAGAACATTGGCGAAACCGTCACCCTGACCGGTTGGGTCAACCGGCGGCGCGAGCACGGTGAGCATCTGGCGTTCGTCGATGTCCGTGATCATTCCGGCATCACCCAGCTCGTGGTCGACAACGCCGTCGATGTTCGCAGCGAATACGTGGTGAAGGTCACCGGCACCGTCGCTGCCCGGCCCGAGGGCACGGTCAATGCCGATATCGACACCGGTGACATCGAGATCCACGACTGTGAGGTCGAGGTCCTGTCGATCGCCGAGCCGCCACCGTTCCCGATGGACTCGCGCGCCGACGACGTCGACGAGATGGTCCGACTCAAGCATCGCTATGTCGACCTGCGCCGGGCCCGCATGCAGAAGAACCTCCGAGTCCGCTCGAAGGTGAACACCGCGATCCGCAACTCGATGGTCCAGCAGGACTTCGTCGAGGTCGAGACCCCGATGCTCATGCCGTCGACGCCCGAGGGCGCTCGCGAGTTCGTAGTCCCATCACGCCAGCGTCCTGGCACGTTCTACGCCCTTCCGCAGTCGCCGCAGCTCTACAAGCAGTTGCTCATGGTCGGCGGGCTCGATCGCTACTTCCAGATCGCTCGCTGCCTTCGAGACGAAGACCTCCGAGCGGATCGCCAGTACGAATTCATGCAGCTCGACATGGAGATGAGCTTCGTCGACGTCGACGACGTGCTCGCTGCCGCCGAGCTGACCGTGCTCGACGCGGCCGAAGCCGTCACCGGCGTGCGCCCCGACCCGGTCGAGCGCATCACCTGGCACGACGCCATGAACCGTTTCGGCATCGACAAGCCCGACCTGCGTTTCGGCATGGAGCTGGTCGAGCTCACCCCGGTGTTCGCCAACACCGGTTTCAAGGCGTTCTCGAGCGCCGAGGCCATCAAGGGCATCAATCACGTCGGTGGTTCGGCCGACTACGGGCGCAACAAGCTCGACGCGCTGACCGACTTCGCGAAGGGCAACGGGGCCAAGGGCCTCGTGTGGCTCCGCGTGGTCGAGACCGACGACGGCACGCTCGGTGTCGAATCACCGGTGGCGAAATTCCTCTCCGACGAGGAAATCCCCGCACTGATCTCTGCCCTCGACGGCGCAGCCGGCGACCTCCTGCTCCTGGTGGCCGACGACTGGACGACCACGTGCGAGGTCTTGGGCGAGATCCGCAACAAGCTCGGCCGGCCGCCGGTCAGCCAGGGCCCATACAAGTACGTGTGGGTCGTCGATTTCCCTCTCTTCGTCGGCGTCGATTCGACCACGGGCAAGCCGAAGCCTGGTCACCACGCCTTCTGCCACCCCCATCTCGACGATCTCGACAAGCTCGAGTCCGATCCGATGTCGGTTCGTGCGTGGGCGTACGACCTCGTGCTCAACGGCTGGGAGCTCGGTTCGGGCAGTATCCGAATCCATGACCCGGCCCTGCAGCGACGCGTGTTCTCGATCCTCGGGATCTCCGAGGCCGAGGCCGACAAGCGGTTCGGCTTCTTCCTCGAGCCGTTCAAGTACGGCGCGCCGCCTCATGGAGGCTTTGCCTACGGCATCGACCGCCTGGCGGCCATCCTCGCCGGCGAGGAGAACATTCGCGAGGTGATCGCCTTCCCCAAGCCGCAATCCGGGGCCGATCCACTCACGAATGCGCCGACCCCGATCGACGAGGCGCAGCTCTCGGAGTTGGGGCTCCGACTCCTGCCTCCAACCCAATAGGCGTGCTGGCTCAGTTCGGTCGTGAACCGTTTCCGACCCAGAAATCGACCACGACGTCGGTCGGGGCGGCGGTCGAGAATCGGACTCGTCCGCTGGAATCGGGCGACGCCGGTGAGGCATCGATCTCGACCGTGAGTTCCTCGGTGGAACCCGACGACGGGTCGATCCGACGTGCGAGAAGTGTCGCCTCGCCGATCGGTGACAGCGAGTAGCCGAGACGCTCGAGTTCGTCGGCGATTCCCGATCCGACCTCGTGTGCCGGCCGCTCGCGGCAGATGAGACTGGTGAACTGATCGCTGGCGACGACCCCGTCGGCGACGACCGGCGTGAGATCGACCGGGATGGCGATCCCTGCGAGCAGGTGGGCGATCGTGACGTGGGTCGGCACCGGCTGCGGCTGCTCCGGTTCTGGTTCGGCCACCGGTTCTGGTTCGGTGTCGAGAGCCCGACGCTCGGTGCGGCGACGGTCGCCGACTCGGCGGTCGCCGCTGCGTCGCTCGGCAGCTCGTCGTTCGTCGGCCTCGGCCGGTGTCTCTTCCCGCACTGGTTCTTCCGGCACTGGTTCTTCTGGCACTGGTTCTTCCGGTATGGCGTCTTGGACAGGGATTTCCGGAATGAACCGTGGGCTGATGACCGGTCGCTCGGCCGACACCGGCTGGCTCTCGACTGGCTGGGCTTGGGCTTGGAGCCGTGCCTTACGGCGGCGTTTGGCCGCCTGGCGTGCTGCAGCCCATCGAGCGAGGCGGCCGAGCACGATGGCGACCGTGAGGGCCAACCAGACGTAGAAGGCGATGACGACGACGGCTTTCATGTGACCAGACTACGCTCAATGTCCCGTGGCCGATGACCTCTTCACCGCAGCAGCGAAAACGCGGCTCGAGGCCCGAGCGCCTCTGGCCGCCAGACTCCGACCTGCGTCGCTCGACGACATCGTCGGCCAGCAACACCTGCTCGGCCCGAGCGGTTCGTTGCGGCGCCTCGTACAGGCCGATCGCCTCTCCTCGGCCATCCTGTGGGGGCCTCCCGGCACCGGCAAGACCACGTTGGCGAGGCTGCTGGCTGCCGCTTCGGTGAAGACCTTCGTGCAACTGTCCGCCGTCACGGCCACGGTGAAAGACGTCCGCCAGGTGATCGCCGATGCCGAGGAGCGACTCGGGGCCCATGGGCGGAGCACCATCTTGTTCCTCGACGAAGTGCACCGATTCAACAAGGCTCAGCAAGACGCCCTGCTTCCGGCGGTGGAATCGGGCGTGCTCGTCTTGATCGGCGCGACCACCGAGAATCCGTTCTTCGAGGTGAATGCACCCCTGCGGAGCCGTTCGACGCTGTTCCGCCTCGAAGCGCTCACCGAAGAAGATCTCACGATTCTGCTTCGGCGTGGCGTGGCGGCCGAACGTGCAGTGGCCACCGACGAGGCGATCTCCTATCTCGCCGGTCGGGCTGCGGGCGATGGCCGTCAGGCGCTCACCACGCTCGAGGTCGCGATCGCTCTGGCTGCTGCCGAGAACGAAGACGGACCGATCGACGGGCCGGTCGGATCGGTCGAGCTGCGCCACGCCGAAGCAGCAACCGACCTCAAGTCGTTGCGTTATGGACGAGACGAGCACTACGACGTCATCAGCGCCTTCATCAAGAGCATTCGCGGGTCCGACCCCGATGCCGCGGTGTATTGGCTGGCCCGCATGCTCGCAGCCGGCGAAGACGCTCGGTTCATCGCTCGCCGGTTGGTCATCTCGGCGTCGGAAGACATCGGCATGGCCGATCCCATGAGTCTGCTGGTCGCCAACGGGGCCGCCCACGCAGTCGAGTTCGTCGGCCTGCCCGAGGCTCGTATCGCGCTGGCCCAGGCCACGGTCCATCTTGCGACCGCGCCGAAGTCTGCGGCGTCGTACCAGGCACTCAACGCGGCCATGCACGATGTGCAGGAGCTTCCGGCCGGTGAGGTACCGATCCATCTTCGCGACGGCCACAATCGCGGCTCGGCATCGCTGGGCCATGGCGTGGGCTACGACTATCCTCACGCCCATCCCGACGGCTGGGTCGATCAAGAATACCGACCAGCAGAAGTGGCGGACCAGCGCTACTACGAGCCCACCGGCCGCGGGTACGAAGCAGAGGTGGCGGAGCGTATGAAACGCTGGACCGTGCAACAGAAAGACGACCCAACATGAGCATCGCCGATTTCGCAGCCCTCGTCGTGGCCATCTCGGTCGTCGTCGCTGCGGTCTTCCTCGTGACTGCGGTCAACAACCTCAACAACACGTTGGCCAAGCTGGAAGACACCGCACACCAGCTTCGAGACGAAGGCATCGCCGCCTTCCAAGACCTTCGCAAGCTGGTGGCCGACGCCGATGCCGAACTCGACAAGGTCGATCTGGTGCTCGACCGCGCCGATCAGGCGACCAGTGTGATGGCCGAGACCTCTCGCCGAACACACGAAGCAGTCCAAGACCCGGTCATCAAGACGCTCGCGGTCGCCTCCGGCACCTCCCGGGTGGCCAAGGGGTGGCTGCGCCGAAAGAAGACCACCTGATGCTGGTCAAACGGATTCGCTGGATGGCCATCGGTGCCATGGTCAGTTACGCCACGAAGGCGAAGGCCACACGAGACATCGATCGAGCCACCGATGCACTCCAAGAGCGTCTACCCGAGCCGGTGAACCGGGCAGTCCAGGCGCTGCCGGGCGACCTGCCACGACTCGGGGGGGCGGCCGTGGTCGCAAAGAACAACGCCGCTCGAACGGCCAGGGCGACGGTGATCGTCACGAAGGCGGCCGGCCGGACCGGCAAGCAACTCGGCGGCGCCGGCCGGCAGGTCTCAGAGCTGCGCCGAACCGCTCGCGATCGAATCAGCGCCATGCAATCGGAGCTGTCGCACGAGATCGAACACGATCGTCGGCGACTCAAGTCCGATGCCGTGCGCGAGACCGAGGGCGAAGCGGCAGCACTCGAAGCGTTGCTCGACCTGCGAGCAACCGAACTCGAGCCCCTGCCAGAGGTCCCCACCCCGATCGACACCGGTCGGCGGCGTCATCGTCCGGCCGTGCCCGAGGCCCCGGTCGGCCGAGTCCAGCGCAGCTATCTTCCTCCGGTCAACGCCTGGGATCGGCCGCGCCGGAATCGCTCGACCGAGCGCTAGGCAGCACGCCTACACTCGGGGGCTTATGAAGGCCCGAGAACTGCGACGCGTATTCACCGACTACTTCATCGAGCGCGATCACCTGCTGATCCCGTCGGGCAGTCTCATCCCGCACGACAAGACGCTGCTGTTCACCAACTCGGGCATGGTGCCGTTCAAGCCGTACTTCGTGGGTGAAGAAGTGCCGCCGCATCCGCGAGCGGTGTCGGTGCAGAAATGTGTTCGTGCCGGTGGCAAGCACAACGACCTCGACGAGGTCGGCCGGACCGCCCGCCACCTCACGTTCTTCGAGATGCTGGGCAACTTCAGCTTCGGTGACTATTTCAAGGAGCGGGCGATCCCCGACGCTTGGGACTTCTTCACCCGCGTGCTCGAACTCGACCCCGATCGTCTGTGGGTCACGGTGCACCACACCGACGACGAGGCCGCGGCGATCTGGGAGAACGAGGTCGGCATTCCGGCAGAACGAATCCAGCGTCTCGGCGAAGACAACTGGTGGCGCATGGCCGACACCGGTCCCAACGGGCCGAGCTCGGAGATCTTCTGGGACAAGGGCCCTGCCTACGGACCCGACGGCGGCCCCGCCAATCCCGAGGCCGACGAACGATTCGTCGAGATCTGGAATCTCGTCTTCATGCAGTTCGAGACCGACGAGGCCGGCGAGAGCAAGCCGCTGCCCCGTCCGTCCATCGACACCGGTGCCGGCCTCGAGCGCATCCTCTCGGTGCTCCAGGGCAAAGATTCCGTGTTCGAGATCGACGAGATGGCCACCCTGATCGACGTCGCCTCCGACGTCACGGGGTACAAGCTGGGCGCCGACGCCGAGTCCGACCTGGCGCTGCGAGTGCTCGCCGAGCACGCCCGCACCATGACGTTCTTGATCTCCGACGGTGTGTTCCCGAGCAACGAGGATCGCGGGTACGTCCTGCGCCGCATCGTGCGGCGGGCCGTGCGATTCGCCTACCTGCTCGGAGTCGAGAGCCTGGTCACGCCACAACTGGTCGATGCCGTGGTCGACATCATGGGCGAGGACTACCCGCAGCTGGTCACCACCCACGAACTCGTGCGAGACGTGGTCGAGCGCGAAGAGACCCAGTTCCGGCGCACCCTTGCCAACGGCTTGCGCATACTCGACGACCAGCTCGCCGACATCGACGAAGGCGGCGTGCTCCCCGGATCCGTCGCGTTCCTGCTTCACGACACGTACGGCTTCCCCTACGAAGTCACCGAAGAAGTGGTCGCAGAACGCGGACTCACCGTCGACCGAGCCGGATTCGACACCGACATGGCCGAGCAGCGAGAGCGAGCCAAGGCTGCCCGAAAGGGCGTGGTCCAAGCGGCCGACTTCGAACAGGTGCAGGCCCTGCTCGAAGCCAACGGCGTCACCGAATTCGTCGGCCGCGACGAACTCACCGATGTCTCGGCGAAGATTCTTGCCGTCACCGGCCTTGGATCTGACCTGGTGTCGATCTTCACCGATCGCTCACCGTTCTACGCGGAATCCGGTGGCCAGATCGGTGACACCGGCACGATCACCACCCCGACCGGTACCGCAACGGTGCTCGACACCCTGTATGCGGTTCCCGGGGTGCACCGCCACGTCGTCGAGATCACCGAGGGCGAGGTCCTGGGCGGCCAGGACGCAACCGCCTCGGTCGATGTCGAGCGGCGCAACGCCATTCGGCGCCATCACACCGCCACGCACATGATCCACTGGGCCCTGCGCGAGGTCTTGGGCGAGCGGGTCAAGCAGCAGGGATCGATGGTCGCCCCCGACCGCCTGCGATTCGATTTCGCCCATCACGAGCCGCTGACGGCCGAACAGGTCAGACAGGTCGAAGACCTCGTCAACGCCCAGATCCTTGCGAACCCCGAGGTGAACCACCCCGAGGTGTCGAAGGCAGAAGCCGAGACCATGGGGGCCATCGCGTTCTTCGGCGACAAGTACGGCGACCGGGTCCGAGTCCTCCAGGCCGGCCCCTCACTCGAGTTCTGCGGTGGCACGCACGTCCACGCCCTGGGCGACATCGGCCTGGTCAAGATCATCAGCGAAGGCTCGATCGGGTCCAACATGCGGAGGGTCGAAGCGGTCGCCGGAACCGGCGCCATCGACATCATCCGCGCCGAGCAGGCCGTCATCGTCGACGCAGCCGAACTCCTCAACGTGCCCCGGGGCGATCTGCTCGACGGTATCGAGAAGCGGCTCGCCGAGAACAAGGCGCTGCAGACCGAGATCGCCGCACTGAAGCAGCAACTGGCGGCAGGGCAATCGGTCGGACTGGCCGAACAGGCCGTCGACGGTGTGGTCGTTGCGTCGGTGCCCGGACTCGAGCGCGACGACCTGCGCGAGCTCGCGGTCGCCATCCGCGACCACGAGGGCATTCGCGCCGTCGTGCTCGCCACCGC
>RCMY010004268.1_pt1 | contig 12402 bp, 9 predicted proteins | sample 2041341 | NCBI WGS metagenome assembly RCMY01 (sample SAMN09708234, study PRJNA481090) | Marine sediment metagenome, whole genome shotgun sequencing project. | reverse complement strand
TTGGCGCCGGCTTCATCTACCCGCTGTGCGGCGACATGCGGACGATGCCCGGTTTGGGCCGGACGCCGGCGGCGGCCGGAATCGACATCGACGCCGATGGCAACATCGTTGGACTCAGCTAGGCCGGACGGTGATCTCCTGGCTGACGTCGAGGTTCGGGCCTGAGGCAGATCCCGCGGACCTGGCCGGAAGGCGCCCCCTGCTCGAACCCGACGGATTCGTGTTCGAGGTCGTTCCGCTGCAAAGCCTCGAGGGCCAAAAACGCCACATTCCCCCCGGCTCGTGGGTCTCGGTGACGTGCTCGCCGACCAAAGGGATCGAGGCCACGATGGACCTCGTCGCCGAATTCAAGGCCGCCGGGCACCGGCCGATCCCTCATCTCGCTGCCCGCATGGTGCAGAGCAGGGAGCACCTCCACAGCATCGCCGACCGATTGGCGGAGCTGAGAGTCGGCGAGGTGTTCATCGTCAGCGGCGACGCCGACGAGCCGGCCGGCCCGTATACGAACGCACAAACGTTCATGCGCGATTTCGTTCCCGCCGCGACCACGGTGCGCAGCTTCGGCTTCACGGGCTACCCCGATGGCCACGTCAATCACGACGATGCGTATCTCCACCACGCACTGCACGAGAAGCAGCGGATCGTGCTCGACCACGGAAAGGATGGCTACGTCGCCACCCAGATGTGTTTCGACGCCGGGCAGATCGAATCCTGGATCACACGCGAGCGAGCAGCAGGCCTCGTCGTACCGATGCAACTGGGCGTCGCGGGCGTCGTCGACAAGAAGCGCCTCATCACCATGGGTGCCCGGATCGGGGTCGGACAAAGCGTGCGCTACCTCCGCAAGAACATGGGAGCCCTCACCAAGCTGTTTGTTTCGGCGGGCTACAACCCCGACGAGCTACTCGTCCCGCTCGGCCGAACCATTGCGAGCAACGACGTGCGTTGGGCGCACGTGTTCACGTTCAACCAGATCGAAGCCACCAACGGGTGGCGGGTGGACACGCTCGACAATTACTGAAGCGAGAAGGCCCCTGCCGCTTCCAGATCGGTGCATCGCCCTTGGCGAAGCGAGTCGACCAACTGGGGTTCCGGCTCGAGCTGACGAATCGTCGGGGAGAACGGACTGTGGGCCGGCCAGTCCTCACCCGGGTCGCCATTGGTTGCGAACGCGACCCAGGAGGTCATGATCGCCTCGGACAGTGCCGCATCGTCGTCGTTGAACTCCTCGGCCAGACCCAACACCCCCGACGGGTTGCCGAACAGGTAGATGAGCTCGGCACCGTGCGTCGCCCCGAGACCGAATGGTTCGTCGACGGATCGATGCGTCAGTTGGTAGAGCCAGATCGGCGCAGCAGCGCTGGCCGCATCGGCGAACCGCTTGGCCGGACACGCGAAGGTGAGGTCGGTCAGGAAGGTCTGCCACGCGACCAGGTTGGTGGGCTGGTTGGCGTACAACGACAAGATTGTGCCGAGGTCGGCGGAATCGGGCAGCTGCTCGGCGATGAGGTCGGGCAGGGCTTCGTCGGTCGGCTCTTCGTCCCCCAGGGTGAAAAGCGTCGACTCGTCGAGGTTCGAGCCGGTGATGATGGGCACCGACCTCAGCGTTCCGGCGACGGCCTGTGTCATTGCCGACTCGGTGAACCAGAATCCGTCGAGCACCAACGATGACACGTCGAAGTCGACCGCCGCCTCCAACAACGCGTCGACCGGCAGGGCTCGCAGGCACCCGAGCTGATCCTCCGAGTCTGCACACGGCGTGTTGTTGACAAAGGCCGTGCCGTCGCCCGTTGCCTCTTGCATGGTGACCGCCCCGTCGCAGCCGGCCCCGCTCTGGATGATCGCTTGGTGAAACAGCCCCGCCGAAGCGGACAATGCCAGATGGGTGCAGACGCTGAATCCGCCGGCGGACTCACCGAAGATGGTGACGTTCGCTGGGTCACCACCGAATCCGGCGATGTTGTCGCGCACCCACTGCAGCGCGAGCACCTGATCCTGGATGCCCCAGTTGCCGACCGGACCGTCGCCCGTCGTGAGCTGGTCGGTCACAAGAAATCCCAGCGGGCCGAGTCGGTAGTTGATCGCAACGGTGACCACGCCACGCCGCGCCAGGTTGGAACCCTCGAACAGCGGTTGGTGGGCGGATCCGGAGGTGAACCCTCCGCCGTGGATCCATACCATCACGGGCAAATTCTCCGCGTCGGCCGGCGCGACGACGTCGAGGGTGAGGCAATCCTCTGTCGATTCCGGGGTCACCAGGAACGTGTTGGTGATCCCCTCATTCTGGGGACAAGCGAGGCCCGGGGCATCGGCCAGGTACGGCTCGGTCCAAGGCTCCGGCGGCGCCGGCGACTGCCACCGGCGGTCCCCCAACGGCGGAGCGGCGTACGGAACGGCGAGGAACGACACCAAACTCTCTGTTGCCGCCTCCCCTTCGTGCAGGACACCCCGGACCGGACCCGCGTTGGTCTCGACGTTGACGGGATCCCGATCGAACTGCTGCTGCGTCGTGGTTGCTGCGAGCGTCGTCGTACTGAAGACCGGCGCGGTGGTTGGTATCGGCTCGGTGACCGTCGTGCTCGCCGCAGCATCGCCGCCGCCGCTGCTGCACCCGGCTGCAAGTGCGACGGCGAACGCAACGATGATGGCGAACCGGGACAAAGGTCGAAATCGGTTCATCGGGCCCAGGCTAGGCGATGGCGAGCCGCCCCTCACCGCGCTGGACAGAGCGGGGGCTCAATTCGTACGTCCGGGCTCCCAGTCGCCGGCATAGCTCTCGAGTCGGTCGTCGAGACGGTGATAGTCCGATGCAGAATCGGTGAACAGCGCCGTCGTGGTGACCAGCCCGGTCGGTGGGTCTATGGTCCCGGCCATGATCGAGATATTCTGGGGCTTGTCGGCGGCGCGCCAAAACAGCGTGGAGCCGCAAGCGCTGCAAAAGCCGTACTGCACCGACTCGGTCGAGTCGTACCAACGGAGGGTATTGGCCGGTTCGGTTCGAAGATCGTCGATCCACACGGCGCTCGCGGCCACAAAGTGACCCGTGATGCGACGACACGGCTCGCAGTGACAGTTGGCCACATCACGCATCGGTCCGACAACCTCGTATCGAACGCCACCACACGCACATCCACCCGTTGTCACGTCGCCACCGCCCTACCTGCAATACCTTTGCTCTCAAGTTACCGGCCCGCCAAAGGGAAAGGGCATCTCACGTGAAGGGCATCTCACGGTAAAAGCATGGCCCACACCGAATCTCGGGCATGCCCACGCTCAGCGCACGCTGGCGGGCAAACTGGTCACGTTGTGCTGTCCCGTTCTCCATCCGTCCGCTCGCGCCTATGTGCCATGGCCGTGCTCCTCGCCATATTCGGCGCGGCGTGCTCGACCGATCCCGTGGCCGAGATTGCCGACCGCCCTCCGGCGGGTGAGACAACCACCACACCGGCGCCTCCCTCCAACTCTCCAGGTACCACCGGACCTCCGACCAGCACCACGACGCCATCCCCCGGCCCCGGCAATACCACCCCCGGTGCGAACGGTTCCGACACGGTCCCTCCCCCTCCAACCGTGACCCCGGCCATTCCCGGCAGCGTCAACGCGCCAGGCATGGTCGCCTACGTCGATGCCGACGGGGTGCTGGTGCTCGATCGTCCTTCCACCGGCATCCTCGACCCCGGCCGCGTCTCGCCACCATTCACGTTTGCCACGCAACCGACCTGGGCGCCGGATGGCAACCAACTCGCCTGGCTGACGTTCGGCGCCAACGATCGCCTCGCTCGGGTGCAGCTCTTCAGCCTGACCGACGGTCCATTCCAAACGTTGACACCGACCTTCGTTCCGATCTACCTGTCGTGGTCGCCTGCATCGGACAACCTCGGCTTGTTGGGTGGCAACGGCACCTCCGTGTTGTTCGGCTTCTCCCGGGCACAGGACGTCAACATCGTTCCGGCCGCCGATCAGGGCGAGCAGTACTACTTCTCGTGGCTCGCCGGCCGGGACACCGTCCTGAGCTACGACGGCTCGACCGTCGCCGAGGTCTCCGCCGGCGGGCCGACCCCGCTCGTTGACAGCGCCGCGGCATTCCAGGCGCCCGTGGCGCTCGACGACGGCACCGCGATCATCTCGGTAGACGACGCAACGGCCGGCCAGGTGGTTGCCCGCCTCGACCTCGAGTCGGGTGCGGTCACCCCGCTCGCCTCGCACGACGGCCAGGTGTTCCTCGTCGGCGCGCCCGACGGCAGCGAGCTCGCGGTCGTCCACGTACCCCAAAGCGGTGGCGGTGCCGCGATCAATCCCATCTCCTTCCGCCGCCAAGACCCGTCCCCACCCGCAGCGACGGAGCTGCCGACGTTGCCTCTCGGTTTGTCGTTGATCGACCTGACCACCGGTGAGGTAACCGAGACCCCCATCGTGGGGGCCGAGGCGGTCTTCTACAGTCCCGACAGCACGCGACTCCTCGTACAGGCAACCGATGAGATCACCCAGTGGCTGATCCTCGAGGACAACGAAATCTCGCTGGCGACCGAAGGATTCATCCCGACGCCGACCTTCAACCAGACGGTCCTCCCGTTCTTCGACCAGTACGCCCAGTCGATGACCCCGTGGGCTCCCGACGGCACCGCCTTTGTGTACGCCCGTCTGGGCCCCGGCGGTGGACAAATCATCGTCCAGTCGGCAACCGACGGTCGTTCCCAGGTGTTGGGGTCCGGCGAGTACGCAGCGTGGTCACCCACAGACAACTAACCATCCCGCGGGGTAGCGCCCTGACGAAGTACGGGCTACGACGTCCGCACGATGCGATCGTCCGCCGCCAGGAGCGGCACCCGGTCACCCAGTCGGGTGGCCAAGGCGATTGCACAGTCGACAAATTTGATCGTGTGATCATCCCTGGTGCCACACGCCATGTCGACCATGCCGGCGCGACCCGCCGGGGGTCCCGACTGCGGGCCGGCTGCGTCGAGGGGTCCCTCGGCGGGAGCGAAGCCGCCGACCGCTGCCGCAACGAAGTGCCACGCGGCATTGGCCAGCACCTGCTGGTCAGACTCGTGGAGGTAGTCGAGAAGCACGCCCGCCATCGTCGGCACGGTGACGCCGTGGATGAACGTGAACGCGTCGGGCGTGAATTGCAGGTAGGCATTGGCTGACGCGAGGGCCACCTGTCGCAACATCTCGTCCGGTGGACACGGAGCGAGGCAGGCGGTGGCTTCGGTCCATCCGTCCAGGCTCACGACCCGGCGCAGGACCCGGGTGATCGATCCGGCCCGATCGACGTCGATCGGCAGCCGGGGAACCATGGCCAGGGCGTCGTCGATCGTCGCCGTCCCCGACGCATCGGCCCCGGGAAGTACGGCGAATGCTGCGCACCAGTACGCCAATGCGTCAGCCAACTCGTCGCGTCGAGCAATGCTGTCGTAGCGCCCGAGCGCCCGGAGGACATGTGCGACCCGGAGCAGACCATGGCCGGCTGCAGTGGCCAACCCGGGGACCAGATCGGGAAGCCACTGCCGCGCGATCTCGGTCCACGACGCGGCCGCAATCTCCGCCCGAAAGTACACGGACCAGTCGGCGAACTCTCGAGTCGCACCCAGCTCCGCAGGCCCGTCCAAGATCGGGTGCGATGGCTCCGGACGCACGTCGAGCTTCGGCAGGTAGGACGCAACGAACTTCTCGAGATGTCGTTGCCCGCCCATGGCGACGACTGCCTCGGCAGCCATGGGACCGTGGTTCGCGAGGCCGCCCCCATAGGTGGGAGCCGTTGCGCCGAACTTCGCATAGGCATGATCGAGCCGCTCTTCGATCGTCTCGTCGACATCCATCGGCTAAACGTAGCCCCAGCCGAAGCGACCCTTCACACACAGGTGTCCGTTGGTGACATCGTGATCCATCGGCGAGGTGACCTTGACGATCTCGTTGTCCTGAACGTGGAGCTCGAGCGTGCAACCCACGCCGCAGTACGAGCAGATGGTCGGGGTGACGGTTTGTGCCGCCTCGTTCCAGGTGCCCGCCTCCCGTCGATCATGCTCGGTCTTGAACACCAAGGCGCCGGTGGGACACACGCCGATGCAGTTCCCGCAGTACACGCAGGCCGAGTCGGGGAGCACGGCGTCGAACTCGGTGGAAATGCGGCTCGCCGAACCCCGCCCCGCCATGGTGATGGCGAACGTGTGTTGAGCATCGTCTCCGCAGGCCTCGACGCACTTGTAACAGAGGATGCACCGTGCGTAGTCGCGCACGTAGAGGTCGTCTTCCACCTTCGGCTCCTGATACATGGTGGTGACGGGCTGCTCGGCATCGGGCGTGAACCGGGCCGGATCGGCGTCGTAGGCCTTCAACCAGCCCTTGAGATCGTCGGAGCCACGCGAGATGTCGGCGGAAGAGCCGAGCAACTCGAGTACGAGCTTGCGGCTGTGACGGACCCGTTCGCTGTCGGTGGCGATCACCATGCCTTCCTCGGCGGGTCGGGCGCAGCTCGGGACCAACGCCCGGTTTCCCTCGACCTCGACGACACAGACCCGGCAGGCCCCGGCCGGGGTGAGGTTTTTGGAGTAGCACATCGTTGGGGTGTCGCGCCCCTGCTGGTCGCAGGCGTCGAGTATCGACGAGCCTTCGCGAACCCTGACCGCGGTTCCGTCGATCGTGATGTCGATCATCTTGCGGGGCGCCTCGACCGGCTGCATCGGCATGTCGAGGGTCACCGCATGCTCCCGTCCAACAGACCCAATGCTCGGGCGGATCGGATCGCGCTTGCCGCCGTTTGGCCAAGGCCACAGATCGATGCGTCGGTCATGACCGCATCGAGGTCGGCCAACAGCGCCAGGTCTCGGTTGCGATCCTCGGCCGAGCGCAACCTCACCAGGGTCTCTTCCTGCCGGACCGTACCGACGCGGCATGGCACGCATTGGCCACACGACTCGTCGCGAAAGAATGCCGCAATGCGCGTCACGATGTCGACCATGTCGGCCCCCTCGGCGAAGACCATGACCACGCCGGACCCGAGCGTCGTCCCGGCCTCTTGGGTTGCCTCGAGCGTGAGCGGCAGGTCGAGTTGGTCGGGCCCGACGAAGCTGCCGGCGGCACCGCCCAGAAGAATCGTCCGGATCGGGCCGGTTGCCCCACCGGCGAGTTCGAGCACTTCGCGCAGCGTCGCGCCGTACTCGACCTCGTAGATTCCCGGTACCGACACCGCTCCGCTCAAACAGAACAGCTTCGGTCCGGTCGAGCGTTGCGCGCCGATGGCGGCGAATGCCGCGGCTCCGTCACGGATGATCGGCAGCACGTTGATGAGCGTCTCGACGTTGTTGACCACGGTGGGCTCGGAGAACAGGCCCTGTTCGGTGGGAAACGGGGGTTTGCTCCGGGGCTCGCCGCGGAAACCCTCGATCGAGTTGAACAACGCCGTCTCTTCACCACAGATATACGCCCCGCCACCGATGCGGAGCTCGATGTCGAAGGCAAAGCCGGCGCCCATCACGTTCTCGCCGAGCAGACCGGCCGCGCGGGCCTGGCGGATCGCGTTTTCCAACCGTTCGCGGGCGATCGGATACTCGCCTCGAAGATAGATCCAACCATGCTCCGCCCCGGTCGCGAAACCGGCGATCGTGAGCGATTCGATCAGTGCGAACGGATCGTGTTCCATCACGACTCGGTCCTTGAACGTGCCCGGTTCGGATTCGTCGGCGTTCGCGACAACATGCCGCTCGGTAGTCGCCTGGCCGGCGACGCCCCGCCATTTGCGGCCCGTCGGGAACGCAGCGCCACCGCGGCCCATGAGCCCGGCGTCGGACACCGCGTCGAGTATTGCCTCTGCCCCCATCTGGATGGCCTGGCTCAGCGCCTCGTACCCGTCGTGGTTGCGGTAGCTCTCGAGGTGTTCCGGATCGGCCACACCGATCCGCTGGAGGAGCTTCAGGCCCGGTTCACCCGCTTGGGGCACCGGTGCAGCGGCCGGCGGATCATCGGGAAACCGATCGGCGTCCGGTTGGCCGATCCGCTGAATGAAGACCGGTGCCTCCCGTTCGCACTGACCGAGACACGGGCTGGCCTTGACCGTGTGCCCCGCCGCCCGCAGTTGTTCGATGCGACGGCCGGCCGAGTTCCGACAGGCGATGTCGTCGCAGACATGCACGACGTCGCCGCCGGGATCCTCCAGGGAAAGCAGGTGGTAGAAGGTCGCGACGCCGTACGCCTCGGCCGGGGGCACCTCGAGTTGGCGGCACACGTAGTTCAACCCACCAGGGCTCACGAAGCCCACTTCGGCCTGCAACGCGTGCAGCGCGGGCAACAGCAGGTGACGTCGCTCGTGGCGGCGCTGTCGCCCGCCGCGTACGAACCGTTCCGACTCGTACACCGTGACCGGTCCGCCGCCGGCGCGTACCACCGTGTCGACGGCTCGGGTCTCGATCTCGGTGGGATCGTCGTCGGTGAAGACCAGATCAGGCACTGCGCGCCTCGCTCAGTGGCTCGACCCGAATCGCCGTCGCCTTGAACGGTGCCGTGCCAGAGGCCTTGTCCCACGCATCGGACGTGAGCACGTTGACATCGGCGATGTCGGCGAAGTGCGGTGTGGTGAAGGTGAGACCCACCGGTAGATCTTGTACCCGAACGGTCATCTCGATCGATCCGCGGCGAGAGCTGACCTTGGCCCGCTGCCCGTCGATCAGTCCGATCGCGGCGACGTCGGCCGCACTCATATCGAGGGTGTGGCCCTCCCGAATCGGCGACTCGTACCCACCGGACTGCACACCGGTGTTGTAGGAGTCGAGCGCGCGGCCGGTGGTGAGGCGTAGCGGAAAATCGTCGGACAGGGCATCGATCGATGTCTGCGCGACGACGGGGCTGAACGGCGCCGGCTGACGACCGTCGAGGTCGTCGGACCACAGCCACGAGTGCAGGAACGGGCTACCTGGATGTTCGAGGTCGGGGCATGGCCATTGGAGCCCGTCCTCGGCTTCGAGCCGACCGTACGACATGCCTTGGTGCATCGGCGACAGCGTCCGCAGTTCGTCCCACAGCTGTTCTGCGGTGGGTCGACCCCAGTGCACATCGAGCCGCTCGGCGAGCAGCGCGATGATTTCGAGATCGTCCTTGGCCTGACCGGGCGGGTCGAGCGCCTTGCGCACCCGTTGCACCCGCCGCTCGCTGGAGGTCGAGGTGCCGTCGGTCTCTGCCCACGCAACTGCGGCGGGGAGCACGACGTCGGCGAGCTCGGCCGTCCGGGTGAGGAAGATGTCCTGCACCACGACCGTGTCGACCTCTCGCAACAGCCGTCGGGCTCGCTCGATATCGGCCTCGGAATCGGCTGGATTCTCACCCAGGATGTAGAGGGCATGCATTTCGCCGCGGTCCATCGCCTCGAACATCAGGCTCAGATGCTTCCCGGGCGTCGGATTGATCTGCTGCCCGTAGACGGCCTCGAACTTCCGTCGAGCCGACTCGTCATCGATGCTCTGGAAACCCGGAAGCTTGTCGGGCAGCGCACCCATGTCACCGCCGCCTTGGACGTTGTTCTGACCGCGCAGCGGTACGAGCCCCGACCCCCACCGTCCAACGTGGCCGGTGAGCAACGCCAGGTTGCACAGGGACAAGACGTTGTCGACCGCGTTGTGGTGCTCGGTGATACCGAGGGTCCACATCAACTGCGCGCTGGGTGCCGTGGCGTAGGCGTGGGCGAGTTCGGCGATGGCCTCGGCCGGGACGCCGGTCAGCGACTCGGTGTGATCCAGCGTGTACGGCTCGACCGACTCGGCGAACGCATCGAAACCCGAGGTGGCGTGGGCGATGAAGGCCGCGTTGTGGAGGCCGGCCGCGATGATCTCGCGCGCCACCCCGTTGGCCAAGGCAACGTCGGTACCGACGTTGAGGCCGAGCCACGTGTCGGCAAACTTCGCAGACGACGTCCGCCGAGGGTCGATCACATACATCTTGGCGCCATGCTCCACGCCCTTCAGGAGGTGATGAAAAAAGATGGGGTGCGCGTTCCGGGCGTTCGACCCCCAGAGGACGATGAGGTCGGTGGTTTCGATTTCCTCATACGACGACGTACCGCCACCGGCCCCGAACACTGTCGCCAGACCGACGACCGAAGGAGCGTGTCAAGTTCGATTACAGGAATCGATGTTGTTCGAACCCAACGCCATTCGGACGAACTTTTGCGCCGCGTAGTTGACCTCGTTCGTCGCCTTCGAGCAGCTGAACATACCGAACGAGTCGGGACCGTGGTCATCGAGCGCCCGTCGGAATCCGGTGACCGCTCGATCGAGCGCTTCGTCCCAGGACGCCGGACGCAATTCGCCACCGTCTCGAACCAAGGGTGTGGTGAGTCGTTGCCGAGGCATCAGCGTCCCCCGATGAGATGTTCGGCGATGATGGGCACGATCGCAGCGTAGTTCGACCGTCCACCCCGCGCGAGCCGTCGTGCCTGCGATTCCCACCCAGTGGCGCAGAGGTCAGTGCTCGGCCCCGACCGAGCCCTCGTTGGCCAGATGAAACAGGTACACCAGCGACGGCACGACCGTGACAGCCGCCACGAGGAAGGCGATGAGCAGCCCGACGAGCGTCGAGGACGCCCCGGCTGCTTCTTCGAGCTTCATCTCATCGACGAGGAACCACGGGTACTGCCCGGTCCCCCACCCGGCGACGACCGATGCAACTGCGATGACGGCGGTTATGCGGGCTAGTTGTAGCGACCGGGCGCGTACCAGCCACAGCGTCGCGCTGCCGCCCAGCGCCGAGAACACGACGAACGGAAGACCCCAGTGCGTGAGACCGTCGAACAGCGTCGGCGCATCGATTGCGATCGGTACGATCCCTACGATTGCCACGCCACCGGTGACCACCCCGGACAGCAAGGCCCGCTGCCGGAAATAGCCGGCCAGGTCGTTTCGGCCGAGGCGTTGGGCATCGGCGGCCAGGAAGACGGCGGCCAGAAAGGCGCACGTGGTCACCGCCAGCACCCCGCCGACGATCGATGTCAGGCTGAGCCAACTCGTCCATCGGTCGCCGGTCCCCTCCGCCGGAATGCGACCGGACGCGACCGCACCCGCGATGGCCCCGAGAAAGAACGGCGTGATGAGCGAAGACGAGGCGAAAACGGCCCCGTACAACTTCGCTTGGCGGACATCGCCGGCGAACTTTCGAAAGGCAAAGCCGGCTCCACGCAACACGATGCCGAGGCATGCGAGCGAGAGAGGCACATACAAGGTGCGCATGAGTGGGCCGAACCCACTCGGAAACGCGGACCACAAGAACACCAGCACGAAGATCAGCCACACGTGGTTCGCCTCCCACACCGGCCCGATGCTGTTGTCGATGAGACGCCGCGGCGCTCCGCCCTTCTTGGCCGAACCGGCCGTGAGGTCCCAGACCCCGGTCCCGAAGTCGGCGCCGGCAAACACCGCGTAGGCGATGACACCGACAAACGTGACCAGGCCAACGAGATCGACGAGGGTCACGACGACAGCTCCCCTGGCTGAGGATCCGACAATCGCTCCGGGCCATAGGGCGTGGCCAGGTGGGTCTCGCCTGCCGCCCACCGCCGAGTCATCGAGCGGATCACCACGTACCCGGCCACGGTCAGTGCGAGGTACAGCAGCGCGATCACGCTCAGACTCAACCACACCCATCCGGCGTCGGTCACCGCGTCGGTGGTGCGCATCACGCCGTGCACGATCCAGGGCTGTCGGCCGACCTCGGTCGTGATCCATCCGGTTTCGAGCGCCACGACGGCCGCAGGTCCGGCGACGACCACCGCCCGCAAGAACCAGGGGGAATCGGGCAGCCTGCGTCGACGCACCCACGACACCGCGACCACGCCCGCCAGCGCGACGAGGGAGAACCCGATACCCAACATGAGCTGAAACGAGAACCGAACGATGTTGACCGGCGGGCGTTCGTCCTCGGGTACGGCGTCGAGCCCGATGACCTCGGCGTCGATGCTGTTCTGCGCGAGGAGACTGCTGAGTCCGGGGATGGGAACCGTGATCGCCCCGCGCAGTTCTTCGCCGTCGTAGAAGCCGCCGAGTTCGAGTTTGACCTCGGACTCGGTGGTCGCCAAGCCCTCCATCGCGGCCAACTTGATCGGCTGTTCATCTGCGAGTCGTTGCCCGGCGAAGTGACCGACGATCGGCTGTATCGGCGTGGCGATGACCGCGAAGGTCAGGGGTATGAGCAAGCCGAGTCGGTGATAGGCATCACGGCGCCCACGAAGCATGCCGACCGCGTAGACCGAAGCCGTCAAGAACCCGACGACCATGTACGCCGCCAGCAGCATGTGCAGGAATTGGAGCGGGAGAGCCGAATTGAACATGGCGGCCAGCGGATCGACGTCGACGACTTCGATCCCATCGGCGCCCTCGACGATGCGGAAGCCGGTGGGGGCGTTCATCCACCCGTTCACCGCGA
>RCMY010004267.1_pt1 | contig 12403 bp, 8 predicted proteins | sample 2041341 | NCBI WGS metagenome assembly RCMY01 (sample SAMN09708234, study PRJNA481090) | Marine sediment metagenome, whole genome shotgun sequencing project. | reverse complement strand
CTGGACTTGCTGGGATGGTTTCGCAGCTTATATCATTGATTAGCGCTAGCATACTCTATGCCGGCGATAGTCTTTCCAGCTTATTTGATTGGCAAAGAGAGTAAGGCCTCGTGCATCCGGTCTGTTTGCATGGCGAAGAGTGGCTCACTGCGTTCGACAGGCAGCTTGAGAATAATAGCCGAAAGAACTTCGATAACTTTTGAACAAAGCGCGTCGCACTCGGGTACGGGTGATGCCAGTGCGGTAGTCATTAGATTGTAAGACCGGCTCATTTTAGTTGAGCGCGCCGCACGGTATACAGCTTCCTCCAGTATGCGCGGAAACAACCAAAGTTCACTGTTCTCACCGGGATCCCCAGCGTCACTGGCGCGCATCGACGCCTGGATCCTCGCATTGTTTGGCGAACTCCACGATCAGGGTCCAGTTATTGCTGGCCAGGCCGATCAGTACGATGAAACCGATTTGCATGAGAATATTATTGTCCATGTCGCGCGGCAACACGCCAAGCAAGGCGAACAGGATGCACAACGGCACTATAAGAATGATAACAACCGGCAACGTCCAACTCTCGTATTGCGCCGTCAGCAGCCGCAAGCGCACGGGATTTCGTGCATCCCGCGGGCTGCTTCTGACACCCTTTTGATCAAGACGCAGATAACTCAGAAATGCATGCCCTTCGGGGCTTACAGCCGAGCCCGGGCTCTGCGTTATCATTTCTAGACGTGCAACCAGCATGCCTTCAAAATGATGCCTTGATTTTGAACTCGTCTGTAAACCAGAGGCCACAAGCAATTAGTAGAGGTGCCCTTTAATGCTGATCACGTTGTCGCCGGGCAGGGTTTCATTTTGTTCTTCAATTAACGGTGGCGGCCCGAACGGAGGATAGGCGGACTACCATCGCGTAAAGCGTTTCAAGCGGCCTTTTGCCAATCGAACTTTAGGAACGCCGTATCCACCGGCGTATCCGCCAGATGATTGGAATAGTTCGACATTACTTTTTGCGAGACGCCAAGAATAACCTCGAGCAAGGGTGACGGGCAATAGTTTTAGTAGGCACAGACCTTAACCGCTTGATTTGTATCAAGTGGTATAACTAATCTATCGTGGTGCTGATATTTTGAACAATCTGTTAAGTCGAAAGCGCCTCCTTTTGAAGGTATTAGATCACGAAGCCGTGCGTGAATGCGGTATGCGGGTGTTCTGGGAGAATTGTTTTGGACCGGTTGCCACGGCGAACTTGCTGGCAGGGAAGGGCTTGAGCAGAGGTAGTTTCTACAACGGTCTTGATAGCAAGAGTCTGATGTTCGTCACGTCGCTGCTGAAATATGATCATCGCATTCGTCAGGCCAGACTGGCGCGACTGGAAGTGCTTACAATCTTGCGTAGGCAACCACCCGGTTTTTCGTAACCATCGTCGCAGCAACCGTGGCGGACCGGCAGCATAAGGGCTGTTGCCTGATCAATATTGCTGCGGAGATCGGCACCCATGATGATTGCCAGTTTTGTTCCAACTAGTCAGGGCAATATTAGATGCGTGGCCTAAACAGTTTTTTCCCCAAGCAATTACCTCCATTAGCCTCTTTACCATTCAAGAAAATTCTGGGTCACCTTGGATGCTAAATCGGCGGCGCTTGCCTCAGCTGATCAGCTTCCAGAGCCACGAGCGCCGCCGCAAGCAAGACTTTTCTAGAAAGAACACATGTGAAAGTAACGATAGATGCTGCTCAAGGAAGAGGTTGGCAGGGTGCCTTGCGGGCCGAGGTGGCATCACTAGCGAGGGATATTAGATTTACGGGTATTTTATGATCAACGTGCAAGCGTTTAGCGCGATTATAGTAACGGGCAGCCGCCTCAATCGAGGTAAGCGATTGTCAGCGGCCCGCTGTTTAAAACAGATTGGACGCAAAAGGGGCTTTAATTCTGATTGTACTCGGGCAAGTCAGTAGGCTTGACTAGCCTGATGAAGGTGCGCGGTTTATCGAACGTGAACACCGTATTTATGCTGTCGATGATTGGCTGGAATCCGACACAGATGAGGGAGTTGCAGGAATAGTCCGTCTTGAAGGTAAGGAAACCTTGCCATACCCTGTATCCGGATAGAAATGAGTATAAAATTGTCGGGCAAAACCGAAAATTATAGTTTCAAACGATCAATGAGTTAGATCTCCACGTTTTCGCAGAGGGGCTTCATCCTCGCGCCAGCTTCACACGCGATAGCGTCGCTTGGCATACTTCAGTTGTTAGCGCTTTGGATATCATTGCCCCATATCATATCCACCGTCATTAAAGTCTAAACGATAGCATAGCGAAAAGTCGGAGCTGCGCGGGGCAGCGCACCAAGGCTACGACTACGTTGATTATTTGTACAAGTGTGCTCGGGAGGTAGCCCTTTCGGGCTAGTACGGAAGCATTGTTGACTGGGGAAGGTCGTGGCGTATGATATCGGAGAACCATTAGTACTGCGCGAATTATGTTTTGTTGCTGAAGCTTTTAGATAGCCCAGCTCCGGTCAGTCAGCGGACGAAAGTCACATTTTACCCGAGCAATCCAGCAGTATCGTGTTCTCGGGGTTTTGTCTGTACTACACCTTATACCAGGACGGTGGTGTTATGTCTGAAGGTCGAGAACCCATGGAAAAGTACCAACACGACGTATTTGTCAGTTATTCCCACAAAGACAATGAGTTTGGTTGGATTAAATCATTCAGACGCCTGCTTGCATTCAACGCTACGAATGGCGGTGGAGATAAACCTGATTTCTTTATAGATTACGAAACACTGGGTGGAACCGGAATTCTCAATAGGGAACTGTGTCAACACGTATTAGGGTCTAAAGCGCTTGTAGTTATATTGTCCAACAATTACGTCCAATCCGAGTGGTGCCAACAGGAAGTGAAATGGTTCATGGATATAGCGAATATCCTGCATCATAAAAATCTATTCGTTATCAAGCTGGGTAAGATCGCAAAAGCTGTTCCGAAAAACATCGAAGTCCTCCAGGAAGCTACCGGATTCGATTTTTACGATCCGCATGATTTACAGACTACTACCCCTTATTGCTGGCCTGCCGGTTTTCGTGAAGACGATTCCGATCCAAGGTTTCAGATGGAAATTGCAAAAGTGGCCAAAGACTTGGCCGAATTACTCGATACTAATCCAGATCGCATTATTGATTCCGTCAAACCGCCACAACCAGAAGTTAAAGTGTTTCTCTCCGGCGTAAGCTATGGGATCAATCCGAAAAAATGGGCGGAAGCACATGTTGCTCTGACGAAAGCTAAATTTCATGTGATACCGGTGGCAACAGAATTGTCAGCAGCCTTGCAGGATGGGGCACACTTTAAGAGTCTCCTGGGACAAGGTTTGGAGGCGGCCGACATTTTCGTGCAAATTGACGACGATAAACATGAGCTTTTGCTGCCCGATGATGGACTAAGTGAAATTACGATTAAGGCTGAGGGAGAATGGAAATTTGCGAAAAGTAATTCCTGCCGCAGTATTCTTTGGCGGCCGCCCTGTCCAATCGACCCAATCATCGATCAGTCCCGTAAAGCGTTTCTGGACGACCTGCAAGAAAACGAAATTATCGCAGGAACTGCACAGGATTTGGCCACGAAACTTCGCGGAACAGAAGATTCCGGCGACCCGAAGAAACCACTGGAAATTTGCGTGGATTTCCGCAATGACGATAGAGACACCGCCAATGTCTTGATGGACGCGTTGCAGTATCACCTCAATGAAAAGAATCTGCCGAAATCGTTCTGTATAAAACCGCTGATGGAGCAGAGTACCGGCTCAAGGCCGGAGCAGAATCACCGTGGAAAAATGGCTACCGCATCCGAACGGAAGAAGCGGGATCTCGAAACTCTTAACAATGCCGACATGACAGTGTTTCTAATGAAAACACGAACGAACGATGAGCTGGATGTGAAGATGCGTTACTTAAACGACATTTTTATAGAAAACCGGTTGCCGGCGTTCACTGTGACGGGGCGCGGCGCTGTGGCGGCATGGTCAGGAGTGAGCGAACCGCCGATCCGTTTTGGGCGACTACATCCATTCGACTGGAGTGCTGTTCCAGAAGCAGAGCTTCGCCAGCACGACTGTCAACAAGTGAAGGCCCTGGTTGACTTAATGGTAAAGCAGTCTGTTAAGTCACCGCAAGAGCCTGAAGAAGCAGGGTAACGGGAAGTGAACAATCCCGAATCACTGCCATACCCGGGGTTAAGACCGTTTCGTGCGGATGAGGGAGACATCTTCTATGGCCGCACGGCGAATGTCGATGAGTTGCTTGTCCGTCTCGAACAAAACAACGCCGTCTTTGTGATAGGCCCTTCAGGTTGCGGTAAATCGTCGTTAGTACGTCCAGGACTATGTGATGCGCTCAGCATAGGGTTATTGCCAGGCACAACCGAAGAGTGGCGTTTTATTTACTTCCGGCCGGAGGATAGCCCACTCAAAAACCTGGCACAAGCCTTGTATAGCTTGAAAGAAGTTGCAGACAAGCTCGCGTTAGCGGATGTACTTCACTATCTCGCCGTGCCTAATGGAGTGTCTGAATTATTCGAAGATTGTAATGTTGCGGATGATATCTACCACTTAATCATCATCGATCAATTTGAGGAAATATTTTCGGAAGAGAATGCAAGGGATCCTTCAACTTTACGTAATTTTGTGGCGTTTATTACTGAATTATTCGTAAAGCCGATGCAACGCGTCTATATAGCAGTAACCATGCGTTCCGATTACCTTGGTGATTGTACGTACTTCGAGGGGTTGCCGGAAGTCATTAACGAAACCCAGTACCTTGTGCCACTCATGACAGCGGATGCATTGTTGGTGGCGCTAACCGGGCCTGCAGAGACACGCGGCGCGATTGTTGACGGCGCGCTAAAGAAGCTGTTTAGAGAAGATATCCGGCGGGAAAAAGGCGGAAGCTTCGAACGAGGTTACGACATTCTGCCGTTAGCGCAACATGCCATGTTGCAAGCGTGGCTGGAGGCTTGCGAGCAAGTGAAAGTGCAGCCAGATCTACGTTGGTATGAGGAGACCAGGCAACCAGTGCTTAACGTAGCGTGCTACCAGGGCATTGGCGGTCTTGGTAATGCGTTGAACAAACACGCTGAAGAGATATTCGACTTTAATGGAGTATCTGACTATTGGGAGAAAAAGGATCTGCAGCAAATTTCCGAAGCCGTTTTTCAGAGGCTAACGACAAAGGAATCCAGCAGATACGTACGATCTCCAACGTCATACCGCGATCTACTCTGTCTTTGTGAAGCATGGCCGAGGTTATCCGATCGATCGCCCTCACACATAGCGCACCAGTTGCAGAAAGTACTGGAAACATTTAGCGCGGAAACCTGTTGCTTTTTACGCTTGCAATATAGTGGTAGCGGCACAGTGGTCGAGCGTGTTGACATTGGTCACGAATCGCTGATTCGGCAATGGAAAAGCCTGAGCAAATGGACGGAGGATGAGGCCACATCGGCGAATTTTTATCGCGGCTTGGCTGTGAAAGCTGCTGATTACCAATCTGATAATAGTAATTTATTGGAAGGTGTTAGGTTGCAGCGAGCGCGAGACTGGATTGAAAGTACGGAACCTACGGCGGCGTGGGCCGGCCGGTATAACGATGCGTTTGAGAGCGTGTCGAACTACATCGGAGGGAGCCTCAAGGCAGAGGAAAATCAGATTGAAGAAGAGAAAAGCAATAGCAAGAGAGAAGAAGAAAAACGCGTTAAGAACATTGCAAAACTAGCAAGCGTGGCCGTTGTGATACTTGTTTCCGCATTTTGGGCTTGGCAAAAAGACAAGGAAGGCGAAAGGGCCCTGCAGCAAGTAATAGCAAGCACTGCAAACTACGCACAAGACCCTTTAATGAAAGCGCTTATCGTTGGTGAATTAGCGGAAGTAGAAGCGCCGCCGGCAATCGCTATTCAGGCAGCGCACGATGCTGCGGCGCAACCACGCCCAATCGCCCGTTACGAGCAACACAAAGATAGGGTTTCGGATGTGGCGTATACTCCAGACCGTAAGCATGTAATCACCGCTGGAGAGGATGGCCTGGTTTTGAAATGCCCTTCGGATGGACGTGGCAAATGCGACAAATTGTTTACGGATAAGGATAAGGATATAGTTCCTGTCCATAGCGTAGACGTGAGCTTCGATGGTCAATACGCAGTCACCGGCGATGATGATGGCGTTATCCTCTTACACGACCTACGCAGTTTGGGCTCGCCGCGCGAGATCGGCCGACGAAAAGGGTCGATATGGGACGTCGTTTTCAGCCGCAACGAAGAGTGGCTGGTGAGCGGTGGTGACGATGGCGCATTAATCCGCTGGTCAATCGACGAGCCTGAAAGCCGAATACTGCAGAATACAAGTCCGGATCAGCCCATTTATACTGTTGCGCTCAGTTCGGATGACAAATACGTGGCGAGTAGTGGCAGAGGAGGACTTAGCAATGTGTGGAATGTTTCAACAGAAGAGCTCTGGAGAACAAAAATAATTGAAGGTGAAGTGGAAAGCCTGTCGTTCAACAGCTCGTCGACCAAAATCGTTGTCGGCACCCGAGATGGTCGTGTCGCGACATGGTCCTTACTGCCTAGTGATGAGTTGAACGAGTTAGTAAAGGTTGGCGAACATGATAATAGCAACGTTAAAGTCGCAAAGTTTCACCCAGAGGACGACAGTCGGATCGTAAGCGGTGGAACGGACGGCTTGAGAATATGGAATTCTAACGAGCAAAATGAAAGCGTGAATATTAGTGGGGGTGGTTCACAGGTATTGGCAATCGAATTTGACCAGAAAGGCAAGCAATTGGCTTTAGGTAATGAGGATGGCGCGCTCGAGATATGGGAGTTAGACGCGGCGCCCGAACCACTCAAACATCCGTTACCAGATTGCCAGCTTCTAGATTTGAAAGATCAGGCCATGAATCCAGGGTCGGCACGCGCTGGTTACCGGAAAGATTCCTCGACGCAAGCTGACAGCGTCACCGGTATATGCCGAAACGGCACGGTTTGGCGTGTGCCTCTACAAGGCGTTTCCGGGTTCGGCGATCACGAACTCATAGAAGACACCGAAGGCGAAATAATAGCGGCTGCCCTAAGTTCTGATGGATCGCTGGTTGCTACCGGCAACGGTGAAGGAGAAATAAGGATTCGGTCCGTGGAGGGCGAAGTAGACGATAGAGTGCTTAATAATAAGAAAGATCGTGTGCGAAGTATAGCGTTTGATTCAGAGAATAATAGAGTCGTAGTTGCTTATCGAGATGGAACCATTTTGCTGTGGCAGCCGAACAGCGATACAGCCCCGGATGAATTGGGGACGCATAAGTCGAAATCGTTGACGCAGCGCATCATATTCAGTCCAACCAATAACACGCTCGCAAGTGGTGGAGACGATGGTCACATTCGGATCTGGACAATTGACAAGCCAGGAGAAAATATAGAGCTAGGCGAGAAGCTTTCGACGGTGAATAGATTTGTATTCAGCCCGGATGGAGAATACCTGGTCAGTGGTCATGCGAGCGGAGAAATCATTGTCTGGCCATTGACTGGTGATAAGCAGCCCCTTTTTACTCTTCTAAGCGGCGATGATTCACCGGTGACAAGCGTGACCTACGGACCGCAGGCGACGAAGATTGTCAGCGCGAATACAAACGGTGTGCTTAGCGTATGGGATATTGAGTCTGCCTCGCTAGTGTTTCAAATGCAGGACCCGGATCAAAAAGAGGAAATCACGAGCATAGACTTTACGCGAGACGGAGAACACATTGTTACAGGTGGGTCGGCAGGAACCTTTAAAATGTGGCGGTGGAAATGGCAGCAGTTAATAGAATACTTGTCCGACACGTCAAGCGCGTGCTTAAGCATTACCGAACGTCGACGGTATCTTGATCAGGATTTAAAGGTTGCTACAGAACGTACGGAGGAGTGCAATGAGCGTCGCTAGTTGAATTTATTGTGTGCAGTGAAAAGTGACGATACTTCGAACTGTAGAGACTAGAATCTTTCTGTTTGCTATGGTGTATTCGGCAAGCAGTTTCGCGAGTAATGACTAGCGAGTCTGTAATACCGATTTTCCTTAAGGGTGCATCAGACTCGGTAAGCCGCTCGTAAAAATCGGTTGCCCGAATGGGCGGGGAACACGGTTCGAATGTAAGGCAAGCGATAAATAGTCGAAAGAATTAACGCTAGGAACAACGAAATACCGGCAGTGGGCGAAAAGGATATTGCAGCCAATGAATTATTTGCTAACGCATATGTAAAGTGAGGATGAAAATTATGAAAGAGAGTCTTGTTTTAGGAGTGATAGTAGCGACGAATTGCTTGTTTCTAACACCTGTGCGAGCAACAGACAATGCTGTTCTCAATACGGCCCGGGTACAAGTTTTAGCGCAGAGCGGGTGCTGTAAGGAATGGGACAATTCCCGCCGGCAGTGGCGAGTATTGGCGGGTTACAGTTATGCTGACCGCGAATACGAGAATGGGGAAAGAGACGGGGGTGATGATGTGCGAAGCGCCAGCGGGAATATCTGGTGGGACGCTGCCTGCTAACTGAACGATGTGTGGAGTAAAAGCTGATGCAACCATTGCTTGCGGCTTAGTAGGCTGTCGATCTTGTAGCCCGGAAACACTGGGCCGGATACACTAAGTACAACGATAACTCATTAAGGGCTTTGATTCAGTGCGCGGCGACGATGTTTTTCAGCGATCCCTATTCACGATAGTACAGCTGGAATCGTTTGTCCCGACGGATCATCCGCTGCGGCGTATATGAGCTCTTCTCAATAAAGAAGATGAAGAACCTGAACTGGCTGTTCGGTAGTCACCATGCCGAAACCGGTCGAGGGTCCATCCCGCAGGTGCTAGTCGGAACAGCGAAGCCAATTTCCACTGGTAAAAGCGTAGCAAAGAGACTAACGAGTCGCCACTGCAGCTGCGTCCGCATGTGGTCGAAGCGATCCAGGCATGAACCACTCTGCGTTTAAACTGATCAACAGTGTGCAGTCTATTGCAATAATCATAAATCATAGACCTGGCCCCATTTGTCTACACCGCGCAAACAGCAAGGTTTCAACACCCTGTCAAATTATTGACATAGCACGAAAGTCTTAGCACTTCAGTAGAATTTACTTCAATTGCGATATCGCAAATACTTGTCTCCAGGTTGGGCGTGAAGCCTTAATTTGTAGCAACTGACGTAGTCCGTTGTCTTGCTCAGCCTGAATAGTGAAATTCTTGCTGTGTGATCTACAGTTGCCGCACAGTGACGAGGCTTTGAGCAAGCAAGCAAACAGGAGTCTGTTATGGAAAACAAATTTATCGTTTTTAGAGCACAACGACCGGCTGGAGCAAGGCCGTCTCGCGGCGGCCCCGGTGCCAAGCCATTGGACAAAGCACGAGAGCTCGACCTTACCGAAGAAACCTTATCACCAGCCGACATCGATGATCTGCGACGTGATCCGGATATCTTCGCCATCGCGCCGCCGATGCCGCTGTCTTTAATTGAGCCGCAAAACGTTGCGGCCGCCGAAGACTCCGCCGTGACAGCAGGGGGCAATGCATGGGGTATAGAGGCGGTCGGCGCGCATGCTTCCGATTTCGACGGTAGTGGTGCGGTGGTAGCGGTGCTCGACACGGGTATTGATCCTGACCATGTGGCCTTTAGTGGAGTCGACCTGGTGCGGCAAAACTTCACCACAGAATCCGACGACGACATTCACGGTCACGGCACACACTGCGCCGGCACAATTTTTGGTCGTGATGTCGACGCCACGCGGATTGGTGTGGCGCGTGGTGTGGAAAAAGCCATCATTGGCAAGGTCCTTGGCGCTGGAGGGGGTTCCTCGGCTACGCTGGCTAATGCCATAAACTGGGCAGTACAAAACGGTGCAAACGTAGTCTCTATGTCACTGGGAATCGATTTCCCCGGTTACGTGAAATACCTCGTCACCGAACAAAGCATGGAGACCGAGCCGGCTACTTCGCTGGCATTGTCGGCCTACCGGGCCAATGTCAACCTGTTTAGCCGCATCACTGATTTTCTGGAAGCGCAGAGTGAATTCGGTACAGGTGTGATGGTTGTTGCGGCGTCCGGTAATGAAAGCGATCGCCCGCGTTACGAGATCGCGGTGGCGCCACCGGCGGCGGGTACCGGCATGGTAGCGGTTGGCGCACTGCAGCAAGGTGCTGCCGGGCTCACTGTTGCGAGGTTTTCCAACACCGAGGTCAACTGTTCTGCGCCCGGCGTGGCAATTCAGTCTGCCGCGCTCGGTGGTGGTTTAACAACGATGAGCGGAACCAGCATGGCAACACCCCATGTTGCTGGTATAGCCGCGCTTTGGGCGCAGCAAGAATTGCAGGATGGTGGCGCAGTAACGACAGCCAATATCATCGCAAAAGTGCTAGGTAACGCAACGCGTGAAGGATTGGCGGCTGGCGCTCAAGCTAACGACGTAGGGGTTGGCATTGTGCGTGCGCCTTAGTGTTAATAGCTGGCCTTGCTAACGCTATAAGATGAACGCGGGTCGAACGCTGATGGGTAATCGGGCGCGACCTGCATGCAAATAGTATGCAGATAGCGCCCGAACGCTTCTACCTCGGTGCACTCGCCTTCTACGCGGTGTGTTGGACCTTAGTGATCACGGTACAACTGGTCTACCTGGTGGAAGTTGTCCAACTTGACCCGCTGCAGATGATCCTGGTGGGCACGGTGCTTGAGGCGGCGGTATTTTTATTTGAGATTCCAACCGGTATTGTTGCCGACGTCTACAGTCGCAAACTATCTGTGGTGCTGGGTCACGCACTCATGGGCCTGGGTTTTTTGCTGGTTGTCATCTTCCCAACTTTTTATGGTGCGCTGCTGTCCTCTGCGGTTTGGGGCTTCGGCTATACCTTCATCAGCGGCGCATTCGCTGCCTGGCTGACCAACGAAGTTGGCGTTGGTCGAGCAAATGCTGCATTTCTGCGTGGGAGCCAGCTGGGTCACGGCTTCGGGTTCATCGGCATCGGCGCTGCTGTTGCCCTTGCTCACATCAGATTGGCATTCTTGGCGCGGCAGGTTTGTTTGCCTTAGCGGGAGCGATGGCGTTGTTGATGCATGAGACTGACTTCCGCGCGGCAGAGCCCACGGATCGCAGCAGTTGGCAGGAGCTTAGAGACACTTTAGGTCAGAGCCTTAAGTTTGCCACTACACATCGGGTACTGTTGCTCCTCCTCACCACCGCAATCTACGGCATCTTCAGTGAAGGTATCGACCGCCTGTTTACCCCGCTGCTGATCAACAACTATGAGTTCCCATCTTTGGGTGATCTAAACAGCGTTACCTGGTGGGGGATCATCGCTGCCATTGCTAGTTTGTTTGGGCTCGTCGCTACAACCGTAGCAAGGCGCTACGTAACGCTCAGCGATCGGCGGCGCCTGAGCACCGTGTTGGCGTTGTGTTTAACCGGCATTGGCACAGGAGTGTTGTTGGCAGCTAATCTGCAGGAGTTTTACCGGGTGCTCGCGTGTTACTGGATGGTCGGTGCGTTGCGTAGCGCGTACGCACCCTTAATGGCCGCCTGGCTGAATCAATTGTTTCCTCACAAGATCCGCGCCACTTTATTCTCGTTGTACGACCAGGCGGATGCGGTAGGACAAGTGGTGGGTGGGCCTTGGCTGCGAATGTTAGCCAGAACATACAGCATCTCGCTTGCGCTAACGGTTTCTTCAATTGTCCTACTGCCTGCCGCCGCGCTGTACCGCTACTTGGCTATACTCAACTCTGACGAGAATTCGGCAGAGGGTACCCCTTAGGGACTCGACGATTCTGCCAACCGTTCGCCAGCTCGTTAGCCCTGCAGTGGTAAATTTCGCAGCTCTCGAAGCACACCAGCTTACATAAAAGGCTTTGTCAACAGACCGGTGCGTTGCGAATATGCGCAATCGAAAAGAGGCACCACAGTATGCTAATTTTGACCCGCACAGTGGGTGAAACAATAGTCATTGGCGACACCATTCGTGTCAGCGTGCGCAGTGTCCTTCGAATCCTTAACTATCACCCATCGCCAATAGTGACGCGTTGCCACCAGACGCCGTAGTATTGTTGGACACTGCTTTCTCTAATACAAAACGATGCATCATGGCGGGGCCCGTGGTTTCAACGATTAGCGGCCGTAATGCGCCTTCTCGCCTGGCGAGTACTGCGTCCGCCCACTGAGCCAGCGATTCCGGCCCGCTTACCGCGACACCTTGCAGCTCATCGGCAAGAATCAGAGATTCCAGTTCCTGTTCCGAGGTCAAGGTAATGCGTTTGTAAACGGAGCCTAAACCTGATTTGCTCATTAGCTCGCTGATATCAAACGACTGGCTTGCCACATGTAGAACCACATTGCCGCAGAGTAAGGCCGCTAC
>RCMY010004266.1_pt1 | contig 12403 bp, 13 predicted proteins | sample 2041341 | NCBI WGS metagenome assembly RCMY01 (sample SAMN09708234, study PRJNA481090) | Marine sediment metagenome, whole genome shotgun sequencing project. | reverse complement strand
CTATTATGGAAAGTCACTAATGATGGTGGTATCAAGTGGGATTCTCCTTGGGGAAGAGGTAGACCTGGCTGGCATACTGAGTGTGTTGTAATGATTCAAGAAGAGTTTAAAACAAATCACATTGATATTCATGGTGGAGGAGAAGACTTAAAATTTCCACATCATGAAAACGAATCAGCACAGTGTAAAGCGCTTCATAACCACGATCTCGCAAATTATTGGATCCATAATGGCATGATGAATGTTGATGGAATAAAAATGAGTAAATCATTAGGCAATGTTACCTGGGCAAAAGACTACATCAGTGAGTTTGGAACAAATGTAACACGTTGGTTGCTCTTATCAACTCACTATCGACTCAACTTGAACTTTACTGAAGAAGTTGTTGAACAATCTCAAAACGAACTAAATCGTATTGAACAAGTCTTACATAAAACTGAAATCGAATTCCAAAAGGGAGGATTTAATTCAGAATCTCTCGAGATGGTAGGAATGGTGTATGAGCAATTTATGGCAGCACTACAGGATGACCTGAATGTTGCGAATGCTCAAGCAGTCATGTTTGAACTTGTAAAAACAATGAACCAATCATTACGTCAACGTGATAAAGATTTTGAAGTAATGAAGACTCAATACAACACTCTAAAGAGAATGTTGAATGTTCTTGGGATTGATTTTGAAACAGTTGTTTTAAGTAATGACGATCTTCAGTTGTTTAATGACTGGGATGCTGCAAAATCTGCCAAAGACTTTGAAACTGCAGATGGTTTGCGTGCAAAACTCTTAGAAAAAGGGCTAATTTAATGAATACTACTTCAGGAAACGTGCTTGCTTTTGTGGGGGATGCAGTTCACTCATTACAAGTACGTGAGCATTTGGTAAACAAAGGAATTACAAAAACAAAGCAACTTCAAGAAACATCAATAAAATATGTAAGTGCCAAGGGACAAGCTAACTTTATTATGATGTTGATTGATAAAGAAATACTCAATGAAGATGAACTTGCTATCTTTCGTCGTGGAAGAAATGCGAAAAGTGCTTCAATGGCTAAAAATGCCGATGTTACAACATATCGTATAGCTACGGGTTTTGAAGCGGTATGGGGTTACCTATATATGGAAAGGTATCATGAACGATTGAACCAATTATGGACAATGTTCATAGATTTTGTGGAGGAATAAGATGTCAAAGTATATTTTTGGTAAGAATACAGTTGTATCATTTTTAAAGACTGGAAAGCGTCCACAACGTGTTTATCTTTTTGATAAAGGTAATTACCCTGAAATTGTTCAGTTGGCTAAAAGCCAAAATGTTGAATTGAGCTTTGTTGCTAAACATCGCTTGGATAAAATGGTTGATGGAGTTCACCAAGGCGTTGTTGCTGAAGTTGAAGACTACAAATACATGGAACTTGATGTACTCATCAAGAATGCAAAAAATAAATTAATTGTGATGTGTGATCAGCTTGAAGATCCACATAATTTAGGTGCCATACTAAGAACTGCTGACGCTACGGGTGTTGATGGAGTCATTATTGGAAAACATCGTAGTGTAAGTCTAACTGATACTGTCGCAAAAGTTTCTACAGGTGCGATTAATACAGTTCCAGTAGTGCAAGCTACGAATATGGTTCAAGCTCTTAAAGAACTTAAAGCAGCGGGTTATTGGGTTGTTGCTGCAGAAAATGGAGTAAAAGCTGTTGACTATACTGAGTTTCCAGTTGATATGCCATTAGTCCTTGTAGTTGGTTCTGAAGGAAAAGGGGTATCACGAATTGTAAAAGAAGAGTGTGATATCCTAACCACGATTCCTATGGCTGGAAGTGTTAATTCATTAAACGTTTCTGTAGCTACTGCTGTTGTGCTCTTTGATATAATAAGACGTCGAAAGGAAAACTAGATAATGCACAATGACTTCGAATACGGATACATGATTTATCAAAAAGACGAGGATGCTTTTGCCGAAGTGATTCGTCGCTATGAAAGACTTGTTCAAAAAAAATCAATAAAGTGTGTTAATATATTTGAGAATATTGGAGCAACATATGATGAAGCGAGGCAAGAATGCCTTATTTCACTCTATGAATCAATATTTACGTATAAAGAGTACTTAGGAGTCGGCTTAGCTCGTTACATTGAAGTGTGTATGGACACACGGTTATTAGGGTACATTAGAACACTTACAAAAAAATCAAACGTATTGAGTGGTACCAGATACTCGCTTGATTATTATGTTTCTGAAGATAACGCATATTACGAATGTACGAAGGATCCAAGTTTTAGGATAGATCCAGAGCAAATGAGTTATTATTACGAAGCAAAGGAATTAATGGATAAAGTTCTTAATACAATGATGTCGGTAGAAAAAGAAGTCTATGAATTAAGGAAAATAGGTTATTCCTACAAGGAAATTTCTGAGATGTTTAACTTGACAGAAAAAGACGTTGATAATAAAGTTCAGAAAGTTAGACGTGCAATACGAAAAGCCTATGACCACTACTATGCTGGCCTTGAGCCAAATGATTTTGTGAAAATGACTCGCTAATAATTAATTGACACCCACTGTGTATCTATGGTAAAGTTAGATAGCACGAAAGTGGGGTTTTTTTTATTATGTCAAACAAGAGAGAAAAAGTAATTTTAATCTGTACTGAATGTTTGTCTCGAAATTATACAACGACCCGCAATCATACAAATTCGCAAGAGCGTCTTGAAGTTAGAAAATTTTGTAAGCGATGTGGCAAACACACCTTACATCGTGACTCAAAATAGGAGGAAATGCTATGAAATGGTTTACAATAGCTGGTGTTAAAGAAGAAGTTCGTAAAATTCAATGGCCAAGCAGCAAGGAAACACGCCGAAATACGGTAGTCGCAGTATCATTTATCTTATTCTTTGTAGTGTACTTTATTCTTACAGAATTTGTGCTCGTATGGGCATTAAGATTGTTAGGAATAGGTGCGTAAGATGGAAGATAAACAATGGTATGTAGTAAATACTTATGCTGGGCACGAAAATAGAGTTAAAGAGAATTTAATTCGTCGTGTTGAGACAATGGGTATTGAAGATTCATTATTCAGAATTTTAGTTGCTGAAGAAAAAGAAATTGAATACAAAAACGGTAAAAAAGTTGAGAAAATGCGAAATCTTTTCCCAGGATACTTATTTGTGGAAATGATTATGACTGATGAAGCATGGTATGTTGTTCGTAACACTCCTGGAGTAACTGGATTTATCGGTTCATCAGGTGGTGGTGCAAAACCATTCCCAGTTTCACCAGAAGAAATTGAATCAATTTTACGTCGTATGGGAATGAGTGATCAAAAACTTGTTGTTAACTTCCAAGTTGGCGATACAGTTAAGATCTTATCAGGTCCATTTGCAGGTATTGAAGGAACAGTCGATTCAATGAACGATGATGCTCAAACTGCTATGGTTCTAACAATTTTATTCGGTCGTGAAACACCGACAGAGATTTCTTACACAGACTTAGAAGCAATATAAAAGCGGGGAAACCCGTTTTTTACTTTAATATCGGAAGTTGTGTGAATCTAATCTTTTTTAACATAATGGTGTATAATATAGCGTGGAAGGTGTCATATGAAAGAACTAGGTATAGGATATGCTCATGGTAAGATAATCTTGATGGGTGAACATGCTGTTGTGCATGGTCTTCCTGCAATTTCTTTACCATTTTACGGAGCATACGTAAAAACAACCGTATCAAAAGCTGATTCGGCTTCAACAATTCATTGTTCCTATTTTGATGGTCCGCTTACTGAGGTTCCAAAAGAACTTCAAGGGATATCAATATTAATCGAAACAACATTAAAATATATAAACAAAGCGAACTCAACAATTCATGTCGATATTGAATCAACACTACCGGCAAACAGAGGACTAGGTTCAAGTGCCGCAGTCTCTGTATCTGTAGTGCGTGGTGTTATCGCAGCATTTGATGTTGAGTTATCAGAAGATGAGCTAATTGAGCTTGTTAACGTAGCAGAGAACATTCACCATCTTAATCCTAGTGGATTGGATGTGAATACGGTCATTGCAGACCTGCCTCTGTATTTTCGTCGTAATCATGAGAAACGTCATTTACCACTGAAACTTAAAGGGTATCTCGTTGTAGCGGATACAGGAGAACTTGGTAGTACACGAGAAGCTGTGGCTGATTTTGCAGGTAAGCTCCATGACAATACTGACATGATTTCTCGTATGAATCGTATTGGTGTGCTTACAGATGAGACATTATTAAACCTCTATACAGGCGACATGTCAAAAGTAGGAAAAGCAATGCTTGAAACACATGCGATTCTTAGAGATTTCTCTGTTTCAAATGATACACTTGATCGATTTGTCGAAACGGCAATGCAATACGGAGCTTTGGGTGCCAAGCTCACAGGTAGTGGTCAAGGCGGTTGCATGATTGCTCTTGCAAATGATAGAGAATCAGCACAGACAATAGCCTTAAAGTTAAGAGAAAATGGTGCTCACCAAACTTGGTTCTATAATTTAGAGGGGAATATCAATGAGTAAAATTGTACGAGCACACACTAATATTGCTCTATTAAAATACTGGGGAAAAGCGAATAGCGACTTGAAAATCCCTCATAATTCAAGTATTTCACTTACATTAAACGAGTTTTATACCGATACCCGCGTTACTTATGATGACTCATTAGATAGAGATGTTTTCTATTTGGATGATGAAGTTGTTGATGATAAAGTTGCAAAACGTGTGTATCAATATATGGATCGTATTCGTAGTATGTTTGATATCAAATCCTATGCGAAGATTGAATCGTGGAACCATGTTCCTAAAGAAGCTGGATTAGCATCCAGTGCTTCTGCTTTTGCAGCACTTGCGAAGGCGGCAACCTTAGACTTTGATTTATCAAATGAAGAACTTTCTAAACTTGCAAGACTTGGATCTGGGAGTGCATCACGCTCAATATATCCAGGCTTTGTAAAATGGAATCGCGGAAGTAATCATGATAACAGTTTTGCGGAGCCTTTGGATGTATCTCCATGGGACGATTTTAGAATGATAGTATGTATTATCAATGATCAGATTAAACCCTATTCAAGTAGTACTGCAATGGATATTACTGTAAAAGAGTCACCATATTACCCTGCTTGGGTTGAGAATACTGAAAAAACTGCAGATCTGATTGAAGAAGCAATTCGTAATCAAGATATTTGGACATTAGGAAAACTAGCTCAGACCAATGCACTCCAAATGCATGCTTCCTTAATGGCAGTTAACATGTGGTATTTTGAGCCTAAAACTTTAGAAATAATGAACCGATTAAGAGACCTACAAAAAGAAGTTCCTGCTTTTTTTACAATGGATGCAGGACCTAACGTTAAGATTATGACCACACAAGAACATGTTGATACAGTTCTAAAGTCTCTTCCTGACGGAATTGAAACTGTAGTATGTCGAAGTGGTGAAGGAATCAAAGTATTATGAAACTGAAATTTCCTGGGAAATTGTACATAATGGGTGAATATGCAGTAGTAATTCCAGGACATCAAAGTGTTGTCGCTGCAATCAATCGATATATTCACGTTACCATTAATCCTGCAAAGAAATTAAAAGTGGAAAGTAGTTTCGGAACGATTCATGAACTTCAAGATGAAACGTTCATAGGATCAATGCGATACGTTGCATACGCACTGCAAACAGCTTTTGAATATGCAGGAAAACAAGATCCTTTTACCATGCTTATTGAAAGTGAACTTGATGATGTATCAAATAAGAAATATGGTTTTGGCTCTTCGGGAGTTGTGATTGTTTCAGTCATTGCATCAGTATTGTCATTTTATAAGATTTCATATACACAGGAAGAACTCTTTAAACTAAGTGTTTTAACACAAGCTCGTATGAATGAGCTCAGCTCTGGTGGTGATTTAGCTGCATCAATCTATGGTGGTGTCATTGCTTATTCACGATATGATAAAGACTGGCTAATGAATCAAAACTTAGAAGTTGATCTCATAAAATTAAAGTGGCCTCTACTTGATGTTCAAAAGCTCCCTTGGGATGATTTTGAAATGTTAGTTGGATGGACACAAAGTGAAAATAGAACCAATCCATATGTCAGTACATTCCTTGAGTGGGGTCACAATAACCCCGATAAGTACTCGAGTTTTCTAGAAAATGCTCAAAGTATTACACATAGTTTTATTCAGAGTCTGAAATCAATGAATTTAGATTCAATGGCAGACTTTATGGGTCAATACCGTCAGCTTTTAAATCAACTTGCCCTCGATACAGGGCTTAATATCGAAACCAAGACTCTAGAGAAACTGGTTGATATCGCTAATACATATGATTTAATGGCGAAATTATCCGGCTCTGGTGGTGGGGATTGTGGTATTGCAATTGGACAGAGGATTAAAAACGAAATTATTGAGAAAATAGACATAGAATGGCAAAAAAGTGGTATTCTATTGTTAGATGTAGAGGTAACAAACAATGAGTATTCGTTCTAAAAGAAAAGATGATCACGTAGAACTAGCCTTATCGCTTCCAAAGCCTAAAGACCCTTTTGAATCGATGCGTTTAGTTCATAATAGTATTCCAAATATGAACTTAAGTGATGTTGATACAAGTACGCGTTATTTGAACCGAGACTTCCCTTATCCTGTATATATTAATGCAATGACAGGGGGCAGTGAAAAGACGGGTCAAATCAATAAAAAATTAGCTTTAATTGCTGCTCGTTTGGATATTCCTATGGCGGTTGGATCGCAACACGTTGCTTTGGAACACCCAGAATATGAGGATAGTTTTAAGATTGTTAGAGAGACAAATCCTCATGGTTTTTTAATTGGTAATGTTAGTGCCAATGCAAGTGTAGATGATGCACAAAGAGCAATCGCAATGATTCAAGCGAATGCATTAGGTATTCATATTAATGTTGCTCAAGAACTTACGATGGATGAAGGTGACCGTGACTTTGCGCATTGGCTTGATCATATTGAGGCAATCGTAAAGGCAGTAGATGTCCCAGTTATCGTTAAAGAAGTTGGTTTTGGTATGAATGATGCTACCGTAAAACAACTGTATGAACGCGGTGTTAAACATGTTGACGTGAGTGGGCATGGGGGAACAAACTTTATATCCATTGAAAATGCACGTTCAGTTGAGAAACGCTATGACTATCTTACTGATTGGGGATTAACAGCAATTGAATCTCTCCAAATCACAAAACCTTATCATGATAAACTCGAAATCATCGCATCAGGTGGGGTTAAAACACCACTTGATGTCTTAAAGTTGATTCGTTTAGGAGCTAAAGCCGTAGGTATTTCTGGTACATTCCTAAAGATGACACAACATGACGACAAAGAGATGATGAGACAAGCAGATAACTTCTTCGAAGATTTAAGACGAATTATGGTATTAATAGGGGCAGGTAATATAAAAGAAGTTACTCGTGTTCCTTATCAGATAAAAGAAAGCTGGGTGATAGTGCGTGAGTAATAGTTCAAGTAAGAATAAGATTATTATTGTAGGTGCATTATCAGCTTTGATTATCGCGTTAGTTGCCACAACGTTTCTTCTAATGTCTTCGAAGTGTACATTAGATGGTAAAAGTGCATGTTATGACAGAAACGTTGAGACTTTTTTAATTGAAGATAAAGCAGAATTAACAGTACAAGTTGAAAGTGAAGAACTCGGAGAGTACTTAGTAAGTAAGTGGAATGAGCTTCACCCTACTCATGTTGATAAAGTTAGTTATGTTGTGAGAGCGCCTCTAACACTCGAAGAATTATCTCAAGGATTAGAAACAGATATTATTGTTACAACACAGAATAATGCTGCCTTTGCTCTAAACATGCTTTATGATATGCCTCAGAAAGTAAGTTCAGTCGTTGGGAGTACAGTGCCTTCTCTTGCACAAGATACAATTAACTTAAAAGGTTACTTTTTTGTACAAAATAGTATTAAAGGACCGTTATTTGCTTACAATAAAACTCTTATGGAGGAACTGGGTTTCGATTTGAAAGATGAAGATAACTCTTCGATTCCAGATGTATTTGAGTCCTGGGATAAAATTGCGCAGAATGTTGATCCTGTATTACAAAAGATTGATGTTCTATTCCCACTTACTTTTACAGATCAAATAAGTTTCTATCCATTCTTAACTGGAGGCCGTTGGTCCTTAAACTTTACCAATTCTGGTTCAGAACCAGGATTTGATTCCAAAGAATTTAGAGATGGTTTAAAACTTGTGGAAGCTATGGGTAATACTGCATGGGATAAAACAACGGCAGAGGAACTAGTGGATGAAACTAAAGAAGATGAAACAAAACCTCAAGAAGAAAAACCAGATATTGAAAAACCAAATACAGAAACAACAGAGGATGTAATACCAAATAATGAAAACACTCCGCTCAATGAGGAGGGTGAAGAAGTCGAAGAACTTCCTGAAATTATTGATTACACTAAATATCGTAATACTGCTGAATCTTTAGAGTGGAAATATGAATCTGCCTTTTATGAAAGACAATCACTGTTCACAATCGTAAACGACTTTGACTTTGCAAGACAATATGCAGAAGCAAGTGGAGACGAATATGTATACACAGCGTTTCCTTCTAATGATGGCTACCGATTAACACCTAGCGCTGAAGTCGATGGTTATGCTGTAAATAAAGATGTTAAGTATATATCTGCAGCGGCAGAAGTATTAAGAATTCTTAGATCAGGTGAAGCTGTTACAAATTACTATAATAGCACGCATAAAACACCGATTTATCATAGAAATCTATTAGAGGTACTTTCTATTGAGGATAAAATGGTAATGGATCAGATTAAAGCCTATAATTACAGTGATGCTCAACCTGTTATGGCTTTAGACAAGAATCCTAAAGTTCTAGCACGATCAATCTATACATCTATCGATATGATGCCAGTTTTAAGAGATCTTTTTGATGGAAAAATAGATGTAGAAACAGCACAAAAAGAAATTGTGGAATTATCAAAAGAATGGCTTGAGAAACATGATATAATTGAGGAAGAATAATTTTATTCTTCTTCTTTTTTTGAGGTGAAATATGGATTGGAAAACGCTGATTGAACAAGAAAGTGCTAAAGAGTACTATCAAAACTTACAAGAAACTTTGAAGAACCGTCGTTTAACACAAAGTATCTATCCAAGTGAGGATGATGTATTCAAAGCCTTTGAGTATACACCGTACTCAGACGTAAAGGTTGTGATTGTGGGTCAAGATCCATATCATCAACCAGGACAAGCAATGGGACTTAGTTTCTCGGTTCCCAAAGACTGGCCATTGCCAAAAAGTCTTATCAATATATTTAAAGAACTTGATGATGACCTTGGAATTCATAACACTCATGGGGATTTAAGTTCATGGGCACAACAAGGTGTACTTCTACTAAACACGATACTAACTGTAGAAGATTCAAAGCCATTATCACACAAAAATATAGGGTGGGAAACTTTCACAGATCGTGTCCTAAGTGAACTGGGTAAGAGAGAGAAACCAATTGTGTTTGTACTATGGGGGAAGAAAGCACAAGATAAAAAGCAACTTATTGATAAACATCATTATTTTATTGAATCAAGCCATCCATCACCCTTAGGAGCTTATAGAGGATTCATTGGATCCCACCCATTCAGTAAAATCAATGACTACTTAATAGAAACTGGGCAATCCCCGATAAATTGGAGCAATCATGTTTAAAACTATTGATGAAGCACGCGATATCGTAATGGCGAGAAAAAATCAAACTTATGGAATCGATTATTTAAATCAAGCATTAGATTATTTAGGTAAGCCTCAAGACAAGCTTAAAATAATACACATTGGTGGAACTAATGGAAAAGGTTCGACTACAAACTTTACCCGCTCTATTCTACAAGAAGCAGGGTATAAGGTAGGGACATTTACTTCTCCACATTTATTAGTCCACAATGATCGAATACGTGTTCAAAACGAGCCAATCTCTGATGAAGATCTCCTTCGTTATATTAACTGGACATACCCTCTATGGGAAAAATTTCACTTAAGTATGTTTGAGATTGATATGATATTATCAATTCAATATTTTATTGATATGGAAGTGGATTATGTTGTTTATGAAGTAGGTCTTGGAGGACGTCTTGATGCTACTAATGTTGTGACACCACTTGTTTCGGGTATTACTAATGTAGGACTCGATCATCAGAATATCCTTGGAAATACAATTCAAGAGATAGCGAAAGAAAAAGCTGGAATCATTAAACCTTCAGTTCCAATTATTACTACTTCACAAGATATTGAGGTACTGGATATATTTGTAGAGGTTTCTACAGCCTTAGAGAGTCCTTTCCGTCAAATTTGTATTCCTTACTACCATACAGTAGGTAAATCCTATATATTTGACTATTTAGACATGACACTTACCCTTACCAATCAAGGAGCCTATCAAGTCTCTAATGCAGTCCTAGCAATATCATTAGTTAATGAGATACTTCCAAATCTTGATCATGATATTTATATTCGTGGCATTGCTTCTACACACTGGGCAGGACGATTTGAAGAAATATCAGAAAATATATACATTGATGGTGCCCATAACGAAATGGGTATAGCTCAATTGATTAATAGTATTCAAATTTTACCGAAACCGTGGACAATTGTATTTACTGCTCTAAGAGATAAAGACTTCTCAGGCATGTTAGATACACTAATTAGTAATGCAGATAAGGTCATTGTCACTGAGTTTGATTTTTACCGAGCAGCTTCATTAGAAGAGCTATCAAAAGGAAAGAATGTAATAGCGATACGAGATCCTTTTGAAGCAATTGATTTTGGTTTAGAATCAAAGGGTGAAGGTTCCCTTATTGTTACTGGTTCCCTATATTTTATTTCTGAAGTTAGAGAATATTTAAAAAAACGTACGATTAGCGATTAATCGTACGTTTTCTATTCATTTTACGTTTCCTAATTCTATTTAAGTTATAGTATCGAATTCCTAGAATAGCAAGGATTCCAACAAACAGAATGACCAACAATGCTTTCAAGGAAAATATAAAGCCTCTCCATAGCCTTGTAGTAAACTTCACAGGTATCTCTTTTCCTGTGATGATATCTTCCTCGTGTAGAACTGTGTCTCCAAGTTTCACAGATACCTTTCCTAAAGTACTGTTTTCTTTAATCGGCGCCACAAGAGTTTCGGAAGCAGGTTCAATTTGAATTGATAAATCATTAATCGATACATCTTTTGGTAAGTAATAAGAGATATTCCTATCAATAGTCACTTTAAAGTCTGTTTTTGCATCTCTAATTGGAAGAGTTCCTATTTCCTGGCTCTCTGCGAGTATTGTCTCACGGTTAAATGAGCTGAATACATAGTTATAGACGTTGATTGCATCAAGGATATTCGTACCAACTTTTTCTTCAACAGGAGCATTGGTACTTATGAAGATGAGTGTCTTACCATCTCTCTGTGCAAAACTTGATAGAGTCCGTTGACCCATTTCTGTATATCCAACTTTTGTACCGATAAGATCCATCATTCCTTGTTCATGGGCGAAGATAAGAGCTCCATTTTTTAGATTGATTCCTTCAGGATTCTCAGCAGTTTTACTCGTTGTGTATCTTTCAGTTGAATAGAGCTTCTTAAAGCTTTCATTCTTTAAGGCATATTTTACGAGTAAAGCTAAGTCGTAGGGTGTTGTAAGATGATCTTCATGATCAAGTCCACTTGTGTTTACGAAGTGTGTCTTAGTCATATTAATCTTTTGAGCAAGAGCATTCATATGCTCTGTTAAACCTTCTGGATCTCCTGTTAAGTGATATGACATAGCACGTGTTGCATCAGCACCACTGGGAAGAATAATTCCGTGCAATATATCATCGAGTGTAAGAGTCTCATTTCTTTTAAAACCAGCAACAGTAGCAATAGAACTAAGACCGTTAAAGACTTCGTCACCGAGAGTTACTAAGTCAGTTGGCTTCATGTTCTTTGACTCCATCATTTCTATTGCGGTGATGGCAGTAAGAACTTTTGTGATTGAAGCAGGGTGTACAAGTTCGTATCCATTTTTTTCAAAAAGTACGGTTCCATCATCTGCATCCATAAGTAAGTAATTATCACTATAGAAATACAGAGGTTTATCTGAAATTTGATTGTCTGCCTGAATATTTTGAAACATCAAAGGTAGCAGTAAAATTGATGTTAGTAATAGTTTGTATAATCTTTTTCTCATAAAAACCTCCAAATACATACTCTATTCTATCAAAAAAAAGTGGACAATAGTTGACCACTTAGATATTTAAAGAACTTTACTTAAAAATTCACATAAGCGAGGACTCTTAGGATTGTTGAAGATATCATCAGGTGTACCGACTTCTTCAAGGTGACCATCATCCATAAA
>RCMY010004407.1_pt1 | contig 12406 bp, 11 predicted proteins | sample 2041341 | NCBI WGS metagenome assembly RCMY01 (sample SAMN09708234, study PRJNA481090) | Marine sediment metagenome, whole genome shotgun sequencing project. | reverse complement strand
CGACTCAGCGTCTCTGGTTGGGAGACGACCGAAGCCGACATCGACGCCGGCGTCGATGCGATTCTTCGCTGCTGGGACCGTCTCTGATCGCCACGGGGAGAGCTACCAGCGCGCGGCTCCAAGCGCCTCGGCCATAGGTTTTGCGTCCCCGTTGGGACCTCGAGCCTGATCCATGCCCGATCGGTGAAGCCAGTGCGACGGTTCTGATGTGGCCGAGAGGGGCGAGGCCGCTGGCTGTGCGTGACTCGGATCGGCGGAGCCGCTGAGCGACAGTGAAGCCAGTGTGACTGTTGTCGATGTGGCCGAGGGGCGAGGCCGCTGGCTGTGCGTGACTCGGATCGGCGGAGCCGCTGAGCGACAGCGAAGCCAATGTCACAGCCCGTCGCCATGATGGCTGGATGGAACTTCTCGTCCTTGCGGTCATCGCGGCAGCCGGCGTCGGCTTGGCGGCCGGTGTGTTGCTCGACAACGGTCGCCGTCGGTCGGCTCATACTGCGCTTCAGTCAGAACTCGAGGTGGAGCGTCGTCAGATTTTGTCGGCCGCAGTGGCGGCAATGCGCCAGGAACGCGCCGACTCGTCGCAGGCGGCACTCGACACCGCCATCTCGGTGGCCTCATCCAAATTGGGTGACCAACTCAGCGTCGGCAAGCACGTGATCGATCGCGAGCGCAGCGCGGTCAGTGATCAGGTCACGGCGCTGACCGACGAGCTCCGCCGGGTTGGCGATCTCGTCCGGGCCCTCCAGGTCGAGCGGGCCGAGCAACAGGGCACCATCACCTCGGGCATCGAATCGGCAATGGCCGTCACTCGTGCGTTGGCCGATACCACCGAATCGCTTCGACAGGCATTGGCATCGCCGAAAGCCCGAGGCCAGTGGGGTGAACGAATGGCCGCCGACGTGCTGGCGGCCGCCGGTTTCGTCGAGGGCATCAACTACGCGAGGGAGCGTCGGCTCGATGGCGGCACCGTTCCCGACTACACGTTCTTCCTCCCCAAGGGTCATCTGGTCCACATGGACGTCAAGTTCCCGATCGACAACTATCTGCGGGCCATCGACACCGATGACCCAGCCGAGCAGGTTCGCCGCACCAAGGCGTTCGGCGTCGATGTGCGCCAACGGGTGAAGGAACTGGCCGACCGGTCCTACATCGATCCGGCCACCACGGTCGACTACCTCCTGCTGTTCGTCCCAAACGAGAGCGTGTACGGGTTCATTCACCACAACGATCCCGATCTCATCGATGTGGCGCTCGCCCAGAAGGTTGTCCCGTGTAGCCCCACCACACTGTTCGCCGTACTGGCGGTGATCCGCCAATCGGTCGACGCGTTCCTGGTGGAGCGGCGAAGCGACGAAATTCTTGCCGCCGTCGCCGGTGTCCGAGATCAGTGGCAGAAGTTCGGCGAGTCGGTCGACAAAGCCCATCGCGGGATGGCGTCAGCCCAGGTGGCGTTGGAAGAACTGCGGGGCCCGCGGTCGCGTCAGTTCGAGCGGCAACTCGATCAACTCGAAGCGGTGCGCGACCGCCGCTTGTTGCACCAAGAACCGGCGCCTGGTCCCGGCCAACAACCGCTGCTGGTCGAGCGTCGGGCCGGGTCGGAACTCCTCTAGCGAGCGGAGTGAACCACGCTAGCCTCGGTCGCCATGAGCACCCCTATTCTTGTCGCTGTCGCCTGGCCCTATGCATCGGGGTCGCGTCACCTCGGTCACCTGGCCGGCGCCTACCTCCCTGCCGACATCTACGCTCGGCATCAGCGGTTGCGAGGGCAAGAGGTACTGATGGTTTCGGGGTCCGACGTCCACGGCACACCCATCACCGTTCGCGCCGACGCCGAGGGTGTCGCACCGATGGACATCGTCAACCGTTATCACGGCGAGATCCTCGAGCAGTGGGAAGCACTTGGGATGTCATGGGATCTCTACACGACGACAGGCACCGAAAACCATGCCCAGGTCACTCAGGAGATGTTCCTCGCCCAACTCGAGAACGGGCACATCGACAAGCGGATGTCGGAACAGTTCTACGATCCACAAGCCGAACGATTCCTGCCCGATCGCTACCTCGAAGGCACCTGCCCCTACTGCGGGTACACCGACGCCAGAGGCGACCAGTGTGACAACTGCGGCAAGACCTACGATGCCAGTGAGCTGCTCGAGCCCCGTTCGAAGATCTCAGGTGCCACACCTGAGCTGCGGGAGACCGAGCATTTCTACTACCGCTTCTCCGAGTTCAACGACCAGATCCGTGAATGGCTGCTGAGCCGCGAAGGCTGGCGTCCGCACGTCCTGAACTTTGCCCTGGGGTGGACCGAGGAGGGCCTCCAAGATCGGGCCATCACCCGCGATCTCGACTGGGGTGTCGAGCTGCCGGTCGACGATCTGGGCCCCGGCAAGCGGATCTACGTCTGGTACGACGCGGTCATCGGCTACCTGTCGGCGTCGAAGGAATGGGCAGTCGCCCAGGGAGATCCCGAACGATGGCGCCATTGGTGGGAGAACGACGACGCCAAACACGTCTATTTCATCGGCAAGGACAACATTCCCTTTCACTGCTTGTTCTGGCCCGCTCAGCTGCTCGGCGCCGGAAGTCTGCACCTCCCCGACAACGTGCCGGCGAATCAGTACGTCACCTTCAAAGGAGGCAAGGCATCGGCCAGCCGCGGAGTGGGACTCACGATCGAGCAGGGGCTTGAATTGTTTGAGCCTGACGCGCTGCGTTTTGCGCTGGCCGCTGCGCTCCCCGAACAAGCCGACACCGAGATCTCCGTCGAAGAGATCGCTCGCCGCATCAATGACGAACTCGTCGCGACGTATGGCAACCTGGTGAACCGGGTGCTGTCGATGGTTCACAAAAACGGCGAAGGTGCGGTACCGACTCCGGGAGCGTTCTCGGCCGACGATCAGGCATTGCTCGACGGCATCGATGCTTCGTTGGCTGCTGCTGCCGACCATTTCGACGCGGTCGAGCTCCGAGCCGCGCTGCGAGACGCCATGACCGCAGCCCAGGCCGTCAACACCTACCTCAACGCCAAGGAGCCGTGGAAGACCGTCAAGTCCGATCCGGAGCTGGGCCTCACCGAACTCTTCGTTGCGCTCGCGGCGATCAACGGTGTCCGGGTGGCGATGAGCCCGTTCCTCCCATTCACCTCGGCGGTGCTCGACGACCTGCTCGGCACACCCGAGGGGTGGCAGCGGGTCGAATTGGTGCCCGGAACACCGATCCCGAAGCCCACGCCACTGTTCGCCAAAATCGACTTGGAAGCGCTCGAAGGGGTGGGGGAGTGACGCAGCTCCAGTGGTTCGACAATCATTGCCACCTCACGACCAACAAGCGGCCGGCAGCCGAGGTGATTGCCGAGGCGAGGGCCGATGGGGTCACCAAGTTGTTGACCGTCGGTTGCACGGTCGAAGACTCCCGTGAGGCGATCGAGATCGCCATGGAGTTCGACGGTGTGTATGCGACGGCCGGGGTGCACCCCCACGACGCCAAGGAGGGGACCGACGGTCTTGTCGAGTTGTTGACCAATCCCGACACCAGGAACAAGGTGCTGGCCGTCGGGGAGTGTGGGCTTGACTATCACTACGATCATTCGCCCCGAGATGTGCAGCGAACGGTGTTCGTCGAACAGATCGACCTTGCTCATCGCCTCGACCTGGCTCTGGTGATCCACACGCGTGAAGCGTGGGACGACACGTTCGCGATCCTCGACGAGGTCGGCATACCGCCCCGGACGGTGTTTCATTGTTTCACCGGGGGCCCCGACGAAGCAGCCAAGGCGCTGGAACGGGGGGCATACCTATCGTTCAGCGGAATTGTGACATTTCCGAGCGCCACCGAACTCCAGGCGGCAGCCGTCATGACACCGCTCGACCGCATATTGGTCGAGACCGACTCCCCATTCTTGACGCCGGTCCCGCACCGTGGTCAGCCGAATCGACCGGCACTTGTGCCGCTCATTGGCGAAAAGCTTGCTTTTTTGAAGGATTCCTCGATCGCAGACATTGCCCGCATGACCTGGGAAAACGGTGAGAGTTTGTACGGAACGTGACCAACCGGACACTGTAAGGTGTTGCGGTTTCATGACAACCGTCTTAGGTTCATCCCCGTGCGAAGCAGCCCTACTGCTCCCGCGTCGCAATCCGGTTACGGGCGAGATTCATCATCGAAGGTCAATCCTTTGGGTCTTGCGCTGTGCGGGTTGGCAACGCTCGTCGCGATTCCGGTACTGTTCTTCGGTAGCCGATCGTCAGTCGACATCGACGCGTCCTTGGCGACGCCCGACGCCGCGGTCGTCGCTCGGAGCGAACAGGCCGACTCGGTCGATACTGCCAACTCCACGGCAACCGAGGCGACGGCGAGTTCACTCCTCGGTTCGGTCGACCGCGGCAGTCTCCTCGATGGCGGCGCCAACCCATCGGCGATGCTCCAAGTGCTCGAAGGCGACGAGTTGCTGACGGCAACTACGTTCGACCTGCCCGGATACAACCTGCCCGGACACAGCGCTCTGCCCGGACAGCTGCGTAGTCTCACCGGTTCCGGTGGCACCGGGTCGTCTGCGGTCGCTGCCGCTGAGCAGATTGCGGCTGCACCGTTCGTTTCGTCGTCCGGCGCGGCCCCGACGACAGCTGTTCCGACGACAGCTGTTCCGACGACAGCAGTACCGGCAACGGCTGCTCCGGCGACAGCTGCTCCGACCACCCCGGCCCCGACGACAGCTCCGCCCACTACTGCCGCTCCAACGACCGCCGCTCCAATGACCGCCGCTCCGGCCACCGCCGAGCCGGCACCGGTAGCCGAAGAGGCCGCTCCTGTTGCGTCTGAACCTGCGCCGGACGAGATCGCATCCGGTCAGCCAAGCGCCGACGACTGGGCCGAACTTCGAGAGTGTGAGGCGTTCGGTGATTACACGATCGTCAGCGGCAACGGTGTGTACCACGGTGCGTATCAATTCAGCGTTCGTACCTGGAACGCAGCCGCCCAGGCTGCCGGACGCCCCGAACTGGTTGGCGTCATCCCCAGCGAAGCTTCGGCCGCCGATCAAGATGCGTTGGCGCTGAATCTGTGGTCCCGACGTGGATGGGCACCTTGGCCGCACTGCGGCCGTGAACTCGGCTGACCCAGGACCACGTGGCTCACCTCACCCGAACGCAGATTCGGGAACTACTCAACCGGCATGATCTGGCGCCGAGTCGTGCGCTCGGACAGAACTTCCTGTGCGACCCTGCGATGGTCGACAAGATTGTCCGATTGGCCGGCGTCGGAAGCGGCGATCGGGTGGTCGAGATCGGGCCCGGCCTCGGTTCGCTGACCCTCGGGCTGGCTTCGGTCGGTGCCAAGGTGCTGGCTGTCGAAATCGATCGTTACCTCGTCCCGGTGCTCAGCGAGGTTGTCGCCGGACTCGATGTCGACGTCCGTCACGCCGACGCGATGACCCTCGACTGGGACGCCGAACTCGGCTCCGAGGAGTGGGCTGTCGTTGCCAACCTCCCCTACAACGTGGCGACCCCACTGATCCTCGATCTTCTCGCAGCGCAGCCACAGCTCACACGGTGGGTCGTCATGGTGCAACGCGAGGTTGGGGAACGCCTGGCTGCCCAGCCGGGCGACAAGGGCTGTGGGATCCCCTCCGCCATGGTTGCCTATTTCGGTACGGCCAAGGTGGTGGGAAGCGTCCCCGCCCAGCTCTTTCTTCCCCAGCCAAAGGTCGAGTCGGCCCTGGTTCGGATCGACCGTTCACCGACTCCGCGTGTCGATGCTCCATTCGAACGATTCCGCCTGCTGGTTCGAACCGGGTTCGGCCAGCGACGCAAGATGCTGCGCCGAAGCCTGGCTGGAGTGCTCGATGTCGACGCGATGGAAGCAGTAGGTGTCGCACCGACGGCTCGTCCCGAGGAGCTCACCCTGGAGCAGTGGGGGGCACTCGCCCGTCTAGGGTGACCCCGTGCCCGCGAACCACGTGCCCGCCGACCACCTGCCAGATTCCACCGAAACAAACGGCACAAGCGTCGTTGTTCGGGCGCCGGCAAAGCTGACGCTGGCGCTGCGGATCACCGGTATCAGACCCGACGGGCTCCACCTGATCGATGCCGAGATGGTCACGCTCGACTTCTGCGATCAGCTCACGATCACCGAGGGGAGTGAAGGACTGGTGATGGTCGGCTCGGGTGACGACGTTCCGCTCGGTCCCGACAACCTCGTTGCCCGGGCGCTCGTTCTGGCTGGTCGGCGTGCCAGCGTGTCGATCGACAAGTCGATACCTTCCCAAGCCGGCTTGGGCGGTGGTTCGGCCGATGCTGCCGCCATCCTTCGCTGGGCCGGCTTCGACGACCTCGAAGCAGCGGCCGCTATCGGAGCCGATGTCGCCTTTTGTGTCGTCGGAGGACGAGCGAGGGTCACCGGCATCGGCGAGATCGTCGAACCGCTGCCGTTTCTCGAGCGAACGTTCACCCTCATCACGCCACCAATTCCGTGTTCGACTCCGGCGGTGTACCGCGCGTGGGACGCGCTCGGTGGGCCGAGCTCGCCCGACAACCCCAACGACCTCGAACCCGCAGCACTGGCCGTTGCACCCGGATTGTTGAGGTGGCGCGACGAGTTTGGCGAAGCGACCGGCCTGCGCCCCACCCTGGCGGGAAGCGGATCGAGCTGGTTCGTTGAGGGCGCATTTCCCGGGGTCGGCCGGAGAATCGTCAAGACCACCCCAGCGGGGTGGTCTTGAGGTCGATTGCTACCGCCCAACCGGGCGGCGTTGCGTTATGGAGTTTGTTTACTTCTTGTTACGACGCTGAACGCGAGTGCGCTTGAGGAGTTTGCGGTGCTTCTTCTTACGCATGCGCTTGCGGCGCTTTTTGATGAGCGATCCCATGAGCTGAAGAATCGTAGCGCTCTCCCACTTCAACCCCACTGATCGAACCCCACGAGATTTCCAGCTCGACGATCGGGGTCGGGGGTCGGGCCCGACAATTCCGATAACGTGTCCGCCTGTGCATCAGCACCCTTTCCCGGGTAGTTCAACTGGTAGAACACTGGACTTTGAATCCAGCCGTTGTAGGTTCGAATCCTGCCCCGGGAGCGTCGTTCGTCGAGCACCCCGTCCTCTGCGCTAGACATGACTCATGGCTGATCACGTTGAGAGGGCCCTGTCGGCGCTGGTGATTGCCACCGGCGGCGGGGGCCCCATCCGCTCCGAGCGACCCAAGTCCATTCACGTCCTCTGCGGGCAGCCGATGGTTGGGTACGTGATCGATGCCCTCGCCCAGGTTGCGGTGACCTCTGCCGTTGTGATCACCGGCCCGAGCAGCAACCGGGTGCGTGCCAGGATGCTCGACCACCAGACCCCGGTCGAGCTGTCGTTCGTCGAGCAGCGATACGACCGGGGCAGTGGCGACGCGGCGCTCGTTGGGCTGAGCGGTTTCGACGATTTCCTCGATGATGCCGATCTCCTCATCGTTCCGGCCGATCTGCCGCTGATCGATCCCGCCGATCTCCGACTGCTGCTGAGCGAACACCGCGCCAGCGGTGCGGCGTGTACCGCGTTGACCGTCCCCGCCGACGACGGCGATCATTTGGTCGTCGCCCGCGATCGGCACGGCCGGGTGACGGGACTGCAGCCGCAGGCCGCGGTCGCCGATGAAACCGAACTCGAGGCCGTCGTTGGGGTCTACTGCGTCTCGCGCGGTTTGCTTGCCCCTGCGGTTCGTCGGGCCCCGCTCGCTGGTCCCGACGGCCGCCAAGACCTCCACGCCGTCCTGGCCGTACTGGCCGAGAGCGGTCACCGGGTGGCGACGGTGCGAGTCGAGCGGTCCCCATCGTTGTCCCCGGTCGACTCACGTCGCGAGCTCGCCCAGGCCGAGGCAGAGTTGCGGCGCAGGATCAACGGTGTATGGCTCGATCGAGGCGTGAGCATGGTCGACCCAGACCGGACCTACGTCGACACCACGGTCACCCTCGGGGCCGACGTCACGCTGTTCCCCGGGACGCTGCTCCAGGGGCACACCACGATCGGCGACGGCTGTGAGATCGGACCCGACACGAGACTCGATGACTGCGAGGTCGGTGCCGACACGGTCATCGAGAAAACGATGGCACGCCGTGCCCGAGTTGGCGATGGCTGCCGAGTCGGACCTTTTGCGGTACTGGAGCCGGGATCACAGATCGAGAATGGCACCGTGACCGGACCCTTCTATGCTGCAACGGCGGAGGACCCGACGGCTGAAACCGGCTGAACCACGACCCTCGCCGAGCGGAGTGCGAAACCATGGAAGCAGTCACGACCAAGACACTTCATTTGTTCGCGGGTCGTCACAACCCCGAGTTGGCCGATGCCGTCGCCGCAGCACTCGGGATCACGGTCACCCAGGCCCACCTCAGCCAGTTCGCGAACACCGAGACCCACTGCCGGTTCGCGGAATCGGTGCGGGGCTCCGATGTGTTCATCATGCAAAGTCACGGGGCCGACGGCACCCATTCGATCAACGATGCCATCTTCGAGCAGCTGATCATGGTCGACGCCGCTCGGCGGGCTTCGGCCAAGCGCATCACGGCGGTCATGCCCTTCTATGGCTACGCCCGTCAGGATCGCAAATCCGAGGGTCGTGAGCCGATCACCGCCCGCCTCGTCGCCGATCTCTTTTCCTCGGCCGGTGCCTCTCGGCTGGTGTCGATCGATCTTCACAGCGGACAGATCCAGGGCTTCTTCAACGGTCCGGTCGATCACCTCACCGCCATGCCGGTCCTGGTCGATCGCCTGAAGGAATATGGCCCGAATCTCGTCGTCGTGTCCCCCGATGCCGGGCGAGTGAAGGTTGCCGAACGCTATTCACAACAGCTGCACGCCGATCTCGCCATCGTGCACAAGCGGCGCTTGCAGGGTGTCAAGAACGCCGTGGAAGCAAAGGACATCGCCGGCGAGGTCGAGGGCCGCGATTGCGTCATCATCGACGACATGATCGACACCGCGGGCACCATCTGCTCCGCAGCAGAGTTGTTGATCGATCGAGGTGCGGCCAGCGTGTCGGCGGCGGCAACCCACGGGGTGTTCTCCGGACCGGCCATCGATCGTCTCAAGCACTCGGTGCTCGACCGGGTGGTCGTCACCGACACACTGCCGATGCCGCCGGCAAAGCAGTTCGACAAGCTCGAGATCCTGTCCGTCGCGCCTTTGCTGGCCGACGCGATTCGTGCGGTGTTCGAAGACACGTCGATCAGCATGATCTTCGACGGTCAGAACCAGACCTGACACAGGTGGCGGAGCGAGCGGCTTCCGCTAGGCTCCCACGCCTGTACTTGAGCCCCGCCGCGGGCCCCGTGATATCGCACCAGAGGATCGACTCATGACGACTGTCGTCGCCAGCACAAGCAACCGCGAAACCGGCACTGGCCCCTCCCGCCGTATTCGTGAAGAGGGCAACATCCCCGGCGTCGTCTACGGCCTCGGCCAAGACCCCGTCACCGTGTCGGTCGGCTACACCGCCCTCCGCGATGTGCTCAAGGGCAAGGCCGGGCTCAACACCGTGTTCAGCCTCGACATCGACGGAACGCCGACCCCGGTCATCCTCAAAGATTTCCAGCGCAACCCGGTCAAGCGCACCGTGGTGCATTGCGACTTCCTCCGAGTCGACAACGATGTGCCCGTGAAAGTCACCCTTCCGGTGCACCTGGTCGGCCGAGCGACGATCATCCTCGACGGCGGCGGCATCGTCGAGCAAAAGATGTTCCAGATGAGCGTGCAGTGTGCGCCGAACCGGATTCCGATTTCGATCGAGGTCGACGTCTCCAAGCTCACCCCCGAGGCCCGCATTTCGGTCGGCGACATCGTTCTCCCCGAGGGCGTCGAGGCCATGATGAGCGATGCCATCACCGTCGCTGCCCCGGTCGTGACTCGTGCGTCGAAGATGGCCGACGAAGAAGAGGCCGAGGAAGAGGCAGCCGAGGCTGCGGCCGAAGCTGGGGAAGCGCCTGCCGAAGGCACCGACGACGACGAGTAGTCGTTGCGCTGATGGCTCTTCTCAAACGACTCACCGGGGAAACGCCTCGACGAGGTACTCCGGCGGAGCTGTTGGTGGTTGGTCTCGGCAATCCGGGCTCCGAGTTCGAAGGCACCCGACACAATGTCGGCGCTGAAGTGGTCGCCGTACTGGCGGCTCGGCACGGTGACGGGCTGAGCAAGTCCAAAGAACGAGCGTTGAGCACCGAAGTACGGATCGCCGACCACCTCGTTGCGCTTGCTTTCCCTCAGACGTACATGAATCGTTCCGGCGAGTCGGTGCGCATGCTCACCCGTCGCCACGGCATCGAAGACGGCGCCGCGCTCATCGTGGTGCACGACGAACTCGACCTGGCTGTTGGCCGACTCAAGTTGAAGCAGGGCGGCGGCCTCGCCGGGCACAACGGCCTGAAGTCGATCACCCAGCACGTTGGCACCACCGATTTCGTGCGTTTACGTGTCGGTGTCGGCAAGCCGCCCGCCTCACAGCTCGGCCGAGATTGGGTGTTGCGCCGACCGGGAAAGGCCGAGCGCTCCGAACTCGATGTCTCGGTCCAGCGCGCCGCCGATGCGGTCGAGCAGTTCCTGCGTGATGGTCTCGACGCCACGATGAACGTGGTGAACCGTCGCGACACCGATCTGCCAGACTGAAAACATGAGGAGTCTTCGCCGGTGGCTCTGAAACGCCTGATGGCAATCATCGCGGCGTGCGTCATGATCGTCGGTGCATTCGTGATCAGGAACTGGATCGATAACGACGGTTCGATCACCCTCGGCGCCGGTGACGCTCCGATTTTCTGCGATTCAGCCATCGCCGACGCGTGTCGGGCTGCGTTCGCTGAGGTCACCATCGCCGACCCGGGCAAGACGTTCGATCGCCTCTTGAACAACCGAGATCCGGAGCCGTTTGTTTGGGTCGCCGCCGACATCTGGTTCGACATGCTCGATGACGAGGCGGCCCGAGGCACTCCTGCTGCCGCGATCGGTGAACGGTCTGATGTGCTTGTCACCTCGCCGTTGGTCTTCGCTGGTGAGAAGGGTGTTGCCGGGTGCCCGGAGCCCAGCTGGGCCTGTCTGGCCGAGCCTGGTCTCAGGGGAAAACTTGGCATCACCAACCAACGAAACACCTCGTCGGGGTTGTTGGCCTTCGGGCAGCTCGCCTTCGAGCGATCGGGTCGTGCGCCCGGGGTGCCGCGGTGGAACGACAACGATGGCGTGAGCCTTGTCGTCGGTCGTGATCTGGATCTGTTGAACTACCGGACCGTCCAGGGCAAATACGATCTCGTCGTGGTGACCGAGGCTGCGCTGTTGACCGAGGGACCGCTGGATGCAGTGGCGCTACCGTCGGCCGATGGTGGTCCGACGGTCGAGATCCAGGCTGCGGCCTTCGGTGGTGTTTCGCTGCCCAAACTCAGCGGTCTCGCCGAAGCGTTGACCGATGACAAATGGCAGCCGGGTGCATCACCTGCCTACGAGGGCCCGACCGCCGGCGTGCTCATCGGGTTGCGGTCATGAACGGAACGATTGTTGTGGTCATCTCGTTGTCAGCGACGATGCTTCGAGTCGAGAGGGAGACGCTTGCGTGAGATTGTCCTCAGTCAGATTGTCCTCAGTCAGATTGTCCAGGCGAGGAATCGCCGCGGTGTTGGCGCTGGCCTTGGGGTCGGCGGCTTGCTCGATTCCCGGGGGTGAAGGGGCGGACGGTCCCGGTGATTGCACGGCGGTCTACACCTCGGTGTCATCGGAGAAGATCCGGCTGATGACCGACCTCGCAAACGAGTTCAACGACACCGATGCAAAGATCGCCGACGGGACCTGCATCTATGTCGAAGTGCAGTCGGTGGCCTCGGGGCTTGGAGCACAACTCCTCGTGAATGGGTGGGACGAGTTGGCCGACGGTCCGCGCCCGGTGATCTGGTCGCCGGCGTCGAGCGCATGGGGATCCGTCGTCAACCAGCAGCGGGTCGACAACGGCGCCGAGCGCGTGGTCGGCGATGGTGTGCCGTTCATGGTCACCCCGCTCGTCATCGCCATGCCCGAACCGATGGCCGCGGCTCTCGGCTGGCCCGATGAACCGCTTGGCTGGGCCGACATCCTCGACTTGGCAACCGATGATCAGGGCTGGGCGGCGCACGGGCATCCGGAGTGGGGCGAGTTCCGGCTCGGCAAGACCAACCCGAACTTCTCGACCAGCGGTCTCTCCGCCCTGATCGCACAGACCTACGCGGCGGCAGGAAAGACCGACGGCCTGAGCACCGAAGATCTTGCTCGTCCCGATGTGCGGGCGTTCGGTGAGGGTGTCGAGTCGGCGGTCGTTCATTACGGCGACACCACCCTCACGTTCATGAACAACTGGTACAAGGCCGACCAGCGTGGTGCGGCGCTCGGCTATGTGGCTGCGGCAGCCGTCGAGGAGAAGTC
>RCMY010004262.1_pt1 | contig 12409 bp, 9 predicted proteins | sample 2041341 | NCBI WGS metagenome assembly RCMY01 (sample SAMN09708234, study PRJNA481090) | Marine sediment metagenome, whole genome shotgun sequencing project. | reverse complement strand
AGATCACCATCGCGCACGAAGGCGATGGGTCCTGCATCCACCGCTTCGGGAGCTATGTGGCCGATGCACAGGCCGGTTGTGCCGCCTGAAAATCTGCCGTCAGTCAAGAGTAATACATCTTTGCCGAGCCCCGCTCCCTTGATGGCTGCCGTGATCGCAAGCATTTCGCGCATTCCGGGGCCACCCTTCGGGCCTTCGTAACGGATGACGATGACGTCACCCTTGCTGATGTTGCCTTCCGTGAGCGCATCCATTGCCGCGCGTTCACGCTCGAACACACGAGCTGGACCTTCGAACACATCAAGGTCGAATCCGGCAGTTTTCACGACCGCGCCGTCTGGCGCGAAACTGCCGTGCAGGATGGTGATGCCGCCCGTGGCGTGGATGGGGTTGTCGAGCGTGCGAATGACTTCACCATCGAGAGGCTGCGGGTTGATCTCTGCGAGGTTCTCGGCGACGGTCTTACCCGTCACGGTGAGCGCATCGCCGTGGATGAGCCCCGCGTCCAGAAGCGCCTTCATGACGACGGGTACTCCGCCGTGGCGGTCTACGTCATTCATGACGTATTTGCCGAACGGTTTGAGGTCGCCAATGTGCGGAGTTTTGTCGCCGATGCGGTTGAAGTCCGCAAGTGTGAGATCAACGTCGGCCTCGCGCGCGATCGCGAGCAAGTGTAGAACGACATTGGTGGAGCCGCCGAACGCCATAGCGACCGCGATGGCGTTCTCGAACGCCTTCTTGGTGAGGACATCGCGCGCAGTAATTCCCAGTCGAAGCATATTCACAACGGCTTCGCCTGAGCGGTGCGCGAAGTAGTCGCGACGTCGGTCTGCTGCGGGCGGGGCGGCAGACCCTGGGAGGCTCATGCCGAGAGCTTCCGCAACGCTGGCCATGGTGTTTGCGGTGTACATGCCGCCACAGGCACCTTCGCCTGGCACAATCGCGCACTCGATGCGATGCGCGTCGATCGCCGACATCTTTCCGGCTTTAACCGCGCCAACCGCCTCGAAGGAGTCGATGATGGTGACATCCTTCTCGGTGCCGTCCTCGAGCTTCACCCAACCTGGAGCAGTTGAACCGGCGTAAAGGAACACGGATGCCAGGTCCAAACGTGCGGCGGCCATGAGCATGCCGGGAAGCGATTTGTCGCAACCGGCGAGCAGCACGGAGCCGTCGAGGCGTTCTGCCATCATGACGGTTTCTACCGAGTCGGCGATGACTTCGCGGCTCACGAGCGAGAAGTGCATTCCCTCGTGACCCATCGAAATGCCGTCTGACACCGAAATTGTGCCGAACTGCAGCGGATACCCGCCACCGGAGTGCACGCCCTCCTTGGATGCTTGCGCGAGCCGATCGAGGCTCAAATTGCAGGGCGTAATTTCGTTCCACGAACTCGCAATTCCGATTTGAGGTTTGTCCCAATCGGCATCGCCCATGCCCACGGCGCGGAGCATTCCGCGTGAGGTCATGGCTTCGATTCCGTCAGTGACGACTCGCGAGCGGGGTTTCAGATCGTGCTCAGGCATGCCACGAGTCTAGAACTTTCGACTAGGCAAGGGATTCGGTGCTTGGGCGTCCTACTATTGCTCGCCGGGTTCCGCAGCATCGAGCTCACTTCTCTGCGCCTCATTAATCGCAACTTCGAGTTCGTCGACGAGCAAAGATCCGGGCTTCACAACCCCTGTGCGGTAGCCGGCTCTTCCCACCATGTGCGCGGAGATGGGCGCGGTCAGCATCTGGAAAACAATGATCGCGAGCATGATGAGGACGGTCGCCCACCGCCGATCCTGCAAAGCGATGGCCATCAGGATGAAGATGACACCAAGAATCTGCGGCTTCGTCGTCGCGTGCATGCGCGCAATCGCATCAGGAAAGCGGATGAGCCCGACTCCTGCCGCGAGAGAGAGGAACGCACCGAGAATGAGGAACACTCCCGTGAGGATGTCTAGGAGCAAGTCGAGCGTCATCACTGGCCCCTTCTGGTCACATAGCGAGACACGACGACAGCAGCGAGAAACGCCGTCGCCGCAAGAACGAGCATGGCCGTGAGGTTGCGGATGTGGCCGTTGTACACCATCTCGGCGCCCATCGCGCAAATGAGGGTGGTGAGCAGCATGTCAGAGGCGATCATCCGGTCGAGGATCGATGGGCCTCGAGCAATCCGGTAAAGCGCGAGGCACCCGGCTGCCGTCAACAGCACGCCCACGACCAAAAATACCCACTCAGTCACGGGATTTCACCACCTTCGGGAGTTGCTGAAGGTCTGCTTTCGACCCGATCGCTCGAACAATTCGAGCTTCAACGACAAGCACTTTGCGACGCATCGCTTCGACGTCCTCGGTCGTGTGCGTGGCAAACGTGTGCAAGTACAGGATGGATCGCTCGCGATCCGCCTCGACGACGAGAGAGCCCGGCACGAGGGACATCGCAATGGCGTCAAGCGTCATGATGAGGTCCGAACGCGTGTGCAACTGGACCCCGATGACCGACGAACGCGGAATCGGCCGTGGGCTCAGCGCCTGAAAAGCCACCTGGAATGACGCCACCGCCACGTCCAGGAAGAAGTGGAAGAGAAACACGAAGGCGTACCAAGGATTTATGCGGCCCGAGAAGTCGGCGGGCGGGAGGTAAAAGAACCGCGTGACCACAACAGCGACCACGATTCCCGTCACGGCGCCGAGAACCGTGAACTGGCCCCACAACACCATCCACAGCAGAATAAGCCCGAGCAGCATGGGCAATTGTTGCAGGAAACGCTTTCCTACCTCGCGGCGGCTGATGTCACCGCTACTCTCATCGCGGCCGTGGACGGTGACGTGCTGCGTCATTCGGTCCCCCCAACAAAAACGGTGGTGATGTAATACTGCGGTCCATCAATATTTTCTCCGGCACGAGAGCTCACGTCGTAGAGCGGGCCCGCGAAGACGGAGAGCGCGACACTCATTCCGACCATTCCGACCGTCGCCCCGACCATAATGCGCGGGATGCTTCGCGTCGATTTCACTTCAGTGCTCACTCCCACCGTCGTGAGAACGCGAAGCGGGTTGTCGTAGTCGGCCACTTCGTCGATATCGCGCCAAAACACCATATTCCAGGTTCTCGCGAGCGCGTACAGCGTGAGCAGCGAGACGAGAGCGCCGCACCCGATGAGGATCCACGCCAAAACGGAACCTTCTGTCGCTCCGGCCTCAAACAGCGCGAGCTTGCCGATGAATCCCGAGAACGGCGGAATTCCGCCGAGGCTCAACATGGGGATGAAGAACAGGATGCCGATGACGGGCGACGCCTTGAGCATTCCCCCAAGTCGGTTGATCGATGTTGTTCCGCCTTTTCGCTCCACGAGTCCTGTCGCGAGGAAGAGCGTCGTCTGCACCGTGATGTGGTGCACGACGTAGTAGGTCGCGGCGGCGAGCCCAGCGGCTGTTCCGAGTCCGATTCCGAACAGCATGTATCCGATGTGGCTCACGAGCGTGAATGACAACAGCCTCTTGATGTCTGCTTGCGCGACCGCACCGAGAATTCCCACGATCATCGTGAGCGCCGCAACGATCATGAGCGCAATGTTCAATTCCGTCCCAGGGAAGATGATCATCTCCGTGCGCATGATCGCGTACACGCCGACTTTCGTGAGGAGGCCGGCAAACACCGCCGTGACGGGCGCTGGTGCCGTCGGATAAGAATCCGGAAGCCAGAAGGAGAGAGGGAACACCGCCGCCTTGATGCCGAACGCCACGAGCAGCATGACGTGCAGGATGAGTTGAACGTCTGACGGCAGGTCGGCAAGGCGTACCGAAAGCTGCGCAATGTTGACCGTGCCGACGGCGGCATAGATCATCGCGATCGCGGCAAGGAACAGTACCGAGGAGACCAGGCTCACGACAATGTAGGTGATTCCAGCGCGGATGCGCTGCTCCGTGCCACCGACCGTGATAAGCACGTAGCTGGCGACGAGAAGAATCTCGAAACTCACGTATAAGTTGAAGAGGTCTCCGGAGACGAAGGCGTTGAAAACACCCGCCGCGAGGATGAGGTACGTCGGGTAGTAGATGGACACGGGAGTTTCGCGATCCCCGTCCGCGAGGCCCTGACCGACCGAGAATACAAGAACGGACAGGAGCACAGCGGCAGAGACAACGAGCAGGAGTGCGGAAAGTCGGTCGACGACGAGCACGATGCCGATCGGGGCATCCCAGCTACCGATCTCCACGGCGAGAGCGCCGCTGCTGTCCACCGCGACAAGTAGCACGACGCCGATCACGAAGACGGCGGCAAGCGCGGTCACGGCAATGAGAGTTTGCAGTCGCGGACGCTTCGCCTGGGTGAGCGCCGCCGCTGCGCCGAGAATCGGGATGAGCACAACGAGGGGAATCAGCACGTTCATCGCGGGTCACCGTCCCTCGAATGTTCGCTTTCCTCGATGAGGCGTTGCTCTTCAAGCCGCTCGGCGTCTTCCCGACGCTCCAGCTCTTCAAGGTCGAGCGCCGAGGTGACGGCCGCTGTGGCGCGAATTCCGAACTCGGTGTCATCCCCTTGGGCATCTGGTTCAGACGCCACCGAACGCTCTCGACGACCCACAGCGCGGTCCTCCGTGTCGTCGGAGACGACATCCGCGTGCGCGAGCCGCCACGAGCGGTAGATGAGAGCCATGAGGAACGCTGAAATTCCGAACGTGATGACGATTGCGGTGAGCATGAACGCTTGAGGCAGCGGGTCGGCGATGGGCCCATCCGCTTCGAAGAATGGTGCTTCCCCCGGTGAGCCGGAAACGACGAGGATGAGCAGGTTCGTGGCGTTGCCGACGAGCAGGAATCCGAGCAGTACGCGCGTGAGGCTGCGTTCGAGCAGAAGGTATACGCCGCACGCGTAGAGGACAGCCATGACGAGAATGAGGACAAGGGATCCGCTCATATTGTGCTCCCCTCCTGAAGTTCATCGCTCTCTTCTTCTTGCTGACGGTCAACCTCGGCGCCGAGGCTGCGCAGTACGTCGAGCACCATGCCGATGACAACGAGGTACACGCCGATATCGAACACCGTCGATGTGGAGAACTCGATATGGCCAAGCAACGGAATCGTGGCCTCGAACCAGGATGATTGAAGCGCCTCCTGGCCGAAAAACAGTGGCGCCGTCGCGGTTCCCGCCGCGAGGATGAGTCCGAATCCCAGGAGCTTTCCCGCGTCGATCGGCGCAGCAGCACCGAGCTCGTAACGACCACCTGCGAGGTATCGCCCAGCGAGCGCGAGGCCCGCGACGAGCCCGCCAGCGAATCCGCCGCCCGGAGCGTTGTGCCCGGCGAACAGGATGAACACGGAGACAACAACAATCGCGTGAAAAAGCAACCGGATGACGACTTCGAGAAGGATGGAACGGTTTTCGGGGGCAAGCTTCAGTCCGGCCAGCAACCAGGCGCTTCTCGTGGAGGGCTTCTCCACTCCAGGGGCGAACTCTGCCGCGACAGTTTCGCTCACCGGATTCAGTCGACTGCGCAATCCACGTCTTCGAGCTTCCTGCGGAATGCGCGGGAGGTTGTCTGTCCTGCTGCGCAGGAAGACAAGACTTGCGACACCGGTCGCCGCCGCGATCACGACCGTGAGTTCTCCGAGGGTGTCCCATCCGCGAATGTCCACGAGAACAACATTGACGATGTTGCTGCCGTGTCCGATGTTGTAGGCGAGGTCGGGTAACAGCAGCGAGATGGGCTGAGCTTCGCGAGCGGCGAGCGCCACGAGCACAACTCCCGCCATCATGAGGCCGACCGCGGCACCGACACTCGCCCGCACGACGCGGTTCACCCTGCCGTCTTCTTTGCCGAGTCGCGCGGGAAGCCGTCGCAACACGAGCACGAACGCGACAAGAGTGACGGTTTCGACGAGCACTTGCGTGAGGGCGAGGTCGGGTGCCCCGTGGAACGCAAACAGCGCCGCCATTCCGTATCCCGTGACTCCCACGAGCAGTGCCGCCGCGAACCGTTTGCCGCTCACCGTGAGGATGACGGCGGCAACCGCCATGATCCCACCGATAGCCAATTGCGAAGGACCCTCCATGATCAAAAGCTTGTCGGGCCAATTGCGGTTCATCGCGAGCGTGACTCCGACAGAACCAACAAGCGCGAGCAAAATCACGCCGAGATAGAACGGGAGCGAGCCGCGCTGCGTTGTGGATGTCACGCGAGCCGCGACGCGGTCGAGACCTCGAAGGGATTTCCAGTACACCTCAGCGGTGTTAAGTACTGCGGGGATCTTGGACTGTGCCTTGAACACGGGAACGCGAGCCCAAAACAAGGCGAGCCCGCCTAGCAAAGTGATGAGAGAGACCATGAATGCGGCGTCGAACCCGTGCCAGAGTGCAAGGTCGTTGGCGTGACCGCCGTTCGCGGCACTTGTGAAGCTTTCTGGATAACTGCTGAGTGTGGCGCCAACGAGGCCAGCGGCAGGGGCTAATGCGATTCCCGCGACCGCGAGAAGGCCGGGAGCGAAAAGAAACAACACGCTCTCCTGAACGTGACGCACATTCTCGACATTGCTTTTGCGTGCGAAAGTTCCCCACAAAAAGCGTGCACTGTAGGCGACGGTGAACACCGATCCGAGAGTGACTCCCACGAGCGTCACCCACGCTACGACCGCGGTGACGTCGCCGGGCCCCTGAGCGCCGACCAGAGCTGGAGCGAGGGCTGGCCCGAGGAAAGAACTGAGTACTGCCTCTTTCGCGACGAACCCGAAGGTGAGGGGGATGCCAGCCATCGACAAAGTGGCGAGCACTGCGATGATCGTCATGGCGGGCGCTTCTCGACCGAGTCCGCTCAGTTTGCGCAAGTCGCGAGTTCCCGCACGGTGGTCCACGATTCCTACGACGAGGAAGAGCGCGGCTTTGAAGAGGGCGTGCGCGAGAAGGAGTGCAACCGCGGCGAGCGCACTGGCTTGCGTGCCAAATCCGGCGACAACGATCAGGAATCCGAGTTGGCTCACCGTGCCGTGTGCGAGAAGGAGTTTGAGGTCGAACTGTTTGAGCGCCCGCCAGCCACCCAACACCATCGTGAACAATCCGAGACCGATGATGATCGGTTGCCACCCCGGCGTTGTCGCAAACCCGGGTGCAAGCCGAGCAACCAAATAGATTCCTGCCTGCACCATGGCGGCCGCGTGAAGGTACGCGCTCACGGGAGTAGGGGCGACCATGGCGGCGGGCAGCCAAAAATGGAACGGGAAGATCGCCGACTTGCTGAGTGCCCCCACGAGAATCAGGATGATGGCGGTCACGACAAGCGGTGCGGCGAGTTCTATTCGACCCTCTTGCGCCATGGCGACGAGATCGGAGATCCTCGACGTTTGGGCTGTAGTGGCGAGCATGACCAAACCGACAAGCATGACGAGGCCGCCAGCTGTCGTCACGATGAGCGCTTGCAACGCAGCACTCCTGCTGGCCCTCCGTGCCGTGTAGTGGCCAATCAGAAGGTACGAGAAAACGCTCGTGGCTTCCCAAAAAATGAAAAGCAAGAACACGTCATCGGCCAGAGCCAGACCGTACATCGTGCCTGTGAACGCGAGAAGCACGGCAGAAAATCGCCCGAGACCTTCCTCACTCGACGTGAAATATTTGGCGCAATACAGGATCACGAGTGCGCCGATTCCGGTCACGATGAGCGCGAGCAGCCACGAAAGAGCGTCGAGGCGAACCGTGAAACTCAAATGCAGTTGCGGAATCCATGCCACCGATTCGGTCAGCGCTTCACCTGCGGCGATCGTCGGCCATTGCAGTGCAGTGTGAACGAAAGCAGCGAGAGGCAGCACGGCTGTGATGGGGAAGACCCACACTCCAACGCGCCTAGCAATCGCGGGGATGACGACGGGAACGATGAGAAACGCGACGAGGAATGCGAGCACAATTCCTCCCAGGGCGTCAGTGCGGTCGGCGGTGAGAGTTGATCGCTCGGCGCAAGTGACTACCCCGATACTGATGACTCCGCCCGCCAATTCTAACGTGGCGAAACTTTGCGGAAAAAGTCGGATCTAGGATTATCCGGTGTGTGCGCGCGCAGAAACGAAGTCGCCAAGAAGACTGGCCACCGCGTCCGGGTTGGGAATGCGGTGCGAAGCTGCCGTGTTCCCTTCGCCAACTTTGATGCCAACGTCGCCATCGCGAAGCACCGCAAAAGCGTCCTCGTCCGTGACATCGTCGCCGATAAACAGAACAGCACTCGCGCCGAAATGCTCGCGCAGAGTGGTCAACGCAGTGCCCTTGTCGGCGGATCTCACCGTGAATTCAAGAATGTCTTTGCCGCGGCGGTGAGTCACACGGTCGCCCCCGCGCATACCGTCGACGGCCTCGAGAGCTTGCGCTTCTGCGGCCGTCGCATCGTCGAGAGACGATAGCCGCGTGTGGAGGCCACACCCCGCGGGTTTGTTCTCGATCATCGCACCGTCGAAGCGTGCGGCAACGTCGACGAGGGTTTCGCACAGTCTCGACAGCACATCCTGCTCCTCTGCGGAAAGCTTCGGTGCGGTGTCGACGCCGTCGATGCGGAACTCGGCACCGTGCGAACCGACGAGTGCGACCTCTGCGGGCATGTGTGCGACTTGCTCGAGACTGCCAAGTGCCCGACCGGACACGAGAGCGACCGCTGTGTCTGGAAGTCCGACCAGTGTGAGGACGGCGTTGTGCGCCACCTTGATCGCCCTCGCGTCGTCGGGGTGATCGACCGTTGGGGCGAGCGTTCCGTCGAAGTCGAGTGCCACGAGAAGCCCAGGCACTTTGGCAATCCGCGCGAGCTCCTCAGCAAGCCCTCGATCGTGGTGGCTCATTCGCTCTCGCTGGACTTTCCGTCACCCTTGGGGCTGTGCCTGAGAAGCTCATCCAGAAACGTTTTTGACCACTTCTCGACGTCGTTCTCGAACACTTTCCTGCGAAGGAACCGCATGCGTGAACGGCGTTCGCGATCCGACATCTCCAACGCACTCATGATCGCTTCCTTGACACCGTCGATGTCGTGGGGGTTCACCATGAGCGCGCGCGTGAGCTCATCAGATGCCCCCGCGAACTCGGAAAGAATGAGCACTCCGTCATCATCAAAACGGGATGCGACATACTCTTTCGCCACGAGGTTCATGCCGTCGCGAAGCGCCGTCACCAACATGATGTCCGCCGCGAGGTACAGCGCAACCATTTCGTCGCGTGGATAGCTGTGGTGGTGGTAGCTGATCGCCTGATGGCCGATTTCGGAAAACTCACCGTTGAGACGGCCGACAGTAAGTTCAATTTCGTCCCGCAAATCGATGTAACTTTGCACGCGTTCACGGCTCGGGCTCGCCACTTGCACGAGGATCACCTCTTCCGGGTTGATCTTTCCCTCCGCGAGCAATTCCCCGTACGCCTCGAGGCGGTGGCGGATGCCCTTCGTATAGTCGAGGCGATCGACGCCAAGCATGATGACGCGGGGATTGCCAAGATCGGCGCGAATCTGTTGCGCACGCGCGCGGATGGCCGGCTCGACGGAGGCGTCGCGGTAAATGCTCGCGTCAATGGAAATCGGGAACTTTTTCGCGATCACGGTGCGAGACGGTTTGCCTCGAGTGATCGCCGCATGCACTCGCACGCCCGGGCTTTCATCGACCAGTGGGACTTCGATTCGCGCGCCAGAGGTCGCATAACCTTTCAGGCGCCGCACCGCTTGCGCGAAGTTGCCGGCATCCGCGTCCCGCTGGAATCCGACCACGTCGGCACCGAGCAACCCCTCGATAACGTGAGCGCGCCACGGAAGCTGCGAGAACAGCCCGTACGGCGGGAACGGGATGTGGTCGAAAAACCCGATAGTCAGGTCGGGGCGAAGTTCCCTCAGCATTTTCGGCACAAGCTGGAGTTGATAATCCTGCACCCACACGACCGCGTTCTCTGCCGCAGCCTCGGCCGTCACTTCCGCGAACCGGCGATTCACGACGCGATAGCTTTCCCACCAGTGCCGGTGGAACACGGGAGCGGCGATGACGTCGTGGTAGAGCGGCCACAGTGTGCCGTTGGAGAATCCTTCGTAGTATTCCTCGACCTCAAGCGTCGAAAGGCTCACGGGGATAAGGCGCATACCGGAGGCGTCGAACGGCTCAAGTTCGAGATCAGCTTCTCCAGCCCAACCAATCCATGCACCGTCATGTTTGCGCATGACGGGCTCAAGCGCTGCGACAAGCCCGCCGGGCGACTGCTTCCACCCCTGCCTGCCGTCTTCCTCCACCACACTGTCAACGGGTAGACGATTAGAGACGACAAGAAAGTCGAAACGCGGCGCAGAAGCTTTAGCTTTGGTCATCATTACGTGCTGTACCCGGTCCTTCACAACTGAATCACTCTGCACAGACTGTCTGAAATCCCCACGCTACCAGCGGTTTGTGAGGGCTTACTGAGACTCATCAGTCGTGTATCTGCGCGCTTTCAGGCGACATGCATAGACTGAACGCACATGATTCATATTGGAATGTCCACCTCGGCGGTATACCCGCTACCTCCGGAGCACGCGTTTCGCCTCGCGCGGCTGGCCGGTTTTGACGGTGTCGAAGTGATGGTCACGAACGATGACGTCACGCAGGATGCCCGCAAGCTCCTTGAGCTTTCAGATCGTTACGAACTTCCCATCCTCTCGATCCACGCGCCAGTACTCTTGCTCACCCACTTCGTCTGGGGCCGTGATCCGCGCGTAAAGCTTGAGCGTTCCGCCGAGCTCGCTCGTGCCGTCGGAGCATCAACAGTTGTTGTGCATCCGCCGTTTCGCTGGCAAGCGCAGTATGCGAAAGATTTCCTGCGAATCGTGCGCGAAACGGCTCAAGCGTATGACGTTGAGATCGCCGTTGAAAACATGTTTCCGTGGAAAATTGGCGGGAAAAACCTGAAAGCATACTCGCCAGGTTCGGACCCGACAGTCATGGACTGCGATTCCATGACTCTGGATTTTTCTCACGCTGCGCTCTCCGGTCGAGACTCGCTTGAACTCGCGATGGCAATGGGCACTCGGCTTCGGCACGTGCACTTGTGCGACGGTTCGGGTTCGCTCGACGAAGGAAAGATTTTCGACGAGCATTTGTTGCCCGGCCACGGCAGCGAACCCGTCGCGGAAGTTCTCGACTACCTCGTCGCCCAGCGCTGGGAGGGTTCGGTCGTTGCCGAAATCAACACGCGCAAAGCGAAGACGGACGAAGAGCGTTTAGTACTTCTGAGGGAAACTCTCGCGTTCGCACAGGATCGGCTGCACGTTTCACCCCGCTCGAAGTTTGGCTGGCACCCGCGGCCCGCCGATGCCGTTGGAGCCTTCCGACGCGCCGGCCGCCGAGCTCTCACCGCACTTCGCCCGTCGCGCGACTAAACCGCAGGTCGCAGCGCCACGCCGCTGAACCGCTCGTCGCCGCGCAACGCGGCTGAACTTCTCGTCGCCGCGCAACGCGGCTGAACTTCTCGTCGCCGACTCGCGCGCCAGGTCTCGCCAACGCGGCTAGCCGGCGATCGCGGGAACGAGCCCCAGCGCTCGCGCCCTTCGCGTGCGTCGAATCGCCGCAAGCGAAATGAGCGCGCTGCCTGCTCCGAAAAGCAAGAGCACGAACGCCGATGTCAGGATCGGGCCAGCGGCTCCCCCAGCAAGAATCCCCTGCATTCCCGCCACACCGTATGTGAGCGGCAGGAAGGGGCTTATCCACTGGAACGGGGCCGCCAGAAGCTCGACGGGGTAAAGTCCCCCCGTCGCTGTCACTTGCACCGCGAGGACGAACAACGACACCACAAGCCCTGCCCGGCCGAGGCCGATCGTGAGCAAATAGTGGAATGCCGTGAAGGCGAACGCCATCAGGACCGAGAACCCGAGCGTGGCAGGCAACGCCGCCCACGATACGCCGACAACCAGGTGCAGCAACGCGACAAGAAGTACAGCTTGCGCTGCCGTCACAGCTGACGCCTTCGCGAGGATGTGGCCGACCAGTCGAGCGTTGCTCGCTGTCGACCCCAAAGCGCGCTTGCTCACCGGACGGAGGACGAGGAAGACGGCGAGCGCACCGACCCACAACCCGAGCGGGATGAAGAACGTGGCAATCCCTTGGCCAATTCCGGAAATTTCATTGACTCTCGTCACCGAAACCGCGACAGGGTCCGCCGCAACTTCGGCGGCGGCAGCTGACGCTTCCGCATCCGTCTCAGGCACCAGTGCTGCACCGGCCGAAAGGCCATCCGCAAGGCTCGTCGCTCCCGTGGCAAGATCTCCAGCGCCCGTCGTCGCGGATGTTGCGCCCGCTTTCAAGCTCGACAGCCCGGAGGCCAGAGAGTTTGCACCGCCCCGAAGCGCCGCTGAACCGCCCGCGAGTTGCGCGGCGCCGGACGCGCTTTGCGAGATTCCGTACTGGATGCCCGTCATCGCGCCACTCGTTTGAGTGCTCAAGGAGGAACC
>RCMY010004260.1_pt1 | contig 12411 bp, 13 predicted proteins | sample 2041341 | NCBI WGS metagenome assembly RCMY01 (sample SAMN09708234, study PRJNA481090) | Marine sediment metagenome, whole genome shotgun sequencing project. | reverse complement strand
TGCCGCATACCACCAGTTGCAAAGCGCGTATGATACATCAGTCAATCGCATACTCCGAGCGGTCAGCACGGTACTAAACCCGTGTTCCTGCGCTGCCTCTGTTACACGAGCGCCAGGTGCCAGCAGTGGCGTAGCCTGCAGCTGAGCAAACACGCCGGCAGCCTGCGCCATACGGACCAAATTGTGTACGCCGGCAACGCTGGTGGCGGCAACGGCATGTGGCTGCCATTGCGTTACACTGTTAGCTAATTCGGGCTCATTTGCATGCGGGTAGCCACGCCGATAAAGCTCGGCGTGCGTCACCTCCGCACCTCGCGCGCGCAGCGATTGCGTGATAAGTTCGCGCCCGCCCTGGCCTCTGAATATGAGCACGCGCTTGCCCTGCAGCGACTGCAGCTCTGGCAACGCTAATAAGGTTTCGCTATCAACCGCGTCACTAGCGCGCACGGTAAAGCCTGCTGCCGCAGCCGCATGGGTTGTTTTGTCGCCAACGGCGTAGCATAGCAGCTCGGTGGGAATCGCTAATTGTTGTTCCAGGATACAACTTTGCGCATATTGCACTGCGTTCGTACTAACGAAAACACCAATATCGTAGTGCTGCAAGCGTTTAAACGCTGCATCGATTTGTGCGTCAGCGAGCATGGGTTCAATGGCAATAACCGGCACGTGGCGCATGCTGGCACCCAGCTGCTGTAACTCGTACAGCCATTCGGCTGCCTGACCTGCAGGGCGCGTCAAAAGCAGCCTAAGCCCGGTTAGCGCCGGCTCGGATTGAGACATCAGTGTGCTAACCCGCAGCCCGCACTGCGGCGAGAATTTCAGCGCCGCCGGCCGCCAGCATTTCCACCGCCAACCCCTCCCCCAATGCATCGGCCTCGGTAGCTGCACCGCGGCGCTGCCTGATTATCATTTGTGTGCCATCGAGCGATGCCACTCGCGCCTCCAGGTCGAGCATAGCGCCATTTAACTGCGCATACGCCGCTATGGGCACCTGACAACCACCTTCCAAACCCCGATTCAAGGCGCGCTCAGCGAGTACGCAGTAACTGGTTTGCAGATGGTTTAACTCTGCCACTAAATCGTTTATGCGCGCATCGTCGGCACGGGTTTCAATACCTATCGCGCCCTGCCCTGGTGCCGGCAAGCAGATTTGTGGGTCAATGATTTCAACAATTTGATCATCCATACCGAGCCGCTTCATGCCGGCCTCAGCGAGAATAATGGCGTCGTATGCGCCGTCGTGCAGCTTTTGCAAGCGAGTGTTGACGTTACCGCGTAGATCGATAACATCGAGATCGTTGCGCGCGGCAAGCATCTGGCTGCGGCGACGCAAACTGGACGTGCCAAGCCGCGCCCCCAGGGGTAGCTCGTCAAGACTAGCGAAGTTAGGTGCTATAAAGGCATCAAACGGACTGTCGCGCTCGCAAATTGCTGCCAGGCGCAAACCCGGCGGGAAATGCATTGGCACATCTTTCATTGAGTGGACCGCGATATCGGCCCTGTCTTCCAGCATCGCAAGCTCTAGCTCTTTGATAAACAGGCCTTTACCGCCAATTTTTGACAGCGGCGAGTCAAGCATTTGATCGCCGCGGGTTGTCATTCGAACGAGTTCGACCTGCAGTTCGGGGTGGCGCTGCATGAGCGCATTTTTGACGTATTCCGCCTGCCACAAGGCTAGCTGGCTTTTACGAGTCGCGATGCGTAGCGGACGATCCATAAGCATAATCTGTCATTCCCAAACGGAAAAGACGAATTATGCCACGACAGCCTTCAGCTATGAATGATAAGAGCCTGTGGGGCAGAATTTATGTTTGATGAGAGCGAAATTAAAGGTTTTGCAGTAGTTTTCTAACGTTTGGCAAATGCCGACGGCTCACCTGCGGCAAGGTCTCAACTTCGGTTAAACGCACACAGTGAGCGCCCTCCACATCGCGCTCCATGCCCTGCACATGCTTTAGCGCGACCAATGCGTTGCGGTGAATTCGCAGCAGCTTGTCGGGATATTCCGCTTCCAGCTCCTTCAACGTGTCATCGATCAGTAATTCGCCGCCCGAATGATAGGCGGTAACGTATTTGTGATCGGCCAGAAACACTCTTATTTCTGCCATCGGCACCATCTGAATACCGCGGCGTGATCTAGCTGTTATGTGGGTACGCTGTTTAAGTGAGCAGTCACTATCGTTAGCAGCCTCTAAAGACATAAGCTGCAGTTTGTTGACCTGGCGGGCTTTCTCAAGCGCGATGAGCAGGTTTTCCTGTCGCACGGGCTTTAGCAAATAGCCTGCTGCCTGGGCATCAATCGCTTCAACGCCGTAGTCATCATACGCAGTACAAAAAATAATCGCCGGTGCGTTCTTGCCCTGGGCAATTTGTTTCGCCGCAGCAACACCGTCCATTTCCGGCATGCGCACGTCCATCAGAATAACATCGGGTTGAGTACGGCCGCAGAGCGTAACCGCTTCCTGACCGTTCGCCGCTTCAGCAACGACACGCCACTTTTGGGTGTCATTGACCATGCGCTTCAAGCGGTCCCTGGCCAGCGGTTCATCATCCACGATAAGCACATTCATCTTGATCTTATTCCTGTTTGTTTAATCCGTTAATGCTCTATACATGAGCTGAGCAAGCTCTGAACCAGGCCCGGCGTTTTTGCCATCGGGCTTTTTTGGAGATTCCTTAATTAAAAGAGTAGCTTAATATTGCGAGAAAGCGATTCTCGTCGACTTTGGCTTGCAGTTCAGCGTCGCTACCGAAGTGTGCCTGCAAACGCTCGCGCGTATTGACCAACGCCATACTGTTGCCTTTATGTTTAAGTGCATCTTCAAGCGTGTTATCAGGCAGCGGATTAGCGACGCTAATTTCACATCGCTGACCGGTAATCACCACCTTTAAAGTCAAGGTACCGCCCGCTGCACACGGCTGGATGCCGTGGTAAACCGCGTTTTCCAATAACGGTTGAATCGTCAGCGAAGGTATTTTCACGCTGTCGCTCAACGCCGGCACTTGCCAGTCGATGCGCAGCCGATCGCCCATGCGCAGCTGTTCAATAGCAAGATACTTTTCACACAACGCCAGCTCCTGCGCTATCGGCACCAACTCGTCTGCTGCCCTCAGACTAGCGCGAAATAGCTCGGCAAGGTCTTCAATCGCTTTTTCCGCCATGACGGGATCACTGCCAATCAGGCTGGCAACACTATTCAGACTGTTAAACAGAAAATGGGGACGAATACGCGACTGCAAAGCTTGAATGTGCGACTGCAGCTGCGCCTGCTGTTGCACCAGTAATTGTTGCTGCAGATATAAGTAGCGCAGGGTGATGCCGCCAATCACCGCGACAATTAAAAGATTAGCCAAAATGCGCTGCCAATCGAATACGCTGACCGCGGCGCTGGCTACAAATGTGTGTAGTAACCATTGCGCAAATAGGCTGAATAACAAGCTCACCAATAGAATAAGCGCATAGCAGAGCAGGGTACCGCTAACGCGCGGCAGGCGGGCAACACTGGCACGCACTTTACACAGCACAGCGGCACACAGCAGCGCATTCCACTGCACAAAAAAAGTCAGGTTGGCAAAGTGCAGCCAGTCGAAGGGCAGCAAGCGGCCGCTGCTAAGAGCTTCCACCAGCACCAGCAGCTGCGCCGTTAAAATCAAAAACAACAGGGGCTGCACCTTGCACAGGTCCGGCAGTTGAAAGTGCTCCATTGCAGGTGCTTGGCAATCTTTTGCTGTCATGCTCTCAGTGTCGTAGTAAATGCGGGTTTTTGCCAATGACACACGCTGCCGGCGGCTGCTGCATAGGGCGAAACCCGCTATACTGCCGCGCTTTTCTGCCATTTTCGCTGCACTTTTCTCCACTATGCTGCATTTACACTCACTTACTCGAACCCAAGACACATGAGCAAACAAGATCAGAACGACACCAACTCAAGCTGGGGAGGGCGCTTCAGTGAAGCCACCGACGCCTTCGTACAGCGCTTTACTGCCTCGGTCGATTTCGACCAACGTCTGTTTGAGCAAGACATAGACGGCTCGCTGGCGCACGCGGCGATGCTAACGCGGCAGGGCATACTAACGGCGGATGAGTTGCAGTCTATCCAGCAAGGCCTGGAGGAGATTCGCACAGACATCAAAGCAGGGCAGTTTGACTGGTCGATAGCGCTGGAAGATGTACACATGAATATTGAGGCCGCGTTGACGGCCAAAATTGGTGTCACTGGGAAAAAGTTGCACACCGGCCGCTCACGTAACGACCAGGTAGCGACCGATATTCGCCTCTACCTGCGTGCCGCCATCGACACCATCACTGTTGAGTTGACCCGGCTGCAAACCGGGCTAACGGTTATCGCCGCGCGCGAAGCCGCGACCATCATGCCCGGCTTTACGCATTTACAAACCGCGCAGCCCGTTACCTTTGGCCATCATATGCTGGCCTGGTTCGAGATGCTGGAGCGTGACTATGGCCGCCTGCAGGATTGCCGCCAGCGGCTCAACTACTGCCCCCTGGGCGCCGCCGCACTGGCTGGCACCAGCTACCCGATCGACCGCGAATTCACGGCGCAGCAGCTGGGTTTTATTGCACCGACCAAAAATTCTCTGGATTCGGTCAGCGACCGTGACTTTGCCATCGAATTCTGTGCGGCGGCCAGTATTATTGTCACGCATCTGTCCCGCTTTTCGGAAGAGTTAGTGCTATGGACCTCGGCACAGTTCGACTTTATTCGCCTGCCGGATCGCTTCTGTACCGGCTCATCGATTATGCCGCAGAAGAAAAATCCGGATGTGCCGGAATTAGTGCGCGGTAAGACCGGTCGCGTGAACGGTCATCTCGTCAGCCTGCTGACGCTGATGAAAGGCCAGCCACTGGCCTATAACAAAGACAATCAGGAAGACAAGGAACCGCTGTTCGACACCGTCGATACCTTACACGATTGCCTGCGCGCCTTTGCGGACATGCTGCCGGCACTGGAGACCAACCCCGACGTCATGCGCGCGGCGGCGCAACGCGGCTATGCGACCGCGACAGATCTTGCTGACTACCTGGTCAAAAAAGGCCTGCCGTTTCGCGATGCGCACGAAGTAGTTGGTCATGCGGTGGCATATGCTGTGACTAACGATAAAGATCTGGCGCAAATCGAACTCGCCGAACTGCGGAAGTTTTCGGCATTGATAAGCGAGGATGTGTATTCGGTATTGAGCCTCGACGGTTCGGTAGCTGCACGCAGTCACTTAGGCGGCACCGCGCCTGAGCAAGTATGTCAGGCAGCTGCTGCTGCGCAGCATAACTTGCGGCAGCGAACTAAATCATAACAACAACCCCATTTTTTTCGCTAGCGGCGTTTTTAACCTAGCGCTCACGTATAATTATCCCTTTGCGATTGACTAGTGCGCGTCCGCAAACCCACACTGGCAACGAATTCGCGACTAAAGTCGCTCCCACAGGTGAACTATTCCGTTGTGGGAGCGAATTAGGCACGCCAACATCTTATTTTCGGGCGGACGTTAACTAAGCGGGAGTTACATGCGGCAACTTACACTAATGCTTCTTATCATGCTGCTTGCGGCCTGCGGTCAAAAAGGACTGTTGTATATTCCCGACAAAAGCTCCGCCGATTCGCCCAGCGCTAGTGAGAAAAGTGATTCGGCGCCCAACGACAACGACAACGACAACGACAACGACAACGACAACGACAACGACAACGAATAAGTATGGATCATTTTCAATATCACAACGGTGAACTGCACGCAGAGCAGGTAGCCTTAAGCGAGATCGCCGAGCAGTTTGGCACGCCGTGCTATGTGTATTCGCGCGCAGCACTAGAGCAGGCGTATGGCGCTTACGCCGACGCCTTGCGCAACGTTGACCATTTAATTTGCTACGCGGTGAAGGCTAATTCGAATTTGGCGGTGCTGAATGTGCTGGCGCGCCTCGGCGCGGGCTTTGACGTGGTCTCCGTCGGTGAACTTGAGCGCGTGCTGGCTGCTGGCGGCGACGCCGGCAAGTGCGTATTTTCCGGCGTTGGCAAGAAACCCGGCGAACTGCGGCGCGCGCTGGAACTTGGCATTTTTTGTTTTAATGTTGAGTCAGCGGCGGAGCTGCAAACGCTGCAGGAACAGGCCGCGCTAATGCAGTGCACGGCGCATGTATCGCTGCGCGTTAATCCTGACGTCGACGCCCAGACTCACCCCTATATATCGACTGGCCTGCGCGACAATAAATTTGGCATCGATATTAACGAGGCGCCAACGCTTTACGCGACCGCACAAAGTGCGGCTAATTTGGAGGTGGTGGGCATAGACTGTCACATTGGCTCGCAGCTGACTAGCGTAGAACCTTTCCTCGCGGCGCTGGACCGCCTATTAGATTTGTACGATACGCTAAAAGCCAGCGGCATAGACATCAAACATATCGATTTGGGCGGCGGACTGGGCGTGCGCTACGAGAACGAAACACCGCCAACACCCGCAGACTATCTAAGTCGCGTGCTTGAACGCCTGGGCGACCGGCGCGTACAGCTGCTGCTTGAACCTGGCCGTTCGATATGTGCCAATGCTGGTGTGCTGCTGACCGAAGTGACTTGCTTGAAGGAAAACGGCACGAAAAATTTCGCGATTGTTGATGCCGCGATGAACGACATGCTGCGCCCGGCGCTGTACGACGCCTGGCTTGGTGTTGACCCGCTGCAGCAAAGCGCCACGACGGCAAAACGCGACTACGATATTGTCGGCCCGGTATGCGAGTCGGGCGATTTTATTGCAAAACAACGCCGCCTGGCTTTGAGCGCTGGCGACCTGCTGGCAGTGCGCTCGGCTGGCGCATATGGCTTTGTGATGAGTTCAAACTACAATAGCAGGCCGCGAGCCGCCGAAGTGATGGTTGTCGGCAGCGCGATGCACCTGATCAGGCAGCGCGAAACAGTACAAGACTTACTCCGTGGTGAGTCGCTGCTGCCGTACTAGCTGCTGTCGAAATAAGAGGTAAGGAAGAAATCGCCCCATGCTACTTCGCTTCACAAAAATGCACGGCTTGGGCAACGATTTTGTTGTGCTTGACCGTCTTTCTCAGCACGTTAGGCTAAACAACAGCCTGGTGAAGCGTTTGGCAGACCGCCGCTTCGGCATTGGTTTTGACCAGCTTTTAGTAGTCGATCATCCACACGATCCCGATGTTGATTTTCGCTACGCCATTTATAACAGCGACGGCAGCGAAGTAGCCCAATGTGGTAACGGCGCCCGCTGCTTCGCCAAATATGTGACCGACAAGCGCCTCACCGGCCGCAACCCCATTCGGGTCGAGACCAATGCCGGCATATTGGAGCTACAACTAAACAAAGATCAACAGGTGCGCGTCAATATGGGCCTGCCTGAGCTCGAACCGCAACGCGTACCGTTTCGCGCAGCGCAGCGCGCGTTGACGTATACGTTAGAGGCCGGTGGCCAGTCATTCGAGCTAAGCGCCGTTTCACTTGGTAATCCGCACGCCGTTATTGTGGTCGACGACTGCGCCAATACACCGGTGGCTGAGCTGGGCCAGCAAATTGGCAGCCACCAAGACTTTCCGCAGGGAGTTAACGTCGGCTTCATGCAAGTGCTCGATCAAGAGAATTTTGAACTGCGCGTGTTTGAACGCGGCGCCGGCGAAACTCTCGCCTGCGGCAGCGGTGCCTGTGCCGCACTGGTTGCGGGCATTACCCGTGGCCTGCTGGCAAACAAGGCAAGCGCACACATGCGAGGAGGCCTGCAACAACTTGAGTGGCAGGGCGAAGGTACGCCAGTGTTCATGACCGGCCCAGCCACCACCGTTTACGAAGGACAAATACGCATATGAACACATCAGTTTCAGCCGAGATGGAAATAACATTGGATGCCGAGCAGGTAGCTGACTTCCTGCAGGAAAACCCGGATTTTTTCTCGAACCGGCCAGACTTGCTATGCGACCTGACGATACCCCATCAACGCGGTCAAGCTGTATCGTTAGTAGAGCGCCAGGTCGCGCTGTTGCGGGAACGAAATATCGATCTGCGGCGCCGGCTGGCTGAGCTGCTGGAAAATGCTAATAAAAATAACGAGCTGTTTGAGAATACCCGGCAACTGGTGCTGGACCTGATGGAGGCGACATCACTGATTGAACTAACGACAGCCCTGCAGCGTAGTTTAAAGCATGATTTCAACATTGAGTTTAGCTGCTTGTGCCTGCTAACCGGCCAGCAGGAAGCATTGCCTCCGTTGGTGCGCTGTGCCAGTGAACAGCAAGCGCAGGCTGCGATAGGCAACCTGCTAACCGCCCAGCAGGTTGTGTGCGGCGTGCTGCGTAAAGAAGAGCTGCAATTCTTGTTTGGCGATGCGGCTGCCGCCGTGGGCTCGGCAGCGGTGCTTCCTCTGCTAGCCGAACGGCATATCGGCGTGCTCGCGGTAGGCAGTAAAGATCCGCTACATTATCAATCGGGCATGGGGACAGTGTTTTTGAACTATATCGCCGCAATGCTCAACCGCACCGTGCCGCAGTATCTAGCGCCGCAATAATGCAATGTTAACGCAGGATGTCGACGATTTTCTGGGCTATCTGCAACATAATCGTGCGCTGTCTAAACACACAGTAAGCAACTACCGGCGCGACCTCGACAAACTCAAGAAATTTTGCGCCGAGCGCGACATAAACGCTAGCGCACAACTTCAATCAGCCGACGTGCGCGATTTTATCGCTCGCGAACACCGTCGCGGGTTGTCGGGTCGCAGCATTCAGCGTCTGCTCTCCGCCGTACGCTCGTTATATCGGCATTTGAACAAGCTGCATGGTCTCAAGCACAATCCGGCGGTCGGTGTGCAGGCACCCAAGGCCAGCCGCTTGCTGCCCAAGGCAGCCGAAATCGACGAGCTTCAGTACTTTTTCAACATTCCTACCGACAGCTGGATAGGCTGCCGCGACAGCGCGATGTTTGAGCTGCTGTACTCATCCGGCTTGCGCCTTGACGAACTTGTTAGCCTTGATCGCGCGGAGCTTAACCTCAACGAGGGTGGGGCGGTGGTCAGGGTTGAGCACGGCAAAGGCGACAAGGCGCGTGTAGTACCGGTAGGCAGCATTGCACGTCGCGCGTTAAAAAGCTGGCTCTCACGTCGCGCTGAGCATGCCACGCCAACGCAGCAACAAGCGGTTTTTATCAGCCAGCGCGGCCAGCGCATAAGCCCGCGCAGCGTGCAGAGCCGTTTGCGTTACTGGAGCCAGCGGCAAGGCATGCGCCAAAGTCTGCACCCGCATATGTTACGTCACTCTTTCGCCAGCCATGTGCTGCAGTCCAGCGGCGATTTACGCTCTTTGCAGGAAATGCTCGGCCACGCCAATATTGCTACTACGCAGGTGTACACTCATCTTGACTACCAGCATCTGGCAGCGGTTTACGATAAAGCGCACCCGCGCGCAAACAGGAAGAAATAGATGGCACGCGTACAGTTATTGACTTTTGATCTGGACGATACGTTGTGGGCAGTACAGCCGGTTTTAGTCGAGGCCGAACGTAGCGTCAGCCAATTTTTACAGGCCAATTGCCCGCAGGTGCTGAAAAAGTTAAAAACCGAAGACTTTATCGAATTACGCCGTCAGCTGTTCGCCAGTGAGCCCGAGTTACGGCACCAGATAAGCCAGCTGAGAATTCGCGCCATGCAAATCGCCCTGCAGGAGAGCGGCTATGATGAACAGCAGGCGCAACAATTGTCGCTGCAAGCGTTTCAGGTGTTTATTGAAGCGCGCCACGCGGTTACCTATTTTGATGGCGTGATCGACAGCCTCAAGACCCTGCATGCTCGCTATCAACTGGGCGTGTTAACTAACGGCAACGCCGATATCAACCGGTTGGAGATTAAATCTTATTTCAAGTTTGCCGTCGCGGCAGAACACATTAATGCCAGCAAGCCGGCACCTGATCATTTTTACCGAGCGATGCAGTTGTCAGGTGTTGCAGCTGAGGAGATGATTCATATCGGCGATCATCCCGAGCATGATATTTACGGCGCGCAGCAACTCGGTATTAAAACGATATGGGTGAATCTTAACGGTCAGCAATGGCCGGATGCCGAGCCGCCTACAGCGGAAGTTCAAAAGCTGTCTGACTTAGCGGCAACGGTTGCCAGCATTGAGCGCGATAACATTCGCAGCTAAATTGGCTGGCTACCATAATTGCTGGTGGGTTTACGCGGCGGATCGGCGCGCAAGTTGGCCTCGACTTGCGTTATTTCGCCGCCCTGCGCGAGAAATGCGTCTATTTCGCTTTGCAGCTGGCTACGGTCAGGATCGCGTGCAGCAACGGTGCGGCCTTCCGCCCAATCGTCTTTGTAAGCATCGGTTGGCAAGTCGGCTTTCTTGCTCTTTTTCGCTTTAACTTTCGCTTTAACTTTCGTTTTAGTGGTTTTCCCTTGCATGATGTTCTCCCGTGATCTCGAGCAATCGCTCGTTCAAATTCGCCTTATATTTATAGTCGACGACGACGGGTTTGCAATTATTTGGGGGCACTGAATCGTTTCAGCTTGTAAAAACTGTCGCTGAAGGTAGCAAAATGTGCGTTACCGCACATTTTTTCGGGGGATTAAGCCTGCGCCGAGGCAGGCGATTGGTGTGCGTTAGTTAAACGGCGTCTTTGCCGGTTTCGCCGGTGCGAATGCGTATTACTTGTTCAAGATTAGAAATGAAAATTTTACCGTCACCGATTTTGCCGGTATTGGCCGCAGCCGTAATCGCCTCAATCGCCTGATCAAGCAGTGGATCGTCTATCGCAATTTCGACTTTGATTTTAGGCAGGAAATCGACCACGTATTCGGCACCACGATATAGCTCTGTGTGACCCTTCTGACGACCGAAGCCCTTAACCTCAGTGACAGTAATGCCCTGCACGCCAATATCTGACAGTGCGGTACGCACGTCGTCGAGCTTAAACGGTTTGATGATTGCTGTTACTAGTTTCATAGTAGTTTCATGTTTTCGGTGCTCCGAGCAGGGCATTATATTCAGGAACCGACGGCTAAGTCCATTCTGCGCCGACAGTGATTTGACCGACCAGCAGCCTATTTTCTGCAACTGTTGCGCAAATAATCGCCTAGTCGCTGCTCATATTTTACGCGTTGCGCGTCGCTATAGATTCTACGTTCGCCGTCTCTACGCGGCACATAGAGGTAGCCAGCGCGGCGGCTTGCATCGTATTCGCGTTGCATTCTTGCACAGCGTTGCCGCCGCTGCGCCAATTGTTGCCTTTTTTCAGTATACCGCTTTTGTTTCTGGTCGCGTTCCGTGTCCCATACTTTAAGCAAGGCGCGGTTGCGTTGCCGGTATTGCTCAAGCTCGGGATCAACCTCCACCGGACCGACATCAATGTCAATTTTCTGTGGCTTTTGCTGCGGCGGTGCCTTATCGCTAAAGTGAACCTTGCCGTTGGCGTCTACCCATTTATAAATTTCGGCTTGTGTTGAGCTGTGGCCGATGACAAGAAAAATACTGAGCAAAGTAAATATTGCGGGCTGCATAGGCTGCGCTTTTGTGGCTTTCGATGCTATAAATATAGATCGACATGCGCACAGCGTCAGCGCAGTTGGTCGGATTAAAGTGTCTCCTCGATAAGCCCATGGGGCGCGCCACGTATAGCGCACCCTCCTTTCTTTGCTTTGTAGTTCTTAACGCTGGAATGACTAGCGTGTCTATTTCGCAATGATAAACTCTGGATAAGCTTCCATACCACACTCCGTTAGATCGCCGCCGTCATACTCGTCCTCATCACTAACACGTATACCCATGACCGCCTTAAGAATACCCCAGACGATTAAGCTGGTGATAAACACCCAAGCAAAGATCGTGGCCGCACCCAGCAATTGCCCTGTGAAACTTGCATCAGCGTTGGTCAGCGGCACAGCCATTAGACCCCATAGTCCCGCAGCTCCATGCACGGAGATGGCACCGACGGGATCATCAATTTTTAACTTATCTAAAAACAGAATGGAGAACACCACCAGCACCCCTCCCACCGCGCCGATGCCGGTAGCTGCCAGCGCGCTGGGTGTTGTCGGTTCTGCGGTGATGGCAACCAATCCGGCAAGCGCGCCGTTCAGTGCCATCGTCAGATCAGCCTTGCCGAACATAAAGCGGCCGACCAGCAACGCCGCGACCAAACCACCGGCGGCGGCTGTGTTGGTATTCAGGAACACCATAGCCACACTGTTAGCGCTGGAAATATCGCCGAGTTTGAGTACCGAACCACCGTTAAAGCCGAACCAGCCCATCCACAGAATAAACATACCCAACGTAGCCATAGGCAAATTGGCGCCGGGAATGGGGTGTACTTCGCCGTTGGGGCCGTATTTACCCTTGCGAGCGCCGAGTAAGAGTACGCCTGCCAGTGCAGCGGCCGCACCCGCCATATGCACGATACCGGA
>RCMY010004259.1_pt1 | contig 12415 bp, 8 predicted proteins | sample 2041341 | NCBI WGS metagenome assembly RCMY01 (sample SAMN09708234, study PRJNA481090) | Marine sediment metagenome, whole genome shotgun sequencing project. | reverse complement strand
CTTATCGACAAGCCGATGTGGCCAGCGCACGACACGCTGTGGTCACACCTTGTGAGTGATGACTCACTTGAGGAGCTGCACGACTTTGCTCGCGCAGTGGGTCTTCCCGAACGGTCCTTCGATCTCGATCACTATGACGTCCCGGAGCACCGCTATGACGAACTCGTCGCTGCAGGAGCGCTTCCCGTCAGCAACCGCGACCTCGTAAAAAGACTCAAGGCAAGCGGCTTACGCGTTTCTCAGCGTCAGCGTAGAGAGCTCAGCGAACCTTAAGCGGTCGGGTCTACCGTCTGCCCTGCGGATGACGCACGGCGCGACGTTCGAGTACGCCCTGCCCCTGCCTTCACCGGGTCGGGAAGAGACTCCAGAACAGAATCCAGAAGCTTCTCGGCATCCTTTGCGCTCACGTTGCGGCCAGCGCGACTGGATTTAGGAACCGGAATGTCCAGAATCTCGATCGTGGGCTCGTCCGCTGGCTCGTTCGCGGGCTCGGCTTTCGCGGTATCTGAAGACTTGCCACCCGTCGAAGATTTTTCGGCAGCGGGCGCCTTGTCTGCAGCTGGAGACTTTTCCGCAAGCGGAGTTTTCTCGGCTGCAGGCGCTTTCTCGGCAGCCTGAGCCTTCTCGGGAGCTTCTGCGGGAGACACGCCCTGGTCACCGAGCTCGACTGTTGGAGCGATCGTGCTCGCCGCGATCTTTGCCAAGGCATTCTTGGCATCCTCGGTGATGGCATGCGTGCCACCGCTCGGGCTCTTCGGCGCTTGTTGCTGGCCGCCCTTGCCGCGACTGCGCTTTGGCTCCGGTTGCGGAGACTGGCGATGCTTTGTCACTGGGTCATGGTGGACGATAATTCCGCGTCCAGCGCACACGTCACACGACTCGCTGAAAGACTCCAGCAGTCCGAGGCCAAGCTTCTTCCTCGTCATTTGGACGAGACCGAGCGACGTGACCTCAGCCACCTGGTGTTTCGTGCGATCACGGCTCAAGCATTCGACAAGCCGACGCAAGACAAGGTCACGATTGGATTCGAGGACCATGTCGATGAAGTCGACGACGATGATGCCGCCAATATCGCGCAACCTCAATTGACGCACGATCTCTTCCGCCGCCTCCAGGTTGTTCTTAGTGACGGTTTCTTCGAGGTTTCCGCCTGAGCCAACGAACTTGCCGGTGTTGACGTCGACAACGGTCATCGCCTCTGTGCGGTCAATCACGAGGGAACCCCCCGAGGGGAGCCACACCTTACGATCGAGGGCTTTCTCGATCTGCTCCGTAATGCGGAACTCATCGAAAACATCCGTCGCACCGTCGAAACGACCAACCCGATCAACGAGATCCGGTGCCACCGCGCTCAAGTAGCCCTGAATGGTCGTCATCGCGTCGTCGCCGGACACCACGAGTTTCTGGAAATCCTCATTGAAAACATCGCGGATGATCTTCACGAGCAGATCGGGTTCGCTGTGCAGAAGGGCTGGCGCAGGCGAATTCTCCACGGCAGAACTGATTTCGGCCCACTGGGACGTGAGCCGATTGACATCGAGAGTCAATTGCTCTTCCGTCGCGCCTTCGGCAGCTGTGCGCACAATGACGCCGACGTTCTCGGGAAGAACCTCTTTGAGAATTTTCTTGAGTCGCGAACGCTCCGTGTCGGGCAGTTTGCGGGAAATACCGTTCATCGACCCATTCGGCACGTAGACGAGGTACCTGCCAGGCAATGACACCTGGCTCGTCAAACGAGCGCCCTTGTGGCCAACGGGGTCTTTCGTCACCTGGACGAGCACTTTGTCACCCGGCTTCAGCGCGAGTTCGATGCGCCTGGCCTGCTGCTTGCCGTCGCTCGAATTCTCTGCAGCCGCATCCCAGTCCACTTCGCCTGAGTACAGCACGGCGTTTCGCCCACGACCAATATCGACGAACGCCGCTTCCATACTCGGCAGAACGTTTTGAACGCGGCCGAGGTACACGTTCCCGATGAGGGATGCCTCTTGCGCTTTAGCGACGTAGTGCTCAACGAGCACGCTGTCTTCGAGAACACCGATCTGGATGCGGTCATCCTTCGAACGCACAATCATCGTCCGATCAACGCTTTCGCGCCGTGCGAGGAACTCGGCCTCCGTGATCACGGGTCGGCGACGGCCGGCATCCCGTCCATCGCGGCGCCGCTGCTTCTTCGCCTCAAGCCTCGTCGAACCCTTGACGCGCTGCGGTTCGTTGCTTGGTGCGGGTTGCTGCCGCGGCTGGCGAACCTTGACCACGGTATTCGGCTGGTTCACATCGGCGTCGCCCTCTTCGCCTGAGCGGCGCCTCGCCCTGCGACGCACCGACGACGACTCGTCATCGGAGGTTGCTGCTGACCGTTCGGGCATGGGAGGGAGGTCCGGTGCCCTAAACAACGGTGCAAGCGGCGAGACCGCACGCGGCGGTTGTTCGGCGCTCGCCTTTGCTGTGGAGCGAGAAAGCGAATCTGCCTTGGGCGCATCGGCATTCGAAGACTGCTTAGCTTCAACAGCATCCGTCGCGGTCTTCGGCGACGCCGATTTCTTCGCTGGGCTCCGGCGAACCGCGGCGTTTTTCGCCGGGACGTTCTTCTCTGGGTCCTTCTTCTCTGGGTCCTTCTTCTCTGGCGCTTCAGCGGGAGTCGTCGCAACGCGAGCAGAATCTGCTGGAGCCGCCGGTGACGAAGCCTTCGCGGCGGGTGCGGCCTTTGCTGTCGCAGCTGCCGCTTGTGCCGTTTCTGCAGGCGCAGCTTCCACGGGTGCCGACTCGGCTGGCGGGTTTTTAGCTTTACGTCCGCCAAAAATCCGCGACTTCTTTACTTTATTTTCGTTTTTCTCCACCATCGCTGGTGCACTCCTAGTGCCCGGTGCGGGAAACCGCGCGACCCCGCCGGGTAATCCTCATGCAACAAATAACCCCTGGTTAGTCATCGCTAATCCTTTGCGTTCTCACGCTTTCTGTTGCGAATCGCCGAGCGAAACGCAGTTGCCCGGTTCAGAGACCGGGAAGCTTAATCTTGTTGATCCAGGCGCGGCCCGAATCACTCGTGCCATTATCGCATGCCTTCAGGCAAAACCCGGTTCCTACACGTCAAACCGAGCCTCAAGGTTCTCTCATTCTGCAGCGAGTCAAATAAAACGGGCGGCCACCCGGAGGTGACCGCCCGAAAGTTCTTACTAATGACTATTTGGTCAGGCCTGCAACGTAGTCCTGGTTGTCAGCCATCCAGTCAGAAACGATCGACTCGTAATCGCTGGCGTCAGCACCACTGTTGTAGAGGACGTTCTCCAGGGAGTAGAGCAGCTCAGAATCCATCTTGAAGTTCTTGATCCAGCCCGTGAGCGTGGGGTAGTCCTTCGCGAAGTTAGCCTGGCCGATCGAGTGGATCGACTCAGCGGTTCCGAGAGTACCCTTCGGGTCCTCCAGGTCGCGGATGTCGAACTCGTCATACGCCCAGTGCGGGCGCCACAGCGTCACGGCAATGTTCTCGTTGTTGTCGAGAGCTGCAGTGAGCTCAGCAAGCATGGCCGGGGTGGATGACGTGATGAAATCCATTCCGTCAAGGCCGTAGCCTGGAATGACCTGCTCCTGTGTCGCCTTTGTAAGACCGGCACCTGGCTCGATTCCAACGATGCGGTTGCCGAAGCCGTCGGCGTTAGCTGCCAACTCGTCAAGTGACGTGATCGGCGAACTGCTGTTCACGGCGATCGTGAGTGCCGCTTCGTCGTTCCATGATCCGAGGTCGGTGAGCTTGTCACCGTACTCGTCCATGTAGGACTGGTGAGTCAACGGCAGCCAGCCATCGAATGCCACGTCGTAGTCGCCCGAAGCAATTCCCGCAAATACGGGACCTGCATCTGCGTACTCGAGGGTGACGTTGTAGCCCTTTTCTTCAAGGACGAGCTTCCAGAGGATCGAGGCTGCCTCGCCCTCCGGCCATCCGTTGAAGACACCTACGGTGAGGTCCATCTTGTCGGTCATCTGCTCCTGGCCACCGGTGTCGGTTCCAGTGTCTGCTGCACAGGCTCCAAGGCCCAGTGTTGCAGCGGCTCCAATAGCTATAGCAGCTAATAGTCGCTTCTTCATATTTATTCCTTTCGGCCCCCTGCTGTGTGGGGGTGATTGGTGATGGTGCACCACGTCGCAGTATTCGGCGGTAGCCGGTTACCTGACGGGCACTGTTTCGGCTGACATCGTGTCGGCCGAGCTTGAGTCCGCGGGCGTTTCCGCCACGGAAGGTTTTTTGGTGAACAATTTGATCTGGTGCGAACGGCCGGTGCCGAGCGTTGCCGTCAGCCTGTCGAGCACGATCGCAAGGATCACGACGGCAAGTCCGGCTTCGAACCCAAGTCCAATATCGATTCGCTGCAGAGACTGGACAATCGGTTTGCCGAGGCCTGGGGCACCCACCATCGCCGCGATAACGACCATCGAGAGCGAAAGCATAATGACCTGGTTGACCCCAGCCATGATGCTCGGCTTAGCGAGCGGGAGCTGGATTTGACGCAAGATGCGTCCAGGCGAGGCACCGAAAGCGTGCCCTGCTTCGACAACTTCTTTATCCACTCCACGAATACCGAGCTCGGTGAGCCGAACGCCTGGCGCCATCGCGAAAATGATGGTCGCCACAATGCCGGGCACCACGCCAACGCGGAACAGGATGATGGCGGGGATCAAGTACACAAATGCGGGCATGGTCTGGAGGAAGTCGAGGATAGGCCTCACGACCGATGAGACCGTATCCGACCTCGCAGCCCAGATTCCAATCGGAATACTGATAACGACAGCGATGAACGCGGCGACAAGAGTCAATGCGAGTGTGTCCATCGCGTTGTCCCACTGGCTAACAAACTGAATCAAGAACAGCCCGGCGGTCACGCCGATGCCGAACTTCCAACCGCGCGCCCACAATGCGAGTGCCACGATGAGGATGATCATGACCCAGAAAGGTGGGGTCGCGACCACCCAGTTCACTGCCTCGTAGAAAGCACTGAAAACGTTCTTGATGACGTCGAACACGATGGAGAAATACTCGGTGATGAAGTCGACGAAGCTCTTGACCCATTCACCGAGGGGAATTCTGAGATCGTACATTACTGTGCCCCTCCCTTCGCTGCTACCGGCTCGTCGGATTCGGACGACCCTTCAGCCGAAGACTCAAGCAGTGTCTCCGTAATGACGTTGACGGGAATCGTGGACGGCGGCTCGAGCGGGTTCGGTTCGCCGTTCGTCGTGTCGACGTTGCCGAGAGCGGCAAGCAGCGTCACTCGAGGGATAACACCAAGGAGGCGACGGTTGTCGTCGATGACCGCGATCGGCAGATCATTCTCGACGGCAACCTCGTAGAGGTCAGCGAGCGCAATGTCGCCCGTGACAGCCGAAACATTTTTGTCAATCGCAGACTCGAGGTCAGAAATTTTATTCTTGACGAGATTCATGACATCGCGATCGCGCACGGCGCCGAGGAGCGTACGCCCTCGCCCGATGACGAAAGCAGCCGACGTCTGAAGGTCGCGCATCTCGCGCAGCGCCGCACGCGGCCCTGCGGTGTGTGAGACAACGGATCGCGCGGGCTCCATTGCGCTGGATGCTGTCAGCACCCGGGCGCGGTCGACATCCTGCACGAACTGGGCAACATAGTCGTTGGCCGGATCGGTGAGGATGTCTTCAGGGGTTCCCACCTGAACGATGCGTCCATCGCGCATGACCGCGATGCGATCACCGAGGAACATCGCTTCGTTCAAGTCGTGAGTAATGAAGATGATGGTTTTGCCAAGATCGGCGTGAAGCTCGATGAGTTGCTCTTGCATTTCACGTCGGATCAGGGGGTCAAGTGCGGAGAACGCTTCATCCATGAGCAGGATGTCTGTTTCGGCAGCGAGAGCCCTTGCAAGACCAACACGCTGCTTCATTCCACCAGAAAGCTGGCCGGGAAGTTTGTCGCCCCAGCCGCCAAGACCGACGGTTTCGATGACGCCGAGTGCGCGATCTTCGCGCTCTTGCTTCGGCACCCCCTGCACCTCAAGGGCGTAGGCAGCATTCTCGAGCACCGTGCGGTGCGGCAAGAGGGCAAAGTGTTGGAACACCATCGAGACCTTGCGACGGCGAACCTCGCGAAGCTCCTTCGCGGGGATACCCGAAATGTCGGTCGACCCAATCGTGACGGTGCCAGAGGTGGGCTCCAGGAGGCCATTGAGCATTCGGATGAGCGTGGACTTGCCCGATCCGCTCAGCCCCATGACGACGAAGATCTCGCCGGCTGTAACCTCGAAGCTCGCGTCGATGACCGCGGCGGTGCCGAGAGCCTCAACGTCGTTCCTCGAAGCGCCTTCTTCAAGCGCGCGTACGGCCTCGTGAGACCGTCGGCCGAATACTTTGTAAAGCTTGTGTGCTTTAACAGCTATCGTGCCGGATTCTGTCACTGTTGCCTCCGCACTCCGCGAAGAAACTTGGTGCGCGGAGTGGCATAGGTCACGTCCGGGTTAGTGACGACTGCCCAAAATAATCAACGGCTCACAGAACAAAAATGTCCAATTGCCGGTCAAGGCTGAAGCGGTCATGGGACCAGACTCCATCGCACCAACCATACGATCGTCGTGCCCTCAGATTTCTGGAAGGGCTCCAACAAGCGCGGTCTAAAGTTGCTTTCACCAAGGTAGCAAAAATGCCTGCAAGGTGTTCACAGCGATATACCATCAGTGGCCTCTATAGAAACCGCTGATCAGATGCCGTTTACGTACCGTACATTCGCACCGTTAGCGACACTTCTTCGTTGTCGTTTCGTTACCAGATGGCACTCAGGAGAACCATAGGTTGAGTTCTCGAGCTGCAGACTCTGGCGAATCGGACCCGTGCACGAGGTTCTGCTGGACTGCCAGTCCCCAGTCGCGACCAAGGTCCCCGCGGATCGTTCCTGGAGCGGCCGTCGTCGGGTCCGTCGTGCCTGCCAGTATCCGGAAGCCCTCAATGACGCGGTTGCCTGCCACTCGCATAGCCACAACGGGGCCGCTCTCCATGAACTCCACAAGCGGCTCATAGAACGGCTTTCCGAGGTGCTCCTCGTAGTGCTCTGCAAGCAAGTCCCGATCCGCCTGAACGAGACGGATGTCTACGAGCTGGTACCCCTTGGCTTCGATGCGCCGGAGGATTTCACCGGTCAGGCTGCGTGCCACGCCGTCCGGCTTCACGAGGATGAGGGTTTCTTCAACGGGGTCGTTCACGGTGCCTCCTTGGCAGTGTTATCGGTAGTCGGAAAGTTCTTGCGATCAAGTCGGCGAGCGGTGACGAAACAGTACACCCACAGCGCTGTGAAGCCTGCGCCGATGACATACATGAGGGGCATGACGATGCCGATTGTGATCAGGACAGCCTGCAGAAGCCAGCCAAGCCACACCCCATACCTGTAGCGAACAAGCCATGCTGCGGCGACGAAAAGCGCAAAGAGAACGAACCCTCCACCAAACACCCAGCCTGGTTCAAGCACTTTGAGCCCAAAAGCCGTGACCGTCACGAAGAACATGAGCGCGGCTTCAAGCCCAAGCACGATCGACAACAGCGACTCCGTTGCGGTGCGCTCACGACGGACTCGAGGCGCTCGCTCGCTCACTTCTTCCACCTTTGCTCCGTGGCCAGTTCTATTGCTTGCCCGACGAGTGTGATGGACCCGGTCACGAGAACTCCTCGACCAGGCTCCGCTGCTGCCCACTCCCTGGCGTCGGTGAGCGCAGCATCCAGAGTGTCGCGCTCAAGGAGTTCCGCATCGTGAGCCCATTCGTCCACTTGCTCTGCAAGCGCTTCTGACGGGATTGCTCTATCCGAAACCGACTGAGTGACGTACAGGCGTGTCGCGTGCGGAACGAGCGCATCCACAATGCCGCGCGCATCCTTGTCTTCGAGAATGCCGACAACGATCGCCAGCTCCTGAAAGTCGAAATAGGTATCGAGGGCTGCCGCGAGCGCTTTGGCTCCGTGCGGATTGTGCGCGGCGTCGATGAGCACGGTGGGATCGGTTCCGAGGATCTGAAGCCGACCAGGAGACGTCGCCGTGGCGATACCCTCAGCGAGCACGTCGTGGTCAATAGCTTGCGTACCTGCGCCAAGGAAAGACTCGACCGCGGCAATCGCCAACATCGCGTTGTGCGCCTGATGGTCACCGAAGAGCGGGAGGAACAGGTCGCGGTAACGACCCGCAATGCCGCGAACGTCAATGACTTGCCCACCAACGGCAAGAGTCGTCGACTCAAGCTCAAATCCTTCGCCCTCTACGACCAGGCTGGATTCGGTGAGTTCCACCGCTCGCCTAATTGCCGCCGTAGCGTCCGGCGATTGGCGCGCAGAAACAACGCTCGCCACTGGCTTGATGATGCCTGCCTTCGTGGTCGCAATCTCAGCAATAGTTGTACCAAGTCGGTGTGTGTGATCCAGGGCGATGGGGGTGAACACGGCAACCTGGCCATCCGCGACGTTCGTGGAATCCCACTCGCCCCCCATACCCACCTCGAGTACGACGACGTCGACGGGGGCATCCGCAAAGCACGCGAAAGCGAGCAGAGTGAGCGCCTCGAAGAACGTGATGGGCAACTCCCCTGCTGCCTCAAGCTCCGCATCAATCATGCGCACGTACGGCTGGATGTCATCCCAGTTCGCGGCGAACGCTTCATTGCCGATGGGCTCGCCATCGATCACGATACGCTCGTTCATCCGAACCAAATGCGGACTCGTCATGAGTCCGGTGCGCAGACCGTGTGCGCGCAAAATGCTCTCCGCAATTCTGGCCGTGCTCGTCTTACCGTTCGTACCGGTGATGTGAATTACGGGGTACGAGCGCTGAGGGTCGCCGAGCAGTTCCGCGACGCGACGCGTGGGTTCCAGTCGCGGCTGAGGGTTCGACTCCCCCACTCTCGCCAGCAACTCGCCGTATACGCGGTCCGCTTGTGTCTGGAAGAGAGCGTCGTTGCCGATCTCCGGGTCTTCTTCTTCGCGCTTCACACCCGCTCCAATTTGATTCCGACAGACGTGCCGTTTTCTGCATCCATGACGCGCTCATCCCACTCTTCCGCGCTCAAGGGACTGCCACTCCACTCGACGAATGCGAGAGTCGTTGTGAGGGTTGCGGCACAGATCTTCTCCTCATTGTGTTTAATGGCCAGCGCGAGTGCAGGTTCCGCCGTCACCGTCATCGAAATACGGTCTGAAACGTCGAAGCCCAGCGTACGGCGCGTTTGCTGAACGTCCCTAATGAAGTCGTTGGCGAGGCCCTCTGCGTCAAGTTCGGGTGTCGTCGCCGTGTCGAGAACAACGAAACCGTGAGTGTCGAGGAATGACACGGCGTTGGCGGGGTCAGCAGATTCGAGCACGAGCTCGAATTCGCCAGGCATGAGCTCTGTTCCGCCAGCAGTCACCACGTCGCCTTCCGCGCTCCAGTCTCCCGACTTCGAAGCCTGAATGATGCGCTGTACGTCCTTGCCAACCCTCGGGCCGAGAGCGCGCGCGTTCACCGACAGCCGACGAGTGATGCCAAACCCCTCGAGGCTGTCTTCCGCGAGAGGTGCGAACACGATGCTCTTAACGTTCAGCTCATCCTTGAGGATGTCAGTGAACTCGTTCAAACCTGAGTTGTCGCCGACCACCGTGAGTGCCGGAAGTGGCAACCGCACGCGATGCCCAGTGGACTTGCGCAAAGCGAGCCCTGCTGAGGCGATCTCCCGCACGCGGTCCATGGACTGCACGAGTGCGTCATCTGCTGGGAACCGTTCGGCATCCGGCCAATCCTCGAGGTGGACGCTGCGGCCGCCCGTGAGCCCCTTCCATACCGTCTCTGTCACAAGCGGCGCGAGCGGCGCAGCCACGCGAGTGAGAGTCTCCAGCACCGTGAAGAGGGTGTCGAACGCGTCGGTATCGTCGCCCGCCCAGAACCGATCGCGGCTTCGACGCACGTACCAATTGGTGAGCACATCAGCGAAGTCGCGAAGCTTGCCTGCCGCGAGAGGCGAATCCATGGCCTCAAAGTATGCCGTGATGTCCTCGATAAGTTGCCTCGTTTTGGCCAGCAAGTACCGGTCAAGCACATGCGTGGAGTCGGTGCGCCACGTTGCCTTGTAACCGGAACGGCTCCCTTCGAGTGCATCAGGGAGCGAATTCGAAGCGCTTGCCCTGAGCCCCGTCGAAGCGTTCGCATACAGGGCGAAAAAGTAATACGTGCTCCACAGTGGAAGCAGGAACTCGCGCACTCCGCCGCGAATGCCCTCCTCCGTGACGACAAGGTTGCCACCGCGGATAACCGACGACGACATGAGGAACCAGCGCATGGCATCCGCGCCGTCCCGATCGAACACTTCGGAGACATCCGGATAATTCTGCAGGCTCTTCGACATTTTTTGGCCGTCGCTGCCGAGCACGATGCCGTGGCTCAGCACATTGCTGAACGCAGGGCGATCGAAAATCGCGGTGGAGAGCACGTGCAGCGTGTAAAACCAGCCGCGCGTCTGCCCGATGTATTCGACGATGAAGTCGGCGGGGCTGTGGCTGTCAAACCAGTCCTGGTTTTCGAACGGGTAGTGCACTTGAGCGAACGGCATCGACCCGGAGTCGAACCACACGTCAAGCACGTCTTCGATGCGGCGCATTGTGGACTTGCCGCTCGGGTCATCCGGGTTGGGGCGAGTGAGCTCGTCGATGAACGGCCGGTGCAAGTCGGGCTCGCCAGCTTCGTTCACGGGAAGCCGGCCAAAGTCGTTTTCGAGTTCCGCGAGCGAACCGTACACGTCAATGCGAGGGTACTCGGGGTCGTCGCTCTTCCAGATCGGGATCGGTGAACCCCAATAGCGGTTGCGCGAAATCGACCAGTCGCGAGCGTTCGAAAGCCACTTGCCGAACTGGCCATCCTTGACGTTGTCCGGAACCCAATTGATCTCCTGATTGAGCGCACCCATGCGGTCGCGGAACTCCGGCACCTTCACGAACCAGCTCGATACAGCCTTGTAGATGAGCGGATTCCGGCAACGCCAGCAGTGCGGGTAACTGTGTTCGTAGCTCGCCACCTTGAGCAGACGGCCCATGGCGCGCAGTTGCTGCGTGAGCGTCTTATTCGCCTCGAACACTTGCAGGCCAGCTACGCCGTCAATTTCGGGAAGGAATCGTCCGCCCTCATCGACCGACAGAATGACGGGGATACCTGCCGCGGCACACACGATCTGGTCGTCTTCACCGTAAGCGGGTGCCTGGTGAACGATCCCCGTGCCCTCGCCGGTCTCAACGTAGTCAGCGACGAGAATCTGCCAGGCGTTCTGCGTGCCGTACTCCTCGACATCCGTGTAAAAACTCCACAGCGGTTCGTATCGGATGCCGTCAAGCTCGCTGCCGGTTACCGTGCGTTCGATCGCCGTGCGCGCATCATCGAGAGAGTCGTAACCGAGTTCCTTCGAGTACGACGCGATCGTGTCTGCCGCCAGCAGGTACCGTGCTGAGCCGTCCGCAGAGGGAAGCACCGCGTAGTCGATCGACGGCCCCACCGCGAGCGCAAGGTTTGTCGGAAGCGTCCACGGTGTTGTCGTCCACGCGAGCGCGTTGACCCCTGCGAGTCCGGCAGCTTCGGCTTTCTCGCCCGTGAGCGGGAACGTCACCGTCACCGTTTGGTCCTGACGCATCTTGTAGACATCGTCATCCATGCGGAGTTCGTGGTTGGAGAGCGGGGTTTGGTCGCGCCAGCAGTACGGCAACACGCGGTAGCCCTCGTAGGCGAGGTCTTTGTCATAGAGCTGTTTGAAGCCCCAAATGACGGACTCCATGAAGCTCACGTCAAGGGTTTTGTAGTCGTTCTCGAAGTCAACCCAGCGAGCCATCCGCGTGACGTACTCTTCCCACTCCTTCGTGTATTTGAGCACGGAGTCGCGCGCCACCTGGTTGAAGGCAGCGATACCCATTTCTTCAATCTGGCTCTTGTCGGTGATGCCAAGCTGACGCTCTGCCTCGAGCTCTGCGGGGAGTCCGTGGGTGTCCCAGCCGAAGCGACGGTGCACTTGCTTGCCGCGCATGGTTTGAAAACGCGGGAACAGGTCTTTCGCGTAGCCCGTGAGGAGGTGGCCATAGTGAGGAAGACCGTTCGCGAAAGGCGGCCCGTCGTAAAAGACCCACTCGGTTGCGCCCTCGCGCAGGTCTACGGATGCCTGGAACGTGTCGTCTTTCGACCAAAACGCGAGAATGCGCTCTTCGACATCCGGAAAGCGCGGGCTCGGGTTGAGCGGCTGCGCAGCTTCGTCGTCGGAGTGAAGCGGATAGGTCATGGCGGTCTTTCCTCGTGTCGTGATCAACTACGAGGACGACGAGTGCCGCGGTACCACCTCGCTTGCCATTCCGGTTCTGCTGGAATGACCGCTCTTCCAGGGCGATGACGGGCCCACCCGTTCGGTTCTACTTGGCG
>RCMY010004258.1_pt1 | contig 12416 bp, 9 predicted proteins | sample 2041341 | NCBI WGS metagenome assembly RCMY01 (sample SAMN09708234, study PRJNA481090) | Marine sediment metagenome, whole genome shotgun sequencing project. | reverse complement strand
CGGCGAGCCGACCGGCTCGGCGATCCTCGGGGGCGGCATCGAGGGCGCCCGCAACCTGCAGCGCACCGGCCGTGGCGCGATCGAGTCGCGCCACCGCGACATCCCCAAGCGCGACTTCCAGACGCTGCGCACGCAGTACTACCTGCTGCTCGACGTGGCCGACGAGCCCGGCGTCCTGGCCAAGGTCGCGCAGATCTTCGCCGAGCACGACGTGTCGCTGGCCCAGGTCTGGCAGGACGACGGCGACGCCGCGAAGGCTGCTGAGCTCGTGTTGATCACCCATCGTGCGAGGGAGGGCGATCTCGCCGCCACGGTCGGGGCGCTCAACGCGTCCGCGGCCGTGCGCAGCGTCCTCTCCGTGCTGCGCGTCGAGGCGGAGGCCCGGTCATGAGCAACGAACCGACGATGAAGGCGGTCTCGCGTTCGGCGGAGCCGCGCGACGGGCATGACCCGCGCATGACCCACCAGTGGCGTGGGATCATCCACGAGTACCGCGACCGCATGCCGGTCAGCGACGACACGCCGATCATCACGTTGCGCGAGGGTGGCACGCCGCTCATCCACTCGGAGGACCTCTCGGAGCTCACGGGCTGCGAGGTGCACCTGAAGTTCGACGGCGGCAACCCCACCGGGTCCTTCAAGGACCGTGGCATGACGATGGCGATCAGCAAGGCGGTCGAGGCCGGCGCGAAGGCCGTCATCTGCGCATCGACCGGCAACACGTCCGCAGCCGCCGCTGCCTACGCCGGCAAGGCCGGGCTGACCTGCGGCGTCATCGTGCCGAAGGGCAAGATCGCCCTCGGCAAGCTCGCCCAGGCCCTCGTCCACGGGGCGAAGGTCATCCAGATCGACGGCAACTTCGACCAGGCGCTCGACATCTGCCGCACGCTCGACGAGAAGTACCCGATCACCCTGGTCAACTCGACCAACCCGTATCGCATCGACGGTCAGCGCTCCGGGGCCTGGGAGATCTGCGACCAGCTCGGCCGCGCGCCGGACGTGCATGTCATGCCCGTCGGCAACGCCGGCAACATCACCGCCTACTGGCGCGGCTACCGCGAGTACCACGCGGACGGCCTCATCGACCGGCTTCCCGTGATGCGCGGATGGCAGGCCGCCGGCGCTGCCCCGATCGTCGCCGGCCACCCGATCGAGAACCCGCAGACGATCGCGACCGCGATCCGCATCGGCAACCCGGCATCGTGGACGACTGCGGTCGAGGCCGCCGAGCAGTCCGGTGGCTCGATCCGCGCCGTCACCGACCGCGACATCCTCTCCGCCTACCGCCGCCTCGCCCGCAACGGCGTCTTCTGCGAGATGGGCTCCGCCTCCTCGGTCGCCGGCCTGCTGAAGCTGCACGAGGCCGGCGAGCTGCCCAAGGGCTCCACCGTCACCTGCGTCCTGACCGGCCACGGCCTCAAGGATCCGGGCTGGGCCATCACCGGCGCCGGCATGCTGCCGCCCGCGATCCCGAACGACGTCGACGCGGCCGCCGAGCTCCTCGGCCTCACCGATTGACCCACCCCGAACCACCGAGCGATGCCCAAACCTGCACCACGCAGGAAAATCCGTCGCTCGGCGAACGGGGCGCTGCGGCGAGCGATGCCCAAACCTGCACCATGCAGGGAAATGCATCGCTCGGCGGGTTGGGCGGAGGAGCGGGGAGGAGGATGATGATGCAGTTCGATGAGGGTGTGGTGGTGCCGGCGGGGGAGTTCCCCGTCGATGATGCGGGCGTGGCGCCGTTCTTCGCGGCGCTCGGGCTCGACGGGATCATCGACATCCACGTCCATGCGATGCCCGACAGCATCCAGCAGGCCGTGTGGCGGTTCTTCGACGTGCTGGACTCGCCGCCGTGGCCGATCACCTACCGGGCCGACGTCGAGACGCGGCTCGGGTGGTTGCGCGACCTGGGCGTGCTCGGACACACCGCGCTCGCATATCCGCACAAGCCGGGGATGCTCAGCTGGCTCAACACGTTCACGCTGGACCTCGCGGACGCGCATCCGCAGGTCATCCCGACCTTCACGATCTACCCGGAGCCCGGAGTCACCGACGCCGTCGCCGCAGCGCTCGAGCACGGGGGAGCGGTCTGCAAGGTCCATGTCCAGGTCGGCGAGTACCACCTGGCGGACCCCCTGCTCGACGACGCGTGGCGGCTGATGAGCGAGGCCGGGACGGTCGTCGTGAACCACGCGAGCGCCGTCTACGGCGTCGCCGCCGGCGCCGAGTACTGCGGGGGAGCGGTCGTCGACGCGCTCGCGACCCGGTTCCCCGACCTCACCCTCGTGATCGCCCACCTCGGCATGCCGGACGTCGACGGCTCCATGTGGGACGCGATCGCGAAGCACCCGCGGGTCTTCACGGACGTCTCGATGGCGCTGACCGACCCGATCTACGGCAACCCCGGGGAGGAACCGTTCACCGCCGGCAACGCCGACCGGCTCCGCGGCGAGCTCGCGGACAAGCTGGTCTACGGCTCGGACTTCCCGTCGATCCCGCACCACGTCGCGGCCCAGGTCCGCGGTCTCGCGAAGCTCGAGCTCGACCCCGCGGGGCTCCGTGCCATCCTGTTCGAGCGCGCGGCTGGCCTGCTGGCTGAGGCCGGATGGACCGTTCCACCTACGGTGGCCCCTCCATCCAGCTCCTGAGGAACACCCGTGCGTGACCGTCCGCTCGCCGTGCAGGTCCCGGCGACCAGCGCCAACCTCGGGGCGGGCTACGACTGCTTCGGGGCGGCGATCGACCAGCACCTCGTCGTGACCGTGGGGCCGCCGTCCGGTCGTCGTGTGGTCACCGCTGGTGAGGGTGCGGGTGAGGTCCCGACCGACGACACCAACCTCACGTGGGAGTCGTTCGTCCGAGGCTGCGCGGAGCTCGAGGTGGCCGTCCCGGACGTCACGCTGCACGCCGCCAACCAGATCCCGCTCGCGCGGGGAATGGGCTCGTCGTCCGCGGCGATCGTTGCGGGGCTCGTGCTCGCCAAGGAGCTCAGCGGTGTCGCGGTGAGCGTGCAACGTGTGGCGGAGATCGCGAACGGGATCGAGGGGCACCCGGACAACGTGGTGCCGGCGCTCGTCGGTGGGCTCACCGCCAGCGTCATCGACGACGACGGTCGTCTCGTCATCCGCAGGGTCACACCGCACGCCGGGCTCGCACCCGTGGTCTTCGTCCCCACCGAGCGGCAGCTGACCAGCGAGGCGCGCGTCGTCGTGCCCAGCGGGCTGCCCACCAAGGCCGTCTCCGAGCAGGTCGCGCGTGGCGCTCACGCGCTCGGCGGGCTCGCCGGGCTCTGGCCGACCGACGCCGGTGCGGTTGGTGATCGACTGCACGAGCCGCCCCGCTTCGAGGTCATGACCTCGACCGGTGCGCTCGTCGCAGCGCTGCGTGGACGAGGCGTGCACGCCTGGCTCTCCGGGGCCGGCCCCGCGGTCGCGGCCAGCGTCCGGGCTCGTGACGTCGACGCCGACGGGGCGCTCGCGGCGCTGGGCGAGGAATACGGCTTCACGATGATCGCGACCCGGTGGGATCTCTCGGGTGCGCGGACGTGTCCTGCGGACGGGTGTGGGCTGACCTCGCTCGCGCAGTGCGCGGTGTGCCCCCGCGTGCGCGCTGACATGATCGTCGCGCTCGCCTGACGGTCCCGACGTTGCTTCTGTTAGAGTCGCTGGCGATGCTGAGGCTCGTGCGGCACATCGCGCACGTTGGCTGACGCACTCGTGGTCGGGGTCGGGTGGAGCACGCCGCCGTGTCTCACTGCCCGATCGGCGCGCATCCTCGCGGCCACGAGCCATGCCGGGACCACACCTTCGTTGGCCGCTCGACGGCCACACCTGATGACTGCGAGCACACGTGAAGCTCTTCCTCGACACCGCCAACATCGACGAGATCACCGAGATCAACGCCTGGGGCGTGCTCGACGGGGTCACGACGAACCCGACGCTGGCCGCTCGTGAGGGCAAGGACTTCGCGTCGATGATCAAGGAGATCGCGGCCGAGGTGGACGGGCCCGTCTCCGCCGAGGTCCTCTCGCTCGAGACCGACGAGATGGTCGCCGAGGGCCGCGAGCTCGCGAAGATCGCCGACAACGTCGTCATCAAGATCCCGCTGATCCCGGCGGGGCTCGGCGCCGTGGCGCGCCTCAGCGCCGAGGGCATCAAGACCAACGTCACGCTCTGCTTCTCCGCGACGCAGGCCATCCTCGCGGCTCGTGCAGGCGCCACCTACATCAGCCCCTTCCTTGGTCGCTTGGACGACATCGCGAGCGACGGCATGTCGCTGCTCACCGAGATCTGCGACATCTACGACCGCCAGGGCTACGAGACCCAGGTGCTCGCGGCCTCCTTGCGCAGCCCGCAGCACGTGGCGGACTCGGCACGCGCAGGCGCCGACTGCGCGACGCTGCCGGCCAAGACGTTCCGCCAGATGGTCCAGCACCCGCTGACCGACCGTGGACTCGAAGCCTTCCTGGCCGACTGGGCCAGCTACCAGGACGCGCTGCGCTCCAGCTGACCTGGCACCCCGACCTCCGTATCCCTGCTGCCACACCGATCTTGCGTCGACCCGTCGGGTCCGGCCGCGTCGCAGCCTGCACATCGAGATGACATGGACCGCTCAACCTTGGAGCGCAAGCCGCTCGCCGAGCTCCGACAGATCGCCGCAGCCCTCGAGCTGACGGGCTACCAGCGCCTGCGCAAGGCGGAGCTGGTCAGCCGGATCGTCGGGCTCCAGGACGAGTCGCCCAACGGCGCGACCCAGCCGACCCTCGACGACGAGAAGTCCAGCAGCGCGGACGGCGACGGATCCGACGACGCGAGCGACTCCGGCTCTGGCGACGACGGCTCGGATGACGCCGACGACGGCTCCGATGACGCCGACGGGGGTTCCGACGACGACGCCTCCGACGACGACGACGGTTCCGACGACGACGCCTCCGACGACGCCTCCGACGACGACGGTTCCGACGACGACGATGGTTCCGACAGCTCCGACGAGGAGCCGGCATCCCGGGCATCGCAGCGAGGCGACGCCCAGCAGCGCACCCGCCAGCGGGCGCGCCGCGGCGACGAGGAGCCCGCGGATGCGCCGAAGGGCAAGGGGCAGAACGGATCGGGCAAGGCTGACCGTCAGCAGGACGACGACGGCCAGCGCGGCAGCCGACGCAACCGCAACCGCAGCAAGACGACCAACGGCGGCGGCAACGGACAGGACCAGTTCGCCGGACATGAGGTCCGTGAGGGCGTGCTCGACCTGCTTCCCGAGGGCTACGGGTTCCTCCGCACCAACGGCTACCTCGGCAGTCATCGCGACGTCTACGTGAGCCAGTCCTTCGTCCGTCGATTCCAGCTTCGTCGGGGCGACCTGCTCGGCGGGCCGATCCGCCGACACAAGAACAAGAACGACAAGTTCCCGGCGCTCGGTCGCATCGACCAGGTCGAGGGCATCGACGCCGAGACCTGGCAGGACGCGCACCTCGACCGCACGGTCTTCGAGCAGCTGACGCCGATCGCCCCGTCGGAGCGGCTCAAGATCGCCGGCGACGACGCGTCGATCGGCCTGCGCATCGCGGACCTCGCAGCGCCGCTGGGTCGCGGCCAGCGCGCGCTCGTCGTTGGCCCGCCCCGCTCGGGAGCTTCCACGCTCCTGCGTGATCTCGCGGTCTCGATCGAGGCGAACGAGCCGGACGTCCACCTCGTCGTCCTGCTCGTCGCGGAGCGTCACGAGACGATCACCGAGATCAGCCGGGCATCCGATGCCGAGATCGTCTCGAGCGCGTTCGACCAGCCTGCCGAGGAGCACGTGCTCCTCGCTGAGCTCTGCCTCGAGCGTGCGCGCCGTCGCGTCGAGCGTGGTGAGGACGTCGTGGTCGTCGTCGACTCCCTGAGCCGCCTCGCGCGTGCCTACCAGCAGTCAGCGCCAGCTTCGGGGCGCACGCTGCCGGGCGGCGTCGACGCCGGCACCCTCCACCCGATCAAGCGGTTCTTCGGCGCGGCTCGCAACGTCGACGGCGAAGGCTCGCTGACGATCATCGCGTCGGTCGTGGCGGACACCACCTCGGCGGCGGACACCGTCGTGCTCGAAGAGCTGCGCGCCACGGCGAACGCCGAGCTCGTGCTCGACCTGCACCTGGCCCAGCAGCGGATCCTGCCGGCCATCGACGTGCTGGCGTCGGGCACCCGGCAGGACGATGTCCTGCTCGGCGACGACGCCACGGCGGTGGCGGCGCTGCGACGCGACCTCGCAGGTCGTGATGTCGCAGACGGCACGGAGCTGCTGATCGCCAAGCTGAGCGCCACGACGACGGCGAAGCTCCTGACGAAGGTCGCCAAGAGCGGCCTCGGCTGACCGGTCGTTCAGGCGAGCCCGTCGCGGCTGAGCAGGGCACGTGCCTGGCCGACCCAGTCGTCGGTCCGGATCCGCTCCGGGAAGCCGTGCAGCTTGCTGTGCAGCTCGTCGATCTCGGCCTCGCTGAGCGTGGCGATCTGCGCGAACGTCGTGATGCCCTGCATCTGGAGCTTCCGCTGCAGCACCGGACCGACTCCGGAGATCCTGGTCAGGTCGTCGGCGCCGGTGCTCGATCCCGTGATGCGGATCGGGTCGGCCGCGGTGGTGGTGGCGCGCTCGGTCGAGACGTCCGTGACGATGTCGCGCAGGCCCCGCGGCAGCGCTGTCCTCGGCGCGACGTCGAGGTCGTACTCGTGCAGCGGCATCACGTCGTCGTCTGTGCGCTCGTGGGAGACGCTGGACGAGCCGGGACGCCAGGGCGACGACCTCGTCGGATCCTGCGAACGAACGCGAGCCGCTGAGCTGGCCGAGCCCGACGACCCGAGCGAGATCGGGTCCCGGCTCGTCGCGCGGCTGGACCGGTTGACGTGGTCGATGAGCGCGCGGCGCGCCTCCCTGGCGGTCTGCGCGTTGGCGTGGGCCTGCTCCTCGACGTCGTGGCGTGCTCGCTCGGACGACATGAGCTGCGCCTCGAGGTCCAGGACGCGTTCCTCCGCACGGCGCAGGGTCTCGTGTGCGTCGTCGACCTGACCCTCGGCGGCGGCGGCTCGGACCTCGAGGTGGTGCAGCTGGTCGCGGGCGGTTGCGAGCTCGCGCTCGGCCGCGCTGTGTGCCGCGGTGACGGTGGCCAGCTCCGTCCGGGCGCTCTCCCGCTCGTCGGTGAGGACACCGGCGCGCTCCTCCTCGGCGGTCAGGAGCTGCTGCGCCTCGTCGAGCTGGGCGGTGAGCTCGGCCCGGTGGCGGTGCAGGTCGGCGATCTCCGTTCGGAGGCGCTCGCCCTCGGCCGCGATGGCGTCATACTCGCCGTGCAGTCGCTGCAGCTCCTCGAGGGCGGTGTCGCGGTCGTCGAGGGCGCGGTCGAGATCCTCGCTCGCCCGGTCGAGACGAACGGCGAGCTCCTGGGTGGCCTGCTCGGCCTCATCGCGCTCGGCGACGATGGTGGCCAGCGTCTCTCCCAGCTCCGCGCGTACCGCGGCGGTCGCCTCGGCGACCTCCAGCTCGGCGCGGACGCGCTCCTCGTCGATGGCGGTGAGGGCGTCGGCGAGCTCCTGCTCCGCCTGCGTGCGCTCCCGTGTCAGGTCGCGCTGCGCGCGCTGCTGCTCGGCGCGGAGCTCCTGGTCGGCGGCGTTGACCGCCTGACGCAGCTGGGAGTCGGCCTTGGCCCGCTCGTCCTGAAGCGCGCGCTCCAGGACCGCGACGCGCTCTTTGAGCGCCGCGGCGGCGGCTTCGGCGACCTGTTCGTGATCGCCGTGGTCAACCTGCGGGTCGAACGCGGCGACTGCGTCGAGCTCGGCCCGAAGGCGGTGGAGCTCCATCCGCGCCTCGTCACGCTCCGAGGTGAGCTCAGCGATCCTGCCCTGGAGCGCGGCGAGCGCCTCGTGGTGGTCGGTGTCGTCGTCGTGCGACACGGGCACGACGGTGCGGAGGTGGATGACGTCGGCGTCCGGTGTCGCGGTGAGCTCCTGGACGCGGCTCGCGAGCTCCTCACCGTGCTGGGTCAGCTCGACGATCGCCTTGTCGTGCTGCTGCTCGCGCTCCCTGAACGCGGCGGCACGCTCGTTCAGGACGCGACGGTCGAGGTCGATCTCCGCCAGCGCCTGGAGGGCACCCTCGCGCTCGGCGGTGAGGGCGTGCACGCGCTCGCGGGCGTCGTCGCGGTCGCGGCGGGACGTCTCGAGCTCGCGTTCGAGCTTGACGAGCGTGGAGCTCTGCGAAGTACGCGACTCGAGGAGTGCGTCGTACTCGGCCTTGTTGACCTTCGCGCCCCCACGACGCCACATCCAGTTGCCCAGCACCAGCCCGAGGGCCAGCGCGAGGAGGAGCAGGACGAAGATCTCTGCGACGAGATACGGCATTCGTCAGCCTTTCACGCGGGTGACGAACTCGACGCGACGGTTGCGCGCACGGCCGTCGGCCGTCGAGTTCGGGGCGATCGGGACGGACTCGCCCCGTCCGCTGGAGGACAGCCGGGCCGGGTCGACGCCCGCCTGGATGAAGTGGTCGATGAGCGCCTTCGCACGCTGCTCGCTCAGCAGCTGGTTCGTCAGCTCGAGACCGTTCGCGTCGGTGTGCCCGATCGCCTCGACGTCGGGTGTCGGGTAGCGCTGGAGCAGCTGCACGGCCAGCTGGATGATCTGGGCGGACTCCGGGTCCGGGGCCTCCGCGTCGGCCGAGAAGTACCCGGCTTCTCGCAGCGCTTCGGTGATCTGGACGAGGCCGTCGGCAAGGAGGCTCGCCTGCTCGCTGGGCGTGACCGTGCGGATCCGTCGGACATCGGCGGTGATGATGTCGCGTCCGAACCCCGTGCCGACCGCGATCGAGTTCACGCGGGCCGCGAGCGCGTCTGCGGCGTCGTCGCCTGCTGTCCTGGCGCGGACGGCGAGCACGCCACCCGCCAGCTCGACGTGTGCGTCGATGACCAGGTCGTCGACCAGGGCCTGGAGGGTGCGCACGGCTGCCTCGATCTCGTCGGCGGACGAGGCGCCTGCGCGGTTCACATCGACCTCGGCGAGGTTCTCGACCGCGGCGGGTCCGACGAGGGCTGCCGCCGCGCGCTCGAGCTGTTCGCGCTGGCCGTGGCTTGCGACCGTGCCGACGATCGAGACGTGACGCTCAGACGTGAGGACGATGCTGATGTCGGTGCGCGTCTCGTCGACGATGACCGGCGGAGCGTCCTCACCACGGGCCTCGGTCAGCAGGATCCGGACCTTGCGGACCCCCGGCTGGTTGCGCAGCATCTGCGCGAGCGCGTCGCGGTCCTCGACGTCGGAGAAGAGGCGGACCGTCCCGTCACGCCCGCTGAACGACACGCTGTCGACCGGTGCGGATGCTTCGGTCAGCACGGCGAGGGTGCTCTCCGTGAGATCGGCTTCGACGTGTGGCACCGCCCAGGCGGAGCCTGCGGCGAACAGGCCGAGGAAGGCCACGGTGCCGACGACCGACGTGTCCTTCACCTGCCTGCTCCCCGGGTGCGCTGTCCCGGCGCGATGGAGCCGAGCGGTGAGCCCGTCACAGCCAGCGGCCGATTGGACGATTCACCTGCTCCGAGTGTCCGGTGCGGGCTGGCTCTCCGCCACTTCCGGGCCTCCGAACGGCATGTTTGACCTACGTCCGGAGCACATCTTCCCGGCGAGCGCGCGATTCCCACGCTGCGTGACCAGATGTCACCACTTGTGGGTGAGAGTTCACGTTGCGTGGCGGTGACTGGTGGGAGCGCCTGCGGGACTGGCCTACCCTCGCCCGATCGCGGAGGTCCCGCGCGCGCGAGGAGCCGTGGTGTGTGACGTGCTGACCGCCGCGGTCGAGGGGCGTGGACGAGCCGAGGTGCCCCATCCCTACGGGGGACAGGCCGTCATCGAAGGCGTCATGATGCGCGGTCGGACCACGTGGGCCGTGGCGGTGCGCCGGCCCACGCAGGGCATCCACGTCGAGCGTCACGACGTCGGGGACCCGCGTGTCGATCACCCGCTGCTCACCCGTCCGGTGATCCGCGGCGTCCACGCGCTCTTCGACTCGCTCGCGATCGGGGTGCGCGCGCTCGCCATCTCGGCACGCCTCTCGACGTCCGGTGACGACGAGCCTGAGCCGACAGGGCCGTCCGTCGGACGTTCCATGTGGGTGGCCGCGGTGATGTTCATCGCGATGTACATCGTCCTGCCGACGACGCTCGTCGTGCTCGCCGACCGACTGCTGCTCGGCCACGCGCTCGGCGTCGGCGTCGGGTTCCACCTCGTCGAGTCGGTCGTCCGGATCGTCGTGTTCCTGGCCTACCTCTCCGCGATCGGCCTCGTCGGGGACATCCAGCGGATCTTCGAGCTCCACGGTGCGGAGCACCAGACGATCACGGCATGGGAGCAGGGGGAGGTCCTGGAGCCCACCTCGGTCGGCCGCCATCCGACCGTGCACCTGCGGTGCGGCACGAACTTCCTCGTGATCGTCATGCTGCTCGCGACCGTCATCAACACCGCCGTGCTGAGCGTCGTCTCACCGTCGCCCGGTGGGCTGCTCGCGACCCTCGTCTCGCAGGCCGGGCTCCGTGTGCTGCTGCTGCCGGTCATCGCCGGCTTGTCCTACGAGATCCTGCGCCGTGGCGCGCAGCGACCCGACGCGCTCGCCACCCGCATCTTCATGGCTCCCGGCCTGACGCTGCAGCGCGTCACGACCCGACGTCCCGACGACGCGCAGCGCGAGGTTGCGATCCGTGCCCTCGAGGCGGTGGTGCCACCTTCGGACATCGCCGGTCGCGTCGAGCAGGCCGCGCTGCCGAGCCGGCTCACCGTTTCCTCACACGGGAAGGTGCGCTGATGTTCGACCGCATCGAGCAGATCGTCGCGCAGCACGCCGACATCGAGGCTCGGCTCGCTGACCCCGAGGTCGCCAACGACGGCGAGCTCGTGGCGGAGCTCGCACGGCGCCACGCTGAGCTCTCACAGATCGTGGCGACGTTCCACGAGCACGCCGCCGTCGTCGACGACCTCGCCGTGGCCCGGGAGATGGCGGCCGAGGACGATGACGAGGTGGCTGAGGCGACGGCCATGGCCGAGGGGCTGGAGCGCCGACGCGTCGAGCTCGAGGAGCACCTGCAGCTCCTCCTGCTCCCCAAGGACCCGCATGAGCACCGCGACGTCATCGTCGAGGTCCGGGCGGCGGCGGGAGGCGACGAGGCAGGGTTGTTCGCGCAGGAGCTGGTCGACATGTATCGCAGCTACGCGTCGCGCCGCGGCTGGCGGAGCAGCGTGCTGAGCGAGTCGCGACAGGACATCGGTGGCGTCAAGGAGTGCACCTTCGAGGTCTCCGGCGTCGGCGTCTGGGCCGAGCTCAAGCACGAGTCAGGAGTTCATCGCGTCCAGCGCGTGCCCGCGACCGAGTCCCAGGGGCGGATCCACACGTCGACCGCGTCGGTGGCGGTGATGGCCGAGGCGGAAGAGGTCGACGTGCAGATCAACCCCCAGGACCTGCGCGTCGAGGTCTTCCGCTCGTCGGGCCCCGGTGGTCAGTCGGTCAACACGACCGACTCCGCCGTGCGCATCACCCACGTGCCGACCGGCGTCGTCGCGACCTGCCAGGACCAGAAGTCGCAGCACCAGAACCGTGACCGGGCCATGAAGATCCTGCGGTCCCGGCTGTTGCAGGCCGAGCAGGACCGGGTCTCCGAGGAACGCGCCGACGCGCGTCGGGGGCTCATCGGCTCAGGCGACCGGTCCGAGAAGATCCGGACCTACAACTTCCCGCAGACCCGCATCACCGACCACCGCATCGGCCTGACCGTGCACAACCTCGACGGGGTGCTCGGTGGCGATCTCTCCGTCATCGTCGACGCTCTGCGCGCCGAGGAGCGGGCCGCGCAGCTCGCCCAGCTCGCCGAGCAGGCATGACCGGGGACCGACGTCGGCGCGCCGTCGAGGACCGGCTGACGGCAGCGGGGGTCCCGGACGCGGAGTCGAGCGCCCGCTGGCTGCTCGACGACGATCCCGCTCCGGGGCTGCTGGAGGAGCGGGTGACCCGCCGCGCGGCGCGCGAGCCGCTCCAGCTCATCCTCGGCTCGTGGCCCTTCCGTGGGGTCGAGCTGACCCTGAGGCCCGGGGTGTTCATCCCGCGCCCCGAGACCGAGATCGTCGCAGGGGTCGCCGTCGCCGCAGCGCGGGCTGCCTCCGCCTCGGGACGCGACCCGGTCCGGGTGGTCGAGCCGTGCACCGGGAGCGGAGCCATCCTGGCCGCCATCCTCGACGAGGTGCCTGCGGCGCGCGGCATCGCGACCGACGTCTCGGGCGCGGCGGTCGAGCTCGCACGGATCAACCTCGCGGCAGCCGGCGTCGGATCTCGCGCCGAGGTCCTGCGTGGTGATCTGCTCGTCGGTGTGCCGGAGGGCTGGCGGGGCGAGGGGCGGCCCCTCGTGCCGGGGGGGCCCCCCC
>RCMY010004257.1_pt1 | contig 12416 bp, 11 predicted proteins | sample 2041341 | NCBI WGS metagenome assembly RCMY01 (sample SAMN09708234, study PRJNA481090) | Marine sediment metagenome, whole genome shotgun sequencing project. | reverse complement strand
TTTCAAACAAAGGAATTAGTTTATACTAGTGGAGTTCTTGTTTGGTAGGGTTAAATATTCTATTTGACATAATATAAATTATAGTACAGAAATCAACGTAGATAGTTGTCATTCAAACTCTTAGCTGTAGGCTATAATTATATTATGTAAAATATCCCTCAGGTTCTTAGCTTTTATGGGACTTGGCAACGGGGTCATCGACCTTTTTAATCTACGCTTGTTGAAACTTTGCACACAAAATAAACTTTCTTCTTAGCTTGCAAATTCAAGCCCCGCATACGAGAACCTTCGCAACGCTGTACCATAATTTGTCGTTATGTAAAATTGCCGCTGCCAAACGCGCTCGATTGCTTTTTAAAATCAAAAATGCTTATTGCATTTTTATTTTAAACACAATTTGCCACCGCTTGCCAACGCCAAAAAAAGCAAAACATTTTAGATTTGTTGAAATATTAGATTTACCACAAACTACCCACCAGTAAATTTTTCACGACTATTTTGCCAGATTGCCGCAAGAACTCAAAATTTTGAAATAAAATTTCTGAGCACTTGCTACCTTCTGTGTTCCAAAGAGACCTTTACTAATTTTCTATTTGACATAATATAGAAATCTATATGCTTCTAAAATTTTACTGGTTCAAAAGTCCACCGAATGTTTTAAGGTTTCATTTCCTTTTGCACATTTGGTAATAAGTATAATTTGTCGATTTCATTTAAATTTCTCAAAACATTTCGAAGCGGGAGACCTTCCCCCTGGTCTTTCTCAAAAAAACCAAGTTCTATCAATCTTTTCATTAGTTCCTTTGGTTTAGCAGATTTTAGAGCAGAGCTTTCCAAATAATTCTGAATTGCGTAACCCATCCTTACAATTGTGGCATCATCCATTGGCGTAATTAGTGTAGTACGATTTAATAGAAAGTAATCCACTTTCTTTCTGATAAAAAAACAAAAAATCAAGACTTTTGTTCCTGAAAGCTATAGATATCGGAAATGCTAGCGTTTTATCTCGCGGTCAAAAGCAATCATTCAATAGGGTGATTGCTTTTGTCACGCAGTTCAGTCTCCACATTCTAGAAAGCTTTTTATCCTCTAAGGCCGCTTTGAAGTTTTGAATTATTAAATAGGTCTGCAAACGGATATTGCGAGTTATCTAGAATATGGCCGATCCCCCCTTATTGCTTTCTAAAATTTTCCTAGGCCGAATAATGCCAGATTAAAGAAATCTTATTTAAATTTAGGGCAACGTTATAAATCTGTTCTCTTTTTTGTATTTTGGGTTGAGATTTACCTCATTGTAAAGTGAAGTCCCTAAATGCTTCCTTGTTGTCTCATCAAAAATTTCGCAATGTGCTTTTTGTCCAGCATGTCTTTTACTACCATCAACGACCCATAACTCATTTGTATCTATCCTTTTAAACACTTTTCTACCCTGATTCCTAAATTGAGTTGATTCAAAAATGTCTGAATCATTTAAAATACTTTGAAAATCAGTTGGTGGGAAGTCCGAATTTTCGTCATAAGTATTATCTGGTTTGAGATAGTCATTTTCAACTAACCAATTGTGAGTTTTAGCGGTGTCATCTATGCATTCTACTATAATAGTGATTTTTCCGTTTTTGACTATGTCAATTAGATGGTTTTCTGAAAAAATAGAATTTTCAAAATTAATTAATAAGCCTTCAACTCCATTTGTATTATTTCTTTCTGCTAATTCGGCCACCGATTTATTTTTATAGTCTATTCCTTTAAAGATATAGCTTAAACTACTATCATGTACTTGTTTGTCCTCCCAAATCTTAGGATTAACTATTTGTAAATTTTGAACAAACAACTCGTTTATTGAGTGATGAGCTTTTAAGCAAGTTTCAAAATGCTTCCCTTCAATACCAGAAGAGGAATAGAAATTTCTGCTTTTATAAAATTTAGTATTATCAATTCCAGAAATCATATTGAGACATGCAACGAAGTTTTTAATCGAGTCATTGAACCCGTAATTATTTTGGTATTGACCATGAAGGGAACATTCATTAATAAATATTTCCATATCTATATGTCAAATAAATAATTGAGATCTTTTCTCGCCTGATCAAAGAAATTTTCTGGCCAGTTTTTGATGCCACCCTCACTATCCAATTCGGGAGTAGTAACTTCAAGAATGGCTTTATCTTCGATGATATTTCTTGAAAAGTAGTGAAGTTTAATCATTTCTGGTGGAACCCCATCCTTCACAGCAACACGAATACCGTTTAAAATATGGTCACTATGGGATTCAACAAAAATTTGAACTCCATTATTCGCTACTAGAGTCATTAATTTGCCAATTGCTGACTGACCTCGCGGATGAAGATGTGACTCAGGGTTCTCCAGTAATAATAAATCACCAGGCTTTGAACCTAAAAGAACAACCAAAACTGATAACACGTAGGTGATTCCAAATCCTACATTAATCGGTTTGAACTCTTCGGTATCTAAACCATTATTATCAAACTGATATCTAAGCCTTGAGTCATCAAAGCCAAAGCCATCATCTTTTGGTCTTACTTTTGTCCCCGGACAAATAACATTCATCCATTGAGAAACTTGGTGTTCTAATGTATTTATTATTTCCCCTTTCTGATTGTTTGACGTTGCATGGTTTTCATAACATAGTTCGAGAGGTACTTTTAAATCGTTAGCATCTTTATAATGGGTAAGGAAATGTGTTGCGAATTGGCCATGTTTTCCAAGATTACGGTTTTGTACAACCTGAAAATCAGATCTTTCATATTTATTCAAAACCCACCTCTCCGCACTCAAGTATTGGAATCTTTGGTTATCAAACAAACTTAATTCTTCAAAATTTTTGGGTGGCTCCAAGCCCTCTAGAAATGGTAGAGTATCAGCCGTACTATCATATCCAAATTCCCACTTCTTTTCACCTAAATCTTTAAACTTAAAATTGAAGGTTATAATTTCTTTATCTGCATTTTCATAGAGTGCATCTTTTCCGACTCCTATATTGATCCATTCACCTTTTAAGTTAAGTCCATTGATAGAGAGGTTTCCGTTCCCATTTGATTGATTCAATAGGAGCATGGTTTGCATTACCGAAGACTTACCCATGCCATTCAAACCAGTTAAAAGATTCAGGCCTGAACAATCTAACTCCAAATGCTTTATGGCTTTAAAATTATCTATTTCTATTCTAGTAATCATACTATCAGAATTTCTTGTATCAATTTGTTAATTGTCGAAAACCTTTTTAAAACTTGTAACCGTCCTCCGGTTGAAGAGGAAATTGATTTGTGAAATTCAAGGTCGTTATTCATTAGATTCATCAAACTTTGGTTTAGTTCTTCCTTATTTGCTTCAAGCTTACGAACCTCAGCAGCCGATAACTTACTTAATGAAACAGACCATACTTCAAATAGCGCTTTGTTAATAGGTTTTCGACGATCGTTCTCAAAATATTTTTTGCGAAAAGCATTTTCGCCAAAAATACTTATCGCGGCTTTCATTGAACTGTCAAAATTTTCCTTAACACTTACAAGTTCTTCAGAAGAGAGTTTGTCAAACGCCTCCATTGCTTTATTCAAAAAATTATCTAAATCTCCAATATACTCGTTTAATGAAAAGTAATAAAATGCAAAAAATCGAGTAACAAATTCTCGATCAAGCATTCTGTCTTCTTTAACAGAAAAAGATGTCGCCTGTTTGAAAGATCTAAGGTTAGCAAGTTCTTTAACGAATTTAGCAGGAACACCTTGATTCAGGGCATGTCTTATTTCTTGTGAAGTGAGAATTAGTCCACCGGTATTTATCCTCTTGAAAACTATATATTTTAAATATTTCGGAGTACCCGGTTCAATGACATATGCCGTAATCTCGAACTCATTAATCCTTCTTTTTAGGTTTCCCGGTAGTTCATCAAATCTATGATTATTAAATTGGGTGAGAAATTCAAGATTTTTAAGTTTAAATTCTCGTTTATTAACGAAACTATGTAGAGTACTTAGACGTTGAAGTCCGTCCACAACCAACCAACAATCATCATTCGAACCATCAAAATAGAAAGCAGGCAATGGAAACCTAATAAGAACCGATTCTATAAGCCTACTTTGTGTAGTTAAATCCCAAAGCCCTGATTGTCTCTGGAAGTCTGTCTGTAAGTCTATCTCATTATTCTTCAGTCTACTGAGAATATTGTCCATACTTGTGACTCTTGTTCGGATTTTGACCTGATTGGGATCAAACGGATGATCAATGACGGAAGTATTCTCTTCTTCAAATTCTATCTCCGCATTAGATTCAGATAAGTCAGTTTCCTGGTAGAAATCGAGCTCTACCTCCTTTTTAACTTGATTTTTATTTGCTAACTTTTTTATTTGATTTTTGCTGATTTCTTGATGCCACCCTGAGTCGGTTAGTTTCCAAACACTACGAGTTGGGTTAGTAATAAATCCAGCACGTTTTAAATAGTTTCTTGCCCATGCTAACTGATAGCCCAACTCCGTTCTTAGACCTTCATCTTCACTATGAATTAGATTTTTGGTTTCAACATCTAAATTTAGAAGTTCGGCAACCTTTTCTTCCATTTCAAAAATAGTTGCAGAACCGTTGAAGAACTTTAATGAATCAATCACCGACTGGAATAATTCGTCAAACTTAGGTATCCCATTCGCGCGGTCATTTTTGATGTACTGAATTACTTTTTTATTCTGTAATTCTGCTTCACTTAGTATTTTGTCATGTAGTTCATCCTTATTTTTTAAATAGAAATTAAACCAATCTTTCTTAAAGCAACATACAATTTGACCAGCTGAAGATTTTTGCTGAGCAAATTCAATTTTAAAAGAATCTGCAATAGTATCTATAGATACAAAACAATTAAATGCCCTACCAACGTTATAACCCCAATCATCAATGCTCCAGGCACAAATAACAACTTCATCAAATATTTCTCTTTTATAAATACCCAAAATAACACTTTGGCTATTTTCATCTTGAGAAATTTCAAAACCACTTCTATCTAGACCTGCGGAGAATTGTGTTCTTTTTTCCTTAGGGCGATTTTCACGACCTCCGAACGTAATTTTTTTTAAATATATATGCAGATTCAATCCTATATCTTCAATATAGTAATGTAGATAACCTCCTCGACCTTTTTTAACCAACGAAAATGACCAGTCTAAGTCAGTGAAAATATCTTCTAACACTTGAACCTCGTCAAAATCGGAATAAATCTCCCCTAGTTCAATCGAACCATTGATATTTGCTTCGTAGCGAGCCATTTAGATTTCCGTTAATTGTAGTTTTTGATTTAACTCAAAGTCTTCTCTGTTTGAGTCTTCAACAAAATACTGCTTTTTGATTTCCTCGGCGATTATATTCGATAGTAGTGGTGGAACTGCATTCCCTATTTGTCTCCATTGGTCTTTAAAACTACCTAGTATTTCATAATCATCGTCGAAAGTTTGAATACGTTTTATTTCGGGGATGCGTAAGAATCGGTTTTTCCAATGAAAAGGTCCCATATTATTAGAATGACTAGCTTGTATAGTCCATGAAGGTCTATTTGGAGATAATTTGAGTAAAAATGACCAATATCGAGACCTCCATTTAAATTGAGGATTTGGGTGACCTCTTTTCGTTGTGAAAAACAAATAATTATCTCCTGGTGGTATTTCTTTAAGAAGATGTTTATGTTTGGAGCCGGCTTGCATGTTTTTATCCTCTGGTAAGTAAAAGTCAATATCACTAATCACATCTCCACAAGTAACCCATGGTTTTTTATCAGAATTCTCTTTTTTCTGTAAATTTCTTGTGTGTGTTTCGTCTGGAAATACGAAAGGTTTTAATCCCGTTTTACACCCAATAATTATGACCCGCTCTCTTGTTTGGGGCACACCGTAATTTGCAGCATTAATAACTTTTAAACTAATTTCGTAACCCAATCTTTGGCATTCATCTTGTAAATACTGTAAAGCTGATTGGTGGGGTTTGTAAACGAAGCCATGAACATTTTCAAAAAAGAATATCTTGGGGCTAAGTTCTTCAACAGCCCGAAAATATTCTTTAAGTGTAAAACCGTAGGTTTCATCATCTATTCCTCTCTTTTTTTCCTTCCTATAAAATCGAGATTTGGAATAAGCAGGGCATGGAGGCCCTCCAACCAAGCAATCTATCGATGTAACTTCGATATCTTGGAGTACATCTTGAAAATTAATATTCTGAATATCTTCACAGAGCACCTCTTTAGCGTTGCTTGAATGTTTAAGAGTTTTAGTCGAAGGTTCCCAATAATCAGTTGCAAATTCTATTGAAAATCCTGCTTTTTCAAAACCAATGTCAATTCCACCGCATCCTGAATAAATACTTACTACGGTTGGTTTCATTATAAATTATGTTTTAAAAATTCCACCATTGCTTTTCCCATTAATGGAGGTACGGCATTACCTATTTGTTTTTGTATTGACCTTCTGGAGCCATAAAAAGTATAATCTTCTGGAAATGTTTGAATTGCTGCAATTTCAGGTACACGCAATCTTCTATTATTCCAATGCAAGGGGCCGACCCATGGCCCGGGTTGGGCTGCAATAGTCCAAGACGGGATATCAGGGCTAAGTTTCAATAAAAAACTCCAAAAGCGGGTGCCTGCTTTCCATTTCGGATTGGGATAATTGTATTTTGCAGTTAGGGCAATATAATTTTTTCCCGGAGGCACATCAACCAAATCTTTGTAAAAAGTACCTTCTGAAGCCACCTCTTGAGGTTCGAAATATTTATCCTCATCATATTTATTAATCCATTTTCCCACAGTTTCGTAAGGAAGTAAATTTGAATTTGCCTTTATTTCTTCAGAGGAACCGTGAGTTTTAATTGGCTTTTCTGTCTTGAATTTATTTTTTGAGGCTACAAAGAACACCCTTTTTCTTTTCTGAGGCACACCGTAATTTATACTATTGGCTTTGATAAGTTTATGATAGTATCCTAGTTCACTTATTTGTTCTTCAATATTAGTGGCAAACGGCTTGTTTTTAGGATGGAGTAAACTTTCCACATTTTCTAGAATAAATCCATCCGGTTTAATTTCATTTATAACTCGAAGGTATTCTCCAATCATGTTGCGAGGATCATCTACACCTAATCTGGCTTCATGCCCAACCCAATAACCTGCTTTAGAAAAAGGTTGGCACGGTGGACCACCAAGTAAAATTAATTTCTCAGGATTGTGCTCTTTTAATATTGGTGAGTAAATCGTTGAATCGAAATTTTGAATATCCATCTGATGAACTATGGTATTCCTAAATATTTCATTTTGTTTTAAAGTTTTTATTGAGTCCTTATCAAAATCTAGAGCAGATATAACTTTAACTCCTGCTTGATGACATCCAATATCCAACCCGCCAGCGCCACTGAAGAAACTCATCGCTTTAATACTCTCCAAAGAGTCGTTCACATTTCTCTTATTACTTTTAGCTGAATCTGATTTTTCTTCTTGTAACAGAGATATACTCATAGAATACTAGTTAATTAAATTATCAATTTAAAGTTGTTTGTAACTACTTCAAAAATAATCATTTTATCACCTAGAATATTGTGGTCAATTTGTAGTTGTAAACATTCTATTCACAGTATGATGCCATTCCACACACATTACACTCCCCTCCTACCGTCGGGTCGCATAATAAGTGTTCCATTACCTTTTTCAGAAACAGTTTTTAAAAGAAAAATTTAATGAAGTATAAAGCTAACTGCTTTACTTTTCCAAAGCAAAGTTTCATACACAAGACATTATAGTGCATCTATAATTCTAAGTATTTATGAATCAGCGTTTTATACAAAGGCTATAATTATATTATGTGAAACACCCCTTTCCTTTGTAGCTTTCAATAGTCCAGAGTATTTTTAAAAAGGCTCTTTGTTTATTATTAAACTAAAAAAAATTGAGTGAATACTGTATTCAGAAATCTAGAGAACTACATTCCATATTGACGGTCGCAAAACGTTTCTTTGAAAGACTTTCTCTAGTACCTAAATATCTACTTAGTTGCCCTAAATCGTTCGATTTATCACTTACTATTAGTGACATTGCAATATATCTTAATTGTAAATTGGGATGGGTTTTTGTCGGGTCAAAATATTGACGACATCGCCCTCCTTCAGACTTGTCTAACAACTGGTACAAATAAGTGTACATTGCTTGGATTGGAATATATAAAATAATCCTTCTATCATCCAATGTTAAATCACTTTTGTTGCTTCTAGCATATTTTGAAATCAAATGAGCTGCGTAAGCGTCTGCTCTTGCTTCCTCCTTCTTTTCTGGATTAAGTAAATTAAAATATTTAACATAACCTTCAAAATTGCCTTTCGGAAGTTCTTTGATATCTTGAATACTAAATGACCTGTTTAAGTGACCTATTTCGTGCAACAATACAATAGCTATAAAATTTTCAAATCCAGGCATATCTTGTTCTCCAAATATACTTTGTCCAAATAACATTTGGAATTTTTGTAAGTCACCATCTATTAAAGCAATATAATTACTTAGAGGATTTGTTTTGGCTATTTCCAAAGATCCTTGTTGTTTTAGGACGTTAGCTACTATTGGCCCAATTCCGAAGTTTGAATAGAGATTTTCGACACAATCTTCTGTATCTCCACAATATTCGTGTTCTTTATTAATTTCTATGTTTTCTAATTCAGCTCTAAAATCATTTAGGTTTCCCTCTTCTTTGACGAAAGTTGGATAGTAATTTTTTGGTCTTAAAAGATAAATTTCAACGGTTTTAACGGATTTGGCAGATTCATGATTATTACCCTGTTCATCTTTCCAGCTAGCTTTCAATATGAAATTTTGCTCTTGATTTTCTAAAATTTTGTTTGCAATTCCGATTGCTTTAGAAGCCAATTCTCTCATTGTCGTAGCATCTGTAAACCCTAAGACTTCCCTAGGATCTTCAGTCCTAGCTTTAGGATTACAGCCAACAAATAAAAAGATTAACGTTGAAATAAAAATGACTTCCCTCATTCGATTAGGTTGGTTAATTCAAGCAAAATATTAGATTCTTGGTCAGGGTGGTCTTTTAATTTATTAGTCAACACTATTATTTCTGATGTCAATTCTTTTGCAGTTTCTTTACTGACTGTTGCAGTTTCGTTAAGCTTAGTCGCCAATAACGTACAAATAGTAGCAATAGCAGCCAAAAAACCAATTAATTTAAATCTTCCAACTTTTAGTGAATCTTCTTTATTTTTATTTAGCTCAAAACTACCAGCAATGATGGTAACTATTGAGGTCGCTGCAAATCCAATCCACTTCGTTAATTCAGCCCCCCAATGGTACTTTTTAAACATTTCTTTATGTTTAATAATTTGGTTTGTTCCCTTATTCAACATTTGTTTTATTTCTTCTGAAAACTGTGCATTACCGTGACCTAATAGAAAGTCATCGGATAAGATGTTGGCAAATAATTGTGGACCTGAAGAGATTTCTAAAAAGATCCAAGTCACTAGAATTATCGAAAACGATATTCCTAAAGCAATTAACAACTTTCCTAACAGATTACTATTTAAATTTTTCATGATTAAAAAAAGGTTTGGTAAAATTAAATCTAGCAACAAATTTCTTCAAGATTAAAACTATTTGGAGTAGCAATCAATCTTCGATTTTCTACCAGCTGACTGAAAACAATCATATCATCATAGTTGTTGGTCAAAACGTATTCCTTGAATTGATTCCATGGGAAGTGTTTACCAGGGTCAGTTCTACGGGTGGGGTCCAATTTTGCATGTGATACTATGTGTTCTAGGTTTGGATATTTTGCCCAACAATATTTCACAATGTTTGCTGTAATTTTTACCTGCCATTCAGAAAAAGGATCATTCCGTTGGCTATTTACGATTTCTATCCCTAAAGACCAGTGATTGACCTTATTCAGTCCATTATTTACATCTGGATGATATTTGTCATTTCGTACATGCCAAGCTGATAATGTCTCGGGAGCACATGCCCAAACTAGGTTTTCGTGTTCCGGTTCGTCTTCATCGGGAACCAACCAATGCCAACTGCTGATTCCATTTTTCATATTTGGAATTACATGCGAAGTGGCATGGCCCGCTGTAGCATGAACTACAGCTTTAATGCCGAATATGGGGTTATAAATTCTTTTTGTTGTGCATTTTTCCCAATATTCATTAATATTTGGATACCAAACTTCTGGGATTCTGATATTTGTTGGTTTTCTATCTTTGGGAAGAATAAAATGATAGTTAGTCGGGTTCATATGGTTTTAAATATTTATTAACGACAAAGTTTTATTACTATAAAAGACCATTCCATGTGGTTGTCAGCAGACAGGTAAAGCCAAACATTTTGAAGTAGTTTCTTGATAAAACTACTTCAAGCCTATAATTGCCTTCAATGATATTTGGCTAAAAATGGTATCGTCAAGTCCCTTTAAGGGGTCCCCACCTTCTTGATAGCTATACCCAATTCCTATACTTTGCTTCCGTTCCTCATCAAAAAATAAATTAAAACCGAAAGAAGCTTTGATTAGATTACCTGTAAACAAATCGGTATTAGCGGATGATATCTTACTTCTATGAACAACACCTAAGTCTATTCTCAATAATTGATAATGTTTAAAAACTTGATATAGAAGTCCACTAAATGGGTACAATTCAATGTTATACGCTAAACTAAACAACGGTAACTTTTCATATCCTATGTACTCAATACCCAAAGCATGTGATGATCGATACTGAATAAAATCAGAAAGGAAAAACTTTGAATCAGTTTTGACTTCAAGTTCTCTTTCATTATTTGGAAAAGTGAACTCATTTGTGGTTAAACCTCTCCAAAACGCCATATCCCGAGGGTTCTTTAGCGCTAGGTTAAAGTATAAAAGGTACTGTAAACCTTTTTTTTCTTTGATTTTATCCTCACTATGCTTAATTGAAAGGTTACTATTAAGCATATAGTCGCCACTTTCCCCCTTTCTGAGAAAAACATTTCCAACTAGTATACCATATTGGGTGACATCCTGTTTCTTACTTATAAGAGTATTTTTATGCTTTTCTATATTTATACCATACATGAATTCATTTTTGGTATTGTCCGGATAATGCCATGATAGGCCCAAATAGCCATCAATACTATGAGTACTTCTGGAACTGTCTCTTGGGAACGTGGCTATCATAGAAGCCGGCTGACTTTGGGTATAGGTATTGTCCGGTGCTTGTGCAATACTCAATTTAAATTTAGTTAAGGTATCTTCTCCTTGTCCAATCATAAATTGAATTGAAATTATTGTTGTTATGACAAATAACATCGGTCGCATACTAGGCATAAGCATTTAATATTAAATTCGTAACATCCACTACTTTCTTAAACTTAATAGTGTCTAAATGTGTTATTTTATTTGGAGGTATCGGTAATTTTCCTGCTTTCGCCACTTTTAAAATTAATATATTACATCTTCTTGGCAGTTGATATACAATATTGTGCTTGGAAATTTGAAGTCCATTTAACAAAGTGGTAGAGTCTTTTAGACCTGTTTTTCCAGACATGTTACTTAGCAATTTATAAACCATTTGCTTTATATAATCTCCTTTCCATAGGTCAAATTTCACCTCTTTGTGTAGTTTGCCAATTGCCGCTTTCACAGTGGTGTTTCCATTATTCTGATAAATTACTTGGAGCACTTTCAACAATTCTTGCGCCTCTTTATCGGTCAATTCAAAAGATATCTTATTCATCTTAATGATATGATTACAAAATTGAATAATTATAATATGAAGGTCAATACCCTTTAAAGGGTATTTATTAGACCGCGGGGGAAGTAAATTGTAGGAAACAAATTCTTTGAGGTAGTTAAATATATAAAAAATTAACAAGAAATCAATTACGATTGCAGCTATTAATTAAAAATTATGGTAAGATACCATTTCACACACATTACACTCCCCTCCTATCGTCGGTGAGCGTAAAGAGTGTTCCATTACCTTTTCAGAGAGAGTTTTTAGAAGAAAAATTTGAAGAAGTGAAGTACCAAATACTTTGCTTTTCCAAAGCAAAGTTACATAACGCGGAACATTATGTTTCAAAAACGAAACATAATTTGACGTTATATCAAATAGCGATAAGTTATAAGTAATTTCCGTGTATTCCTATCATTTCGGAGCTCAAGGCCACCATAAATTTTTCACGACCTTCTCGGTAGGTTGCCGCAACAGCTTAAATTTTCTAAATAAAATTCTAAGCACTTGCTGCCTCTTCGTGTTCCATACAGACTTTTCTCTTTCGCTCTATTTGACATAATGTCTTAGAAACCTATTGTATACCCAAAGTCCTCTTAGGCCGGAAAAACCCTTCGTGTCAAAAATTAACCCAATTCAAGAACATTTTTATAGTCATATTTTTTATACCGGCT
>RCMY010004256.1_pt1 | contig 12418 bp, 7 predicted proteins | sample 2041341 | NCBI WGS metagenome assembly RCMY01 (sample SAMN09708234, study PRJNA481090) | Marine sediment metagenome, whole genome shotgun sequencing project. | reverse complement strand
GGCTTGAGCGAACGGGAAATACGTTATCTGCTGACGCATATCGATGACTTCGGCGGCGTGAGTCTCAGCGATCTGCTGGCTCAGCCCGTTGAAAATTCACCTGATGATCAGACTCCGACAGCGCAGCGTTTCCAAGGGTTCCTGCGTCTGGTAGCCTATGCTCGCTTGAAACGTGACCTCGCCGGAGGCACGGACAATTTGATTAGCGTCTTCGAGGCGAAGGATTTTAAGGCGGATGTTACCGTGACGAACGACATAGGGGAACCAAGCAGCGCTTCCTCGCTTATTGCTAGGCTTACCCGCCGCGACAAGGTGACGGTCGAAAGCGCCGCTGAGGCTCTGTTTACTGCTCCCAACTTCCAGAGCGAAAAACAGTTGTGGAAGTTGTGGAATGCGCTGCAGATCGTCGAGCGTTTCGGTGTTTCGGTAGCTTCGCTGCTATCGTGGACGCATATCGTGAGTTCCAAAGCAACACCCGATCAGCGCTTCAATATTGCTCGCGACCTAAAAGAGGCGATCAAAGCGCGCTACGAGCCGGAGGCCTGGCAACGGGTGGCCCAGCCTATATACGACACGCTGCGCCAGCGTCAGCGGGACGCGTTGGTATCCTACGTCATGCATCAGCATGGTTTCGACCGCTTGGAACAGCTTTATGAGCACTTCTTTATCGACCCCGGCATGGAACCAGTGGTGCAAACCTCACGTATCCGTCTGGCAACCGCCTCAGTGCAACTGTTTATTCAGCGTTGTCTGTTGAATCTGGAACCGAAAGTTCAACCCTCTACTATCAATTCGAAGCATTGGGCGTGGATGAAGCGCTATCGGGTATGGGAAGCCAACCGCAAGATTTTCCTGTATCCAGAGAACTGGCTGGAGCCGGAGTTCCGTGACGACAAGACACACCTGTTTAACGAACTTGAAGGCGCTTTGCTGCAGAGTGATGTCTCCGGCGACCTGGCCGAAGATGCCTTTCTAAATTATTTGAAAAAGTTAGATGAGCTAGCGCGGTTGGACATCGTGGCTATGCACGTAGAAGAAGAGTCTAATCCTACTGGGCGTATTCTGCACGTCTTCGGCCGCACCTATAGTCTGCCGCATAAATACTTCTATCGCCGCTATTTGGGCCAGATGTGGACACCTTGGGAGCCAGTAAGTGCTGAAATCGAAGGTGACCATCTAGCGCCAGTGGTTTGGCGTGACCGACTGTATCTATTCTGGGTGACGTTTGTGGATAAGCCGGCTGAAGATGTACAACCTACCGATTCGACAAAAGATAAAAAAGTGGCTGACTTGAATCTGGGAGAACTGTTTCAAGGAATACAAAGTACCGTGAAACACAAAGTAGTTGATATTCAGCTGCACTGGAGTGAGTACTTGCAAGGCGAGTGGAGTAGTCGTGAGTCAGGAAGCGATGTAATTAAAAGTGTCGTGGAGAGTGAATTCGATCCTAGTTTAGTGCTCATTTACGTTTCTAAAGAAAACGATGGCGAGGAGGAGCGGGGTCTATACGTTACTTTGAACAATAGTGATGAGGAGCGGGGTCTCTACAAAACTCAGAACCTTGTAATAGGATCCTTTTATCTTGTAGGACGCAATAGCCATCCGGAGGCGGTAAGAGGTAAAGTTGTACCATCCAATCCTTATAGTGCGACTTATCCTCAGGCTACCCGTTATGGCGGTGATACATCACTTATAGTTACTTTCACGCAACATCTCACGACAGAATCAAAAGAAACTAAAAGTGTCGAAAACCCGCAAAATTTCAGTATTCTGAGAAAAAGTGGACCATACACGCTGCTACCCTGTAACAATGGCTTCTCTCATGAAACTTCTACAGAAGGTTCAACTCAAGGTCCGACGGATAATAAGCGAATAAATGCTTTACTGAGTAAGCCTGTTTTTTATCAAAACAATAAAGACACACTATTTATTGAGCCCAATGTAACTGAGCAAACGATTGCAGAGTGGGAGTACTCGATACCCTCACTGCCTATTCGCGACCCAATATGGCCTGGGCCTATTCGCGACCCAATATGGCCTGGGCCTATTCGCGACCCAATATGGCCTGGGCCTATTCGCGACCCAATATGGCCTGGGCCTATTGATGACCCAAGGCCTATTCGCGACATGCATGCTCTATCAGTTACTAGCCAAAAGACCGAAGATGACTGGCTGTTGAAACCGGGGACGGCTTTTCTTTGGGAAGATACAGTGCTTGGATCAAATGGGCGAATAATAACCGTTGCGCAAGTTGGCGGAGTCATTCAGGGTGATGGCTCGCCGGTAAACGTAGCGCTCAAGCAGGCTGGCATAACAAATATCGTAGGCACTGGTGGTTTTAGCTGGCGTCGTTGAAAACAGCACCCGCTGTAACCGATAAGGCCGTTAACTGGGGGGAGGATATCATGACTCATTTAGAAAACAAGGGCTTTCACGTCACGCGCGATGCTATGCTAGTGAACCAGCTTGAACCGAGCGCTACAATAGCAGTAGGCAGGTTCGTAATGATTCAAAAGCGCGAAGTTAGCTACAGTTTCAGCGTACATCAGCATCCTTACGTACAGCAATTAGTGCAGCGGCTGCTCCGGAAAGGTGTAGCTGGGGTGCAAGCAGCGGATACTGAATATGTCAAAGGGCCGGACGGTAAGATCATAGGTCTAGGCGATGGAAAATTTAAGCCGACGCTCTACGAGGACTTTTTTAAGGAAGTTTACGATCCCTCGACATTGGTACAAGAACCCTACCCTGTCAAAGATCTCGATTTTACTTCAAGCGGTGCCTATTCTACCTATAACTGGGAATTATTCTACCACGTACCTATCACAATCGCGATCCATTTAAGCAAGAACCAACGCTTTGCCGATGCACAGCGCTGGTTTCACTTTCTCTTCGACCCCACCGATGACAGCGAAGGCCCCACTCCGGAACGCTTCTGGAAAGTGCGACCATTTCAGTATACTGATGTCAAGAAAATTGAGCAGGTCTTGGTCAACCTCGCAACTGGAGATAATAAGACGCTGCAGAAAGAGACTATCGAAAGCATTGGAAAGTGGAGGGACGCACCGTTTCGCCCGCACGCGATCGCCCGCTACCGGCAGCAGTCCTACATGTACCAGACGTTTATGGCTTACTTGGATAACCTGATCGCGTGGGGTGACTCTCTGTTTCGGCAGGATACCGGCGAGGCAATCGACGAGGCAATGCTGCTATATGTGCTTGCGGCCAACATCCTCGGTCCGCGTCCGCAGTCGGTGCCGAAAAAAGGTTCGGTACGCCGGCAGACCTACGCTAACCTGCGCAAAGATCTCAGCGAGTTCGGCTCAGTGCTGCGTAACATGGAGGCAGATCTTCCCTTCGATTTGATGCCGTTCCCCGCCGACGATAGGGGTGACGATAGTCAGTTGGCTATACTGCACAGCATGGGCCAAGCACTTTATTTTTGCGTGCCACGCAATGATAAATTACTCGGCTACTGGGATACGGTGGGCGATCGCCTGTTTAAGATTCGCAATAGCTTGAACATGCAGGGTGTTTTCCGCCAACTTGCCCTGTTCGAGCCACCTATCGATCCGTCCATGCTGGCAAGAGCGACTGCGGCAGGCCTAGATGTAGGCGCTATCGTGAACGGCCTCAACCAACCATTACCGCTCGTGCGCTTCCAGCTATTGGTACAGAAAGCATTTGAAATTGTTCAGGAAGTTAAATTTTTGGGCAGTCACCTACTCTCAGCGATGGAGAAAGAAGATGGTGAGGCCATGGCCTTGCTGCGCGCCAAACATGAGCGCGTTATCATGGATATGGTTGAACACGTGCGCTACGGTCAGCTACAGGAGGCCATCAAGTCCAGAGAAGGTTTACTTGAGTCACTAGCTCTGGCGGTGCAACGTTACAGTTATTATGAGCAGCAACTTGGCAGAAAGATCGATGAAATCGAGCGAGCGATTCCTGATCTGGAAGAGCTGGACAAGGATAGCTTAAGCAAAATGAAGTTTGCTATGCAGGAGCCAGAGATAGGTCTGCACGAGATCAAGGTGGATATTAAAAATAATGGTATATTAGGTAGATCTGATGGACACGTGATGAGTTCTTACGAAGCGTATGAACTATCGGCTTTAGATGTTGCTCAAGTTAGTCATGATCTTGCATCTGCAGCTGACATTACTGCATCAATTCTTGGAGCGATACCTTCGACTTCAGTCCATGGGACTCCATTAGGTGTTGGAGGTGTAGTTGGATTTGGCGGACAGCATTTAGCGAGTATTTTCGGTGCTATATCAAACGGGTTTCGCGGTATCGCTGCAAGGTCTTCCTTCGAAGCTAGTCTTAGTGAAAAGCTCGGCTCGTATGCTCGCCGAGAACAAGATTGGTCTTTCCAGAGTAACCTTGCAGCCGGAGAAATAAGTCAAATATTTAAACAACTTCGCGGAGCACAAATCCGCGAAGCCATCGCCGAAATTGAATTGAAAAATCACCGTCAGCAGATGGAGCACGCTGAGGAGATCGAATATTTCCTAAATGCGGAAGGTACTGCAAGAAATGCTAAGGAGACTAATAAAGCACTGTATGCGTGGATGAAGCGCGAGGTGAAGGGATTGTATGCACAGTGTTTCCAGTTTGCCTTCGACATTGCTAAGAAAGCAGAGAGAGCCTTGCAGCACGAGCTAGGCAATCCCGAGTTGAGCTATCTTAAATTTGGTTATCTGGCCGGTAAGGAAGGGCTTCTCGCTGGCGAAAAACTTTATCTGGATATCAAACGTATGGAGATGGCATACCATGACCTCAATCAGCGCGAGTACGAACTAACCAAACATGTCAGTATGCTACAGTTGGATCCGTTGGCGCTGATTCAACTGCGCACTACCGGTCTCTGCACTGTGCAGTTGCCCGAATCACTCTTCGACATGGACGGCCCTGGTCATTACTTCCGACGCCTCAAAACAGTCGCAGTCAGTATTCCTTGTGTGACTGGTCCCTACGCCAGCGTCAACTGTACCCTTACACTGCTTAAGAGTAGCATACGCAAGACGCAAGTTTTACGAGATGGCATCTATGCTCGAGAAGACGCCGAAGACGCCCGTTTTAGCGACAATTTCGGTAGCCTCCAATCCATCGTTACCAGCTCCGCTCAAAACGACAGCGGACTATTTGAGACCAACTTGCGTGACGAACGCTACTTGCCGTTTGAGAATTCGGGTGTTGTTAGTGAATGGCAACTGCAACTACCTGCTAACCCCAGTAAAGAAGACCCAGCGCAGTTTGATTATCAAACGATTAGCGATGTTATCTTGCACATTCGCTATACAGCTCGGGAAGGAGGTGGATTGCTGCGCAGCGGAGCCATTGCACATATCAAAGAACGTATCAACGAATCGCAAGCTGCTGGTTCCATACGCTTGTTCTCCGTGCGTCATGAGTTCCCAACCGAATGGGCAAAGTTCCAGAGCCAAACTAACCCTGCCGAACTGGTACTCAATCTGCGCGCAGAACATTACCCGTTCTGGAGCCAAAGACGGCTAAAAAATGTGACTCGAGTTGATATTTTAGCCAAGAGTACGGAAGAGCGAATTCCCAATAGTCTTGATGTGTCAGACTACAACGGCAATAAAGATTCACTCAGTAAGGACTCCTCCTTAGGTGATCTGCTCGTCGGCAAACTGATTAAGATAGGACTGCCCAATACACCTGAGGGTGAGCTGAAGCTGTTTTTCGACGCAAGTGCAATGTCAGATTTATGGATTGCAGTAACGTGGAGTGACCTGCAATGAACAGTTTCTTTTGCTTTAGTTAATTATTTATAGCAGCTACTTCGAGGTTCAAAACCCCAATATTAAGCACATCACCTAAGTAAAATACTAACTAAAGAAAGGTTGCTAACACTATGCATTATATGGTCTTAGCAACCTTTTTTACTTCTATCAAAATCTGTCGTACCGTATACGAATTTATAATCTTAATATTTCTATAACTGCACTAATAAGGTGGTTGTCATCTGACAAATATCAAGCCAACCTACAGAGTAGTTTCTTATAGCGTTAATTTTATTTAAGGGCAGCACGAATTTTGAATATGAATCCAAGGACTATAGGCACTTCAAACCCCAATATTAAGAAAGTCACCTAAGTAATTTTAAAGATAATAAATGTTTAATAGGCTATAACATCAGCGGCTAGCAATGACTTTATACCCAAGATTTTATCTCTTTATGCCGTTGAAAATACTTTATTATTGATAATGTTGTACGCCAAAAATATAAGACTGTGGCACCTGATAAAAGTATGATTATCAGAAAGATACTTTATTTCTTTAAGAGCGACCATAGCACTAGGACAATATATCGATCTGTACAACAATGAGGAGCGATTAGCAAAGCACTGCTTTGCAGCGAAGCAAGACAAAGAGCTTTGCTCGTAGTGAAAAAAGAATCTAAAAGAGTTTGGGCTATAGACCACTAAGACATATGTGGTTTAGCCTTTATCGTCAGGCTGCGTAACTAAAGTCTACCAACTTTTTTATCATTACTGCTTTTTTCTAAATAACAAGATACCGCGTAATCCATTGTATTTATCACGATTATATCGCTCCCAAATACAATTTCACCACGATTTTGAAGCGCAATAGCAATCACTTTATAGCTATTTAATTCTCAGTAATAGCTTCTAAATATCCTGTCTAATACGCCGCCACAATAAATTTTTCAGCAAAAACTTAATGGTTACGAGCCATAAGACATGTTTTTTAGTGTCATTTTATACGTACTAATACTCCTCCTATAGCGAACCTCTTTCTTAAAAATTATCCTGATATTTCGTGGCATTACTTTTAGTCATGGTTGATAGACTTTATATCATTTCCCAATTGGCTAGGGTTTGACGTAATCTTGACAGTAATCAGAACCATAACAAGGAAGTTTGTATGGCAAAATTACGACCAGTGACTTTTTGGCCCGCATTTATTTGCTTGGTATTAACCGTCGCTTACACACTCATTGATAAACAAAATTTTATCACGGGCACATCAAGCCTAAATACGATGATCATGGCTAACCTTTCTTGGCTATTCAACCTTAGTGCTTTGTTCATGGTGTTTATCGCAGCGTATGCCTTTTTTGCCCCAATCGGGCGCGTACGTATTGGCGGTGAAAACGCCTCTCAAATGCTGACCCCATTTCGTTGGTTTGCCGTGTCGCTAACCACCGTTATCGCAATGGGCATCCTGTTTTGGTCAGTTGCCGAACCAGTTCTACACTATCATGAGCCTCCCGCATATTTAGGCATCATCCCTGAAAGCCCTGAAGCTATGCGCTTTTCGATGTCTACGATCTTTGTACATTGGACGATTGCATTAACACGGTCTTTGCCATCAATTCCTCCCATGATTTGTAGGTAATCGACCATAATTACACCTATTTCACCATAAGAGTTGCGAATTTTATTCAGTGTAGTTCGCATTTGGTGGTAAGTCATCAGCGACTCAGATTCAATAAACAAAGGGTAATCTTTGCTGTAACCTCTAACCGTGTTATTTAAGTTCGCCCAGTCATCGACATCCATACCCATTCCGCTTCTAACTTTTGATAGCTCAACGCTAGACATTGAAGACATAAACCTTTGCATAACAGATTCGTCTGTCATTTCCACGCTAAAGAATACGCCAGCCTTACGTTTATGGATTCCTTGACTGTCTTTATAAAACCCGTTCTGAACCATGCTTTGCAATATAGTTTGGGCGAAGGTAGTTTTACCCATTGATGGACGCGCTCCAATGACGACAAGGTCACCGTTTTGTATTGGCGATCGGTTATCTAGTGCATCAAAACCAGTAGGTGAGAACGGCACCAACTCACCTTTACTAGCTGCTTGGAGTTTATCAAAAAACCTGTCCATCATTGCCCCAACCGTTCTTGCACCGCTACCGCTCTCATTGGTATCAATGATAGTCGTTAGCTGCTCAATAATACCGTTCACCTTGTCATCAAGACGAGCATCAGTGTTTTTTAAATCCTCCTGCACTTGCATAAGAACGCTATTGATTGCGCGATACTTTGAAAGCTCGCGTACGCGGTCTGCGTAGGCCTTGAGGTTGAACAGTGTTGCTGGGCTTTCGCTTAATATTTCTGCTAAGTAACTATCAGGAACGTCATCACTATGATTATTAGCTGCGAGCCAGTCATGCACCATTACCGTATCGTACGGCAGACCGTCTTTGTCTAACGCCTTAACCGCTTGGAATATTAACTCATGCTTTGCTGCTGCAAAATCCTCAATATCGAGCTTACTAGCGATATGTTCAAAAGCATTTTCAATACTCATTAATGACGCAAGTAGTGCTTTCTCTATATCTAAATTATGAAATTTCACGACAACACTCCTTTGGCCTTAGCCTGTTCCATATTGATATTGTTGGCTGCGATCTGCTCCACACGGCTCGTTTGCTTAGTTTGTGACTGTGATTCGAACGAGTCGCTACGGTTGCTATGAGGACGAGCACTACTATCTTGCTCTGCGTCAGTGTTATCTAACTCTGATATCTCGTCTAGCCATCCCTCATTGTTTAAGTAGGTCAGAGGATACTTGCGAAAGCTTTTATTAGGCGTTGACTTAACGTATTTTGGAATGTGGACCATGATTAACTTTTGTGTCTCAATACTAAGCGATAGCCATTTAGCCCTAGGCTTTGCTAAACCCCCTTTTTTATAATCATAAGTACTCCAAAAATCATCAAACGGTAGGCTAGTTACTGGTTTATCGTTAGTGGTTGATGGTTTATGGTTAGTATTGCCTTCGCTATGCGTCCGCATTGCGTCCGCATCACTATCGATTGAAGCCTTGCTATTACTAGCCTTAGATACTGTACCTTTCCATCTTATGTTAGCAGATTTACGCGCTTTATCTGATTTCGTCTGATATTTAGCGATCTCTTTCTCAGCTCTGTCATTCACATAACCGTCATCAGTCAGCTCAAAGAAATAACGCAATACAGTCGCAATGCTTTCGCTATGCGTTCGCATATTAATAAGCATTGCTATCTCTTCAATATCTTTTGGTAGTGGGGACTCGTTTAGGTACTGATAGTCCAGCATTCTGCGATAAGCCAAGTCCTCCATAGGATTAAGGAAGTTCGTTTTACTCATATAGTCTTTTGGGTGAAATGTGAAATAGTGCATCATTTCCTTCTTACAGCAGTGCTGGCACGTGATGTTCTGAATATCACGATAAGTTAACTTAGTTAGATGAACACCATCTGCTAGAAAAATCTCTATTTGAGATTTGGGAGTAGTTTGCTCGATAGTGACAGAGAGGTTTTTTGAGTTCATCATATTAATTCCCTGTCGTATTATTGGCTTGATCGTTTGTCTGATAAGTGTGACTTTCTAGCCAGCTATTGATTTCAGACATGCGCCATAGACTAGCCCGCCCCATTTTTATTGGGGCAGGAAATTTACCTTCATGGATGAGATGGTAAAGATGTTTAGCGGAAAATCCAGTGATACCGCTCGAGGCAGGTCTTGCTGTAATAGTACGCTGTTGACCTGATTGAGTAATATAGTTGCGAGCTGGACGCTCAGGTTGGTTTGCGAGATCTGACATTCGCAAGTATCGATTTCTTAGTTTCATGTTATTACTCCGCAGCACTGTTAGTTATAGCCGGTCATGGCTGGTGCTGTAGAGTAATGATAGAAGCAAATCTAAGACGTTGAAATAACTATACATGTATAATGCACACTATACGCGTATAGTGTGCATACTTAAGCATTACTTATTGTGAGTTATGAAAAATCATCTTTAACGGCAGCTCTTAAGTCTCTTAGAATAGTACTATGAGCAAGGTTCTCTTTATTTTCATTTATAACAATATACTCTGCTGCTTTAGCAGCGCTTGAAAAGTTTTTCTCTCTCATGGTTTTCAAGTATTTCTTCTTTCTATCTGGTCTATTCTGATTGTTTTCGTCCCAACGCTTATTAATAGCCTCTGTGTTTTTTGCAGAAATTTCTCTTTGAAGATAGTTTTCGCTCTCATAATCGATTTGAACAACTCCACTGCTATATAAAATTATTGCATAATCATGGTACGTTAAGGCCACATCAAATGCGTCAAGATCAAATGCTAATAATGAGAGATCTTTATACAAGTAAATTCTAATAAGCTCCTCTATCATATGTTTTAATCTATCTAACTCAGCTCCACAATAAGGTGCTAATATTTTTTGAAAATTATTATATTCATAAATTTCAGTATCTATGTCTTCATCAATTTTTGCAAAAAGAGTCTCGATGTACCGGTTTAAAGCATATTCATCTTTACTCTCTGTGCGTTTTCTACTTGTATAACCTTTCTGGAAAATTGTTAGATTTTCCTGAAAATAGCTACGATCGAACTTAAACTTCTCATCGATGTATGCGTTGGCTGCCGCTTCAATAATTTCTAAATAATAGATATTATTTTTTTGTTGTAGTTCGTGGCATTTTTCATGAGACAATATGTTACGGGCTATATCAATAGTTCTTGGTCTTTCTATATTGTTCATAACTGCTTTTAAACAGTTTTGATTATTAATCGCTTGAGGGTCAAACATGGTTTTCTACCTTCATACAATAAGAATAAAGTGTTTAAGTAAGTAACAGTTATTATTTTGGTAATTAATCTTAGCCTTACATCTTGTATTGATCAGAAAGACTATGTTTGTATCTATTTTATTTGACTGACAAGCTGCGCTAATAAATCAGGCGACACACCCTGCGCTTGTAAACTTTTTATTAAAATATCTTTATCATGCAAAGCTATATCAGTAGCTTGTTCATTACGGCTATCCATTTCTCTTTTGATTTCATCTGGTGTCATTAAGTCAAAACTAACAGCCTTGCCAGCTCGCAGGTCATCTAAATGATTTGCCCATTGGTTCATCATCATTTGCCTTTCTGCTAAATGTGCAGATAAATCATATCTTTTTTTAACACTGGATTGTTCAAGGTGGGCTAGTTGTATTTCTATAAGGCTTTGACTAAACTGCAACTCATATAGTCCAGTGCTGGCAAGTTGCCTAAATCCATGACCAGTCATTTTAGGGTAGGGGTCACCAGTGTAGCCCATCCGCTTTAGTGCTTGATTGAACCAGACATCGCTATAAGGCTTATTACGCTCAAAGTTATAAAATACGTAACCTGTTTTCTCTGTCAGAGGTCGCATACGTTCGATAATAGTCATCGCTTGTGGTGATAGTGGAATGATATGATCTTGCCGCATTTTCATCTTATGTGATGGGATACGCCAAACATTTTTGTGATAATCAATCTCTGACCACTCAAAAAACCTTAGCTCTTTCGTTCTGACAAAACACAATGTCATCAGTTGCATACCAGCGATAGTCTGTTGATGGGAATTTGGATTATCGGCACCGTATTGATCAATATTGCGTAGTAGCTCAGGGAATTGATGTTGCTCAATCGCTTTCATACGCTCAGGCTTATGAGGTCTTAATGCTTTACTACGACCATAGGCAATATTGATGATATCGTAGCCCAAGGTGTTAATAGCATACTCAAAAACTGAGCTAATGAGGGCGACACATTTGTGCGACGTATCGGTCGTCCATTTGCCTCGTTCTTCAAAGTAAGTTTGGATTGCTAATCCAGTTTTGATGACGTCCTGTGCAGTTATAGAGGTAATAGGGTAGTCACCGATATGAGGCGCAATATGCTTATCTAGATAGTTGTGGAGTTTTTGAATATTCTTGGGCGTGGTAGTTGATCTTTCGTTGATATAGTTCTTAGCGATGACTCTAAATAAATCTTTTTGTTCAAAGTTATTTTTTTCATGGTTTTTATGTTCAGTTGGATCAATACCATCATTGAGTAACGCCTGAGCTTTATCACGTGCTAGCCGAGCTTCTTTTAGCGACACCTCTGGTTTAAAGGTAGAGTCAATAGCTTGTTTGGCTGGCTTATAAATACCAATTTGATAAGTTTTTTGCTTAGGTTTGAGGTCTTTGTCAGATTGATAGCGGTATGTCATCTGCCAAAATAACGAGCCATTGGGGTGTTGTATCAAGTATAAATTGTTGCCATCACCATGGCGTGTGACTTTGGTAGGCGTGGATTGTTTGGCAATTGCTTTTACGCTAGCGTCAGTTAAACGGTAGTCTTGTTTTCTCGTCATGGCATATACCTCAAGGCGCTCGGAGGTTTAACAACAACCTCGCTGCATAATTAACAACAAAAAATGAAGTTGTGTATTATTTAACAACTCATTTAACAACATTGTAGAGGTGCTAGTAGGTAATGACAAGTGTTTGATAAAGACTAATAACTATGTATGATAGGAATTTAAAGGGCTTGAGGTAATGCGAGGTTATGTCTAAATACAATGATTGGTGCGCCCACCAAGACTCGAACTCGGATCGATCGCTTAGGAGGCAACTGCT
>RCMY010004255.1_pt1 | contig 12419 bp, 12 predicted proteins | sample 2041341 | NCBI WGS metagenome assembly RCMY01 (sample SAMN09708234, study PRJNA481090) | Marine sediment metagenome, whole genome shotgun sequencing project. | reverse complement strand
CGGGAATCGAACCCGCCGGATGGGGATCGCCCATCCCAACCGCTTTGAAGGCGGCGGAGCCCACCAGGTACCCAGACACCTCCCGGTAGTACGCCGCCGACCCTATCGACGCCACAGCATCGGTCGTCGGCCGTGTGCTGCACCGAGCGGGACACGTTCGTCTGGTTCACTGGACACATCTGCGCTGCACGACGATCCGACGATCATGACGATGGTCACGCCGACGACGAAGAACTCGTCGACGTCGATCGGCTCGCGGTCTGTTCGTACTGGCGTTGTGGCGAGCTGTTCGAACGCCGAACGAGCAACCAACGCTACTGTCGAAAGGCGTGTCGAAGCCGGCAGAACAAGTGGCTGCGCGCCGTCGAGCGCCGACGCGCACGATCGCAGCGGTGACGTCATGCACCTGAGATGTCTGTCTCGAACCTGAGCGGGCCTGTTGCGCGCGTCGGACTCTGACGTTACGTTGCCACTACCGACTCCCTCCCGAGTCCACGTCCGGTCCGCCGGCACGTCCCCTTGGGAGCCTTCATGATCACCCTCTGCCACGCCGCCAAAGGCGGGAGCGGCACCACGATCGTCGCCTGTCTACGAGCGATCGAATCCCCCGGACCGGTCCTCCTCGTCGACCTCGAAGGTGACGTCCCGGGTATGCTCGGCCTGCCCGAACCGGAGCGTCCGGGCGTCATCGACTGGCTCGCCAGCAGCGCACCCATCGCACATCTCGACGACCTGCTGATCGAAGTCACGCCGAACGCCACGCTGCTGCCGGCCTCAGGGGTCGGGACTCGATCCTCCACGCGATCAGCGATCGCAGGATCCCCGACCGAACGTTGGGACGAGTTGATCGTCTGGTTCACGGAGTGGGGCCACGACAGCGGTGGCGCCATCGTTGTCGACGCCGGAACAACATCGTTGCCGGTCACGTTCGTCGAACAGTGCCCCAGCCGATGGCTGATCACGCGGGCGTGTTACCTCTCGTTGAAGCGGGCGACTCGACTCCCCGTTGCGCCGACGGGGATCGTCCTGGTGGAAGAGCCGGGGCGCGCCTTGAAGCATCGCGACATCGAAGCGTCGGTTCGTGCGCCGATCATCGCCACCATCCCATGGGACATCCGCGTGGCCCGCTCCATCGACACCGGATTGCTCGGCGCACGGCGACTCCCTCGGGCAGTACACCGCAGCCTGCGCGGGGTCGCCGCATGACTGGCTCGGAACGAGAAGCGGTGACGATCGAGCATCTGCCTTCGCCGCGATCTCTCGACGACGTGTGTTCCGCCGTGCGCGACATGGACGGCGACCTCGGCACCCTCATCGACGGCGCGGTGCGCGAGTTCGCGCCACTCGCCACCGCTGGCGAACGAGCGACCTTGCGCGACGCGGCGATGGCGCGAATGGCCGGACTCGGAGAACTCGACGCGTTCATCACCGATCCGGACGTCGACGAGGTGCTCGTCAATGGCGACGAGGTGTGGATCGATCGCAACGGACGCGTCGAGCGGGCCGGGCGGTTGACCGGCACGAGCGTGGAGCAGGTGATCGAGCGAATCCTGGCACCGATCGGTCGGAGGGTGGATCGAACCAGTCCGATCGTCGACGCTCGTCTCGCCGATGGGTCTCGCGTCTGCGCTGTCGTGGCTCCGGTCGCCGTGGGTGGGTCAGCGTTGTCGATACGACGTTTCGCCTCCGAGGTCCGTCCGCTCGCCGACTACACCGACGAGTTCGGTCAGCGTCTGCTCGGCGAGATCGTGGCAGCGCGTTGCAACGTCATCGTCAGCGGTGCCACGTCGTCGGGCAAGACGTCATTGTTGGCGTCGATGATCGATCGGATCGACCCTGCCGATCGGCTGATCGTGTTGGAGGACACGGCCGAGCTGCCGTGCCGGGCGCCGCACCAGGTTCGTCTCGAGGCGCGCGCTGCCACCTCAGATGGTGTCGCAGCGGTCACGCTTGGACACCTCGTTCGCACCGCATTGCGCCTGCGACCGGACCGGCTCGTCGTCGGCGAGGTGCGATCCGACGAGTGCCTCGCATTGATCCAAGCAATGAACACCGGTCACGACGGGTCGTTCTCGACGTGTCATGCGAACGGGCCACTCGACGCACTGCTGCGCCTCGAGTCGCTCGTTCTGCAGGCCGCACCTCAGTGGCCACTCGACGCCGTGCGACAACAACTTGCTCGGTCGATCGATGTGATCATTCACGTCGATCGCATCGACGGGCGACGACGCATCTCTTCGATCTGCGAGGTGGTGCCACCCGACGTTCACGCAATCCGTTCCTCGCCTCGGACCCGCACGCTCGGCGAGGCCGACACGTCCCGCTTCGTCGTCCGAGCGCCGCTCGAACGGGGCCGGCGATGAGCTTGGTCATCGCCACGCTGGTCGCATGCACCGTTGCCGGAGCGACCACCACAGTATTCCTCGGCCGGCCGACGCGCCTGCCGGCTCCCGAGAACGGGCCATCGGCACGGGCGTCGGGGCCCTCGTGGGTCCGTCGGGGCATCCCGAAGTTACGGCGATCGCCACGCGTCGTACGCCCAGCATCGCTCGCTGCATGGGCGGACGACCTCTCCCGCGCTCTCCGCCACGGGTCGACGCTGCACGCTGCGCTCGCGCACACGTTGCCGACCGACTCGGTGACCGAGCGTCGCTCTGCCTCGCTTCGCCATTGGCTCGGTCGTGGCGCCACGGTCGCCGAGGCATGCGACGAGTGGTTCGACGAACTCACCGAGGATGCTCACGTTCGAACCGGCTGGCGACGGGGCCCCGGCGAACGCGCCGAACTGCTCGCCACCATGGCAGCAGTCGTCGCGGCCACCGCATCCCTCGGCGGGGCCGCAGCCGCTCCACTCGACCGCTTCGCAGTCACGATGCGCCAGCGAGCATCCGACGACCTGGAGCGCGACGCGCACAGCGCCCAGGCGAAGATGTCGGCGAAGGTGCTGACCTCGGTGCCGCTCGCCGTACTGGCGCTCCTGCTGATGACCGACGCTGACGTCCGTGCGGTCCTCGCGTCGACGACCGGCGGCGCTGTGGTGACACTCGGGCTCGTGCTCAACACGCTCGGCGCTCTCTGGATGCGACGAATCGCCAGCAGCGGTCAGGGCACTCCATGTTGAGCGCCGCTGCACTATCGTCCTTCACCGTTCTGCTGCTGCTCGCCAGCTCGGGGCGGCGCGGGTCCGGCCGAACACCCGCCATCGCAGGCGAGCCACCGCAACGAGCCGTTGTGCCGCCGCCGCGTCATCGGCGTCCTGTGGTCATCGCTGTCGCTGGCGTCGCGTCGGCACTGCTCCTCGGGCCACTCGTGACCGTTGCTCTGGGCATCGGAATGCTCGTGTGGCCACAGGTCGCGCGCATCCTGCAGCAACGCCAGCAGCAAGCGGCGATCGATGCCACACTCCCCGACGCCATCGAGATGCTGATCCTCGTCGTCAGAGCTGGCATGACACCGCACCAGGCGGTCACGATGCTGACCGAACGTGCGCCTGCGCCGGTCCGACCGGCATTCGTCGAGGTCGATCGCCGCCGAGCCCGGGGCGCCACACTCGCCGACGCGCTGCGTGCGCTGCCCGACCTCGTCGGGCCTGGAGCGAACGTCGTGGCCGACACGCTGGCGATGGCTGAGCGATACGGCACACCGGTCGCCGACACGCTGGAGCAGCTCTCTGCCGATGTCCGCGAACGGCGCGTCCGTCAAGCAGAAGCGGAAGCGCGCAAGCTCCCGATCCGCATGTCGTTCCCGCTCGTCTTCTGCACGCTGCCGTCCTTCGTGCTCATCGCAATCGTGCCTGCAGTGCTCGGGGCACTGTCGTCGCTCGACGGCACCGGATTCTGAGACACCCCCTGCTCGGCCACGACGGCCCGATTCGACGCTCTGTCCACACACCCGCCGACGGCACCCGCCGTCGAGCTCTTCGAAGGAGCCACCATGCCCGACACCACACCCCTGCTGCTGCTCGCCATCTCCGTCCACCAGGCAGGCGCATCCATCCAGCATCGACTCACCGACGCGATCGGCCACATCATCGAGCACCGGCGCGATGCACTGTCCGGCGAACGCGGTCAGGCCACAACCGAGTACGCGCTGGTGCTGCTCGCTGCTGCGCTCGTCGGGCTGCTCGTCGTTGCGTGGGCCACCGCTGGTGGCGGAGCAGCCAAGATCAGCCGGCTGTTCAACCGGGTCATCGACTCGGTGATCGACAAGGTCTGACATGGCGCGGGATCGACACGGCGACCGGCGAAACGACGACGGCCAGGCTGCGGTCGAGTTCGCCGTGGCGTTGCCGCTGATCGTGATCGTAATGCTCGCGATCATGCAGGTCGGCGTGTCGATCCGCAACGAGATCGCCGTCGAGCTGGCGGCCAGAGAAGGTGCCCGAGCCGCCGCCGTGTCCGCCGATTCGGCCAGCTCCGCTTCCGCGGCAGCGCGACGTGCAGTCGCGCTCCCGATGGAGGTCTCGGTGTCGTCGGACGGCACGACGGTCTCGGTCACCGTCACCTATGTCGACCCAACGGACATCGCGATCATCGGTGCCGCGATCGGCCCGGTCACCCACGCGGCAACGGCGACGATGGCGATCGAACCCCCGTGACGTGCGCTCGGTGGTGAGGAGTGGGTCTGACCCACTCCTCACCGTCCGCTCCCCGATGCGGGACGATCTTCAGCTCGAGAGTGTGGGCAGCACGGACCCTGGACATGCTCGACTGATGCGAACGATCTGGGTGCTCGGTGACCAGCTGAATCGACAGATCGGCGCGTTGGCTGAGGCCGACCCGTCCACGCATCGAATCCTGCTCGTCGAATCGTTGGCGAAGATCACGTCGAAGCGGTGGCATCGCCAGCGCGCCCACTTCGTCATTGCGTCGATGCGCCGGTTCGCCGCCGAGCTCGCCGACGCCGGCTTCGAGGTCGATCATCGTCGCGCCGATTCGTTGCGCGGCGGCTTCCACGAACACGTCGCCGAATTCGCACCCGAGGAAGTGGCCACCACCGAGCCGGCGAGTTGGGACGGCCTCGAAATGCTGCGTGAGCTCGACGTCACCATCGTCCGCTCGAATCAGTTCCTGTGCCACTACGAGGACTTCGCCGAGTGGGCCGACGGCAGGAAGAGCTTCAAGATGGAGGACTTCTACCGGCAGCAACGCAAGCGGCTCGGCTACCTGATGGATCCCGATTCCGACGACGAGGAACCGGCCGGTGGCAGATGGAACTTCGACGACCAGAACCGCGAGCCGCCGCCCAAGGGCGACGCCAATCCGTGGGCGGACCCACAGACCTCACAGCTCGACGACCTCGACCGAGAAGTGATCGCCGACCTTGAACGCGCCGCATCCGAACACGGCGGCGCTCTGTGGGGCGCCGAACCTGATGGCACCTGGGCCACCTCGCGCCGTGCTGCACTCAGCCGTTTGCGCCACTTCGTCGACGATGCGCTCCCTCAGTTCGGCCCGCACGAGGACGCAATGGTCGAGCGGTCGTGGCACCTCGCGCATTCGGTGCTCTCGCCGTACATGAACATCGGGCTCCTGATGCCCGGCGAGGTGTGCGACGCGGTGCAGGATGCGTACGAGCGCGGCGACGTGGCAATCAACTCGGCGGAAGGCTTCATCCGCCAGGTGATCGGATGGCGCGAGTACGTGTGGGGGGTCTACTGGCTCTGGATGCCCGACTACCGATCGTCGAACGCGCTCAGCGCCGACCGGCCGATACCCCCCGCCTTCACCGGTGCTGCCACCACCGACATGAACTGCGTGAACAACTGCATCACCACGCTCCACGACAAGGCCTACAACCACCACATTCAGCGACTGATGGTGCTCGGCAACCTGTCGATGCTGCACGGGGTCGACCCATGGGCGATGACGGAGTGGATGTGGTCCAACTTCATCGACGGCGCCGAGTGGGTGATGTTGCCGAATGTGATCGGCATGAGCCAGTGGGCGGACGGCGGCAAGATGGCCACGAAGCCGTATGCGGCCGGCGGCAACTACATCGACACGATGAGCGACTACTGCAAGCCGTGCCGCTTCGATCGCAAGCAGCGCACCGGCCCGGACGCCTGCCCGTTCACGACCCTCTACTGGGACTTCCTCGCCCGCCACCACGACCGCTTGGTCAAGAACCCGCGTATTGCGCGACAGGTCCGTGCATCTGAGCGGCTGTCCGACCTCCCTGCCGTGCGTGAACGCGCCGTCGAGGTTCGACGGCGGCTCGACGCGGGCGAGTTGTAGGGCAAGCTCTTCACCGTGACTGAACCGACCGACGACCAGCCCCTGTTCCATGCGGCGATGCCAGACGACTGGGCCACTGCGTTCCAGACCGGTGAGTACACGATGTCGACGCGCGGCATGACACTCGACGATGTCGGCTTCATCCACCTGTCGACCCGCGAGCAGGTGGAAGGCACGGCCAACCGGTTCTATGCCGACGTCGATCAGCTCGTGCTGTTGACCGTCGACGCAGTGAAGGTCCCGTCGAAGATCGTGTGGGAGCCACCGTCACCCGACAGCGACGTGCTGTTCCCGCACATCTATGGACCACTCCCGATCAGCGCCGTCGCAGCCGCGACGTTCTGGCTCCGCACGATCGACGAGTCCGGCGCAGGTTGGTCCCTCGACTCCCTCTGAACGTCGGTGGTGACATCGATCCGGGTTGGATGTCACCACCTACCAGAACATCGTGCCGGCTGCGCCCTTGTACGGGCCGATGACGTTGTTCGTGATCCAGCCGCCGTAGAAGCTGCCATCGTTCGGGTCGACGCGCTCGTCGTCGACCCAGCACTCGTCGAGCGATTGCGCGTAGAACGCCCAGTGGTCACGGATCGGTATGAAGGGAGCCGTCGGCTCTGGATAGGTCCAGCAGGCTTCGGTCGCGGTGTACGCACCGATGACAACGTCGGCGTAGCTCGCGACACCCTTCCATTCGCAGCCGGACCGACGAGCGGCAGGTTCGAGATGATCGACCATCACGAAGGCCGACGCGACGTAGTAGGCGGGAGCCTGGCTCGTCTCCAGCACGCGCATCACGTGCGGCGCGTCCACGATCGTCTCGCCACGGTGGACGACCCGCACGCGCCAGTCGACTCGCTCGACCGACGGTGGCCGTGGGAAGTCCCAGACCGACTCGACCGGCTTGCCGTTCGCCGCGATCGCACCCCGGCCGCCGGCCGCAGCGAGTTCCTTCTCGCCGCGCTTCGAACTCAATCTCTCATCCCGTCGAACTCTGCCGCTTCCGGGCGCCTTTTGTCTTTCGAGCGGCGATCAGCAGCCTTCTCCCGTGCCTTCTGTTCCTTCTCCAACGCCTCTTCTTCTTCGATCAGTGCTTCGAGCGCGGTCAGTCTGACCGGATCGAGTTCGCCGTCCGCGATCGCCTGCTGCACGGCGCATCCCGGTTCCTGATCGTGTTTGCAGTCTCGGAATCGGCAGCCGTCCATGAGGTCGAACACGTCCGCGAACGCCCGCTCGATGCCGTTGCCCGACAGCCACAGCGACACCGCACGCACACCCGGAGTGTCGATCAGCCACCCTTCGCCGATCATCGGAACGAGCTCTGCGGCGACCGTCGTGTGCCGCCCCCGCTGATCTCCTTCGCGGACCTCGGAGGTGGCGAGGAGTTCGTTGCCGACGAGGCCGTTCACCAGCGTCGACTTGCCGACGCCCGACGCGCCGAGGAAGGCGAGCGTCCGATTGCCTTCGGCGTATGACCGGATCACGTCGATGCCGTCGCCGGTGATGCCGCTCGCCAGCAGAACGGGGACACCAAGGGCCACTTCGGCGAGCGCTGCACGCATCGGTTCGGGATCCTCGACGAGATCGGTCTTGGTCAAGACGACGACCGGGTCGGCGCCTGAATCGAAGGCGAGCACGAGTTCGCGCTCCAGCCGACGTGGGCTCGGAGGCGTCCCCAAGGCGTGGACGAGAAAGACGGCGTCGATGTTCGCGGCAAGCGTGTGTGACACGGCGCGCATGCCGTCAAATGAAGCGCGGCGGGTGAACCCAGAGGTTCTTTCCAGAACGTGCTCGACCCGCTCGCCGTCCTCGCTCGGCACAATCCAATCGCCGACCGCAACATCCGCGCCGATGTTGCGCAAACGAACCGGCTCTTCGGATCCGGCCGCCTGACCCAGGGTGCGAGCCGCTGTCGACCAACCGCGATCGAGTCGCGTCACACGCGCAGGCGCACCGGGCCGATCGATCGCATCCCATGCGTCCTCGAACGCGTCCGACCACCCGAGCCGTTCCAACGCTGCGCGATCATCTGCCATGTTGCAACGAACGTACCCGTCTCGACCGATCGGACGGTCACCGATTTCAGGCCGGTCGAGCGCAGTTCAACCCCGTGTCACGAATCCTGATCGCCGTAGGCGGTGATGGCGACACCGGCATCGCTCGGTCCGTAGGTGACGATGACACCCGCGCCGATCGCGAGCGGCCCGTCGCCCACCAGCGACCACAGGCGATTCCCGTCGAGATCCAGACCGACGCGTTCGAATCCGATCCGCGCCGACTGTTTGACCACAACGCCGTTTCCCACCAACTGCAGGGTGCCGATCGAACCCGGCACCATCTCGACGACGGCGATCTCGCGACCGGTTGACGCGTCGATCACACTCTGCGATGCACCGCCCTCGGTCGCCACCACCAGCGACAGTCCACGGTCCGTCGGTCGGGAGTCGATCGGGACCCCGGACGCACGCCACCGCACGTCGGCGTCACCGTTCTCGTCGAGTTCGGCGCCGAACACGGAGCGGGACCCGACCACGATGAACGAGTTGGCGGCCATCGGCGACAGTTGCGTGAAGTTCGCTCCGGTGTCGAGCCCAGCAAACCCGCCCGAACCAGCGACGCCGACCGTCGCGACACTCGTGGGCGAACCGTCTGCTCCACGAACTTCGAGGGAGCCGTCGTCGATGACGATCAAGCTCCCGCCGACCACGCTTGCGGGCTCATCGTCGTCGACCCACAGTGTCTCGAACGGCGTCGGGGCGTTCCACCCGTTTCGTAGATCGAGCTGTGACACCGCACTCGCGTTTCGGACGTACCAGATCCCGAGGAAGTCGGTCGCGAAGAGGCGCCCGGGCACTCGGCCCACCTCGTCACCGGATGCAGGGTCGATGAACGTGAGTCGAGCGTTCACGGTGAACGACACGCGGGCGACGAGCTGTGTGCCCTCCAACACGACGTGAACGCCAGGGTCGTTCGTGTTCCGGACCCACAGCACCTCGCCGGTCGTGATGGACAGACCCAACACGGCACGATTGTCGGTGTCCAGACGCTCGAGCACCACCACGTCACCGAAGCTCCCCAGCACGTCGAACGCTCGCGCCTGCGAGTCGAACGGAGTCCGCCATCGCTCCGATCCATCCGATCCATCGAGCAGGGCCACCACCGCGGCGGTCTGCCCGTCATCGACCGCGTTGTCAGCGAAAACTCCGATCACTCCGCCGTCGTCGAGGACGGTCAACCGCGTTCGCCCCGTGGCAGAGACGCCCGCCATGTCCACACGCCACTGCTGATCCAGTCGTGATGGCAGGCGACGTCGATCGGCCCCGGCGAAAGGCTCCGTGACGAGGGACGCAGGAAGTTCCTCCGCCGTGACAACGAACTCTCCGATCGGCGCCCCGACTTCGTCTCCGATGTCGCCGTTCGGATCAGCGGTGAGGAAGCCTCGCCCGACGACGACAGCCGCGACCAGGACGGCGACCGCCGTCAGCACCACAACCGTACGTGTCCGCACGACCTGGCGTGCTGGAAGTGAGACGACGCCGGCCTTCGATTTCGCGACTCGCGGCGATGCAGTCGACTCACGACGGCGTGGCGGAACGTCCGCGACCCGGGCGGGCGGTGGGGCAAAGTCCGCATCCGACCCGACGCTCCACGGGCTCGGCGCCTCCTCGGCCCCGCCGGCTCCATCGGCCTGGTCGGAATCCGGGAGAGAAGTGTTCTCATCGGAGCGAGGCGCCGCCGACAACGGCGAAGTCAAAGGTTGCGTTGGTCGCCAGAGCGAGTCATCGTTCGTACCGCCGCGCGGCACCTCCGACTCGTCGCGCTCTCGTCCATCCGTCACCCCGGATCACCGTAGGCGGCCACTTCGAACGAGCCGTCGGGCTGTGAGATCGAACGCACGACGGTGCGGTCGCCGACCGACACCGGTGCCGACCCATCGAGGGCCCACATCTCGTTCCCGTCGAGATCCAGGCCCGCGATTCGAAGGCCGTCTTGCGAGGTACGGCGAGCGACGACGCCGTTCCCGGCCACCTCGAGCACGTCGAACAGATCCGGCGACATGGTCAGCGGAGCGATCGTCTCGCCGGTCGCACCATCGACCAACGTCTGAGCCGACCCGCCATCGGTGCCGACGAGAAGCACGACACCACGTTCGGTCGAGAAGCTTGCGGTGACCGTGCCGCGGCGCTGCCAAGCGAAGCGGATCGTGCCGTCTCGGATCTCCGCGCCCTGCACCATGCCACTCCCGATGATCGCGAACGCCGAGCCACCAAGCGGCACGAACCCACGCACCAGCACCATTACGTCGGGTGTGTCGAGCTCGGTCGTCAACGGGGTCAGGCCGCCAGGACCGGTGGCTCGTTCGCCGTTCAGTTCAAGAGGACCGAAGGCCAGCATTTCGTCGACCGTCGCCACGAGCCAGTCACCGACGATCGCAACATCTCGGCTGCGCTCGGCATCGACAGCACCCAGGAGTTTGGCCTCACCCACCGGTTCCGATCCCCCATTCGGGCGCGGGGCGAGATCGAACCCGAGGATCTTGCCACCGCGCAGAACACTCCAGCGTCCCTGCCGATCGGGGCCGAGCACCTGACCGACCAGCTGCCCAGCAACGGCTCCGGTCGACGGCTCGACCAGTCGGATCGGACCGGTCGGGTCGGGGCTGGATCGCGCGAGCAGATCCGTGCCTTCGAGGTGTCGGACCTGCTCGAGCGAACCGTCGACTCTTGTGAGGCGATCCGACCACAGTTGCAAACCGCTTCCCAGATCGAGGGCGACGATCTCGCTGCCGATCGTCACGACCAGCGAGTCGTCGATCGCTGCGACGAACTCGACCTGGTCGATCCTCGACTCGACCTGCGTCACCCACAGCCGGTCGCCGGTGGCCGCATCGAGCACATGGACGGCTGCGGGACCCGTGAGCGAGCGGGCGTCACCGATTCCGACGATGACGTAGCGACTGTCGACGGCGTGCACCCACGTGGTCGCGTTGGCGCCACCGTCGGCGACGAGCGGCGCGAGTTCGGTGCTCCAGCGTGTCGACAACTCAGAGGGGAGGCGTCGTGGGTCGGCGCCTGCGAATGGCGTCGAGGGGTCGTCCAGCAGTCGAAGCGGTTCGTCGGCCGTGAAATCGACGTCCTCCGACGACGAGAACTGCAGCCGGTCTTCGTCGATGACCTCGATCGGGGGAGTCACGTCGAGGGCGCCCTGCGCATCTGGCCGTACCGGCAGCGGCCCGGCGACGAGCGTTGCTGCCAACGCAGTCGCGCCAGCCGCAATCACAGCCGAGGCGAGCCGCCAGAGCCGAGGCCGCCGAACCCTTCGCTCGTGTCCAGAGGAGGCGTCGCGGTCGTAGATCGTGTCGCCGGAAACGGGTGCCGGACCGTCGTATCCAGGTCGCCAGATCTCGTCCTCCACCACCACTCTCGCGACCCTATGCCCAGCCCGAGCCTGTGGCGTCGCGGTGCAGCGCGCGCCGCGCCAACCCGCCCGCCGCGTGCGTAAACCCAGCCCGGCCGGGCACACTGCCTGGCGAGCGGCGCCCCGCGCAGCTTGACAAACGTCCCCGTGATCACATAGCGAAAGAGCCTGATGTCAAAGCCACTCGTCGTCGTCGAGTCGCCCGCCAAGGCGAAAACCCTCACCAAGTTGCTCGGGAGCGACTACGACGTGCGCGCCTCGGTGGGCCACGTGTCCGACCTCCCTTCGAAGGGTCTGAACATCGACACGGAGAACGGTTTCAAGCCGACCTACGAGCTCACCGAGCGCGGCAAGACAGTGATCAAAGAGCTCAAAGCGGCGTTGAAGGATGCCTCGGAGCTCTATCTCGCAACCGATGAAGACCGCGAGGGGGAAGCCATCTCTTGGCACCTACTCGAATACCTGAAGCCGAAGGTGCCGGTGAAGCGGATGGTCTTCCACGAGATCACCCAGGCGGCGATCGATCACGCAGTCAACAATCCCCGTGGGCTCGACTACGGCCTGGTCGACGCTGCCGAGACGCGGCGTCTCCTCGATCGGCTGTACGGCTATGAGGTGTCGCCGGTGCTCTGGCGCCGGGTGAACCGCGGCCTGTCGGCGGGTCGGGTGCAGAGCCCGTCCGTGCGCCTGATCGTCGAACGTGAGCGCGAACGCATCGCGTACGTCACCGCCGACTACTGGGACATCGATCTGGCCACCGCGACCGAG
>RCMY010004254.1_pt1 | contig 12421 bp, 12 predicted proteins | sample 2041341 | NCBI WGS metagenome assembly RCMY01 (sample SAMN09708234, study PRJNA481090) | Marine sediment metagenome, whole genome shotgun sequencing project. | reverse complement strand
GACGAAGGAAGCCCAACGCATTCGCTCGGACGCCGTTTGATTCTTGCGCCCCCAAAGTGTTGGGCTTCACGATGTTCAGCCCAACCTACGCACTGGAAATAGTGTCGTGGGGTGCAATAACCGAAGGGCATTGCACCATTCCACCGTTGCACGGTGCAATACGGCTTCGCCTATTGCCCCCTGCGGATTCTGACCCCTCTCATCCCCAGTAGCGTCGAAAAGCGAAGCATCTTCCGCCGCGCATCATTCGGCGGATAACGCCTTCGGCTCATCCGCCCTACATGCTATTGGTGGATGCTGCAGGAAGCTGCCTTATCGACGCCCGCTCCGCCGCTGCCGCGCGATCTGCGCGGAGAGCACGATGACCGGCACGAGCCCGACAGCGACAATGGTGAGTGCGGCCGTCGAGGCCTCGCCAAGTCGTTCGTCGGAGGCCAGGTTGTAGGCCTGGGTGGCGAGGGTGTCGAGGTTGAAGGGGCGCATCACCAGCGTCGCCGGCAGCTCTTTCATCACATCGACAAACACGAGCAACCCGGCGGTGAGCAGGCTGCCGCGCAGCATCGGCACGTGCACGCGACGCAGGCTGCGGCCGATGCCGGCGCCGAGGCTGAGCGCGGCTTCGTCCATTGACGGCGTGATGCGTGCGAGGCCGGAATCGACGGTCGCCAACGCGACGCTCAGAAAGCGTGCGAGATAGGCATACACCAGCGCGAACATGCCGCCGGTGAGCAGCAGCCCCGGGCTTTCGCCAAACTGGGCCTTGATCGCGTTGGCCAGCCAGTTGTCGAGTTGCGTCACCGGAATCAGCACACCCACGGCGATCACCGTGCCGGGCACGGCATAGCCCAATCCGACGATGCGGTTGAGGAATCGCGTGAGCGGCACACGCGCGAGACGATTGGCGTAGCCCAGCAACAGCGCCAGCAGCACGCCGCACACCGCCGTCACAGTCGCGAGCGAAAAGCTGTTGCCGGCCAACGCAAGAAAGCGCGGGCCGAATTGCGCATCGCCATCGGTCACGGTCAGGTGCAGCAAAAGAATCGCGGGCAGCAGAAAGCCGAACGCCAGTGGTATGAAGCATGCCACGCAGGCGATCCAGCCGGCGAGCGGCGACAACCGCCGTCCAAAGCCGGGACGACGCTGGCGCGAGGTGTCGTCGAAACGCGCACGACCGCGGCTGAAATGCTCGAACATCAGCACCAGCACGACCAAGGACAGCAGCATTGCCGACAATTGCGCGGCGGCAATGCGATCGCCCAGCGAGAACCAGGCGCGATAGATGCCGGTGGTAAAGGTCTGCACGCCGAAGTAGGCGACGGTGCCGAAATCGGCCAGCGTTTCCATCAGCGCCAGCGCCGTGCCGGCGACGATGGCCGGGCGCGCCATCGGCAGCGAGACGCGAAAAAAGCTCGCCCACGGCCCCAGGCCGAGCGAGCGGCCAGCCTCCATCGCCCCGGAAGCGCGCTCGATAAACGCCGTGCGCGCGAGCATGTACACATAGGGATAAAACACGAAGGCGAACATTGCGACCGCGCCGCCGACCGTGCGCACATCGGGAAACCAGTAGTCTCCGGGCCCCCAGTCGAACCAGGCGCGCAGCATCGTTTGCAGCGGCCCGACGAACTGCAGGAAATCGGTGTACACATAGGCCATGACGTAGGCCGGCACAGCGAGCGGCAGGATGAGTGCCCATTCGAAAATGCGCCGGCCGGGAAAATCGTGCATCACCGTGAGCCACGCCGTGGTCACGCCAATGCTCGACACGCCCATCCCGACCCCGATACACAGGATGACGGTGTTGCCGATGTATTCGGGCAGCACGGTGGAACTCAGATGCGCCCAGGTGTCGCCGGTGCTCCAGTCGGTCAGGCTGAAAAACACGGACCCGATCGGCACCGCCACGACGATCGCCACAAGGATGGCGGCCAGCGTCAGCAGACGGTGATCTCCCAGCGCGAGAAGGCGTTGACGCATCCGGTTCCTGAAAAAAAGCCCGGACAACGGCGCGTCCCGGGCAACACATCGATCGGCCTCACTGCCGATTGTCTGGTCCCCTCTCCCACCGGGAGAGGGTTAGGGTGAGGGGAAACGGCGTTCCCGATACCTTCGTTGACGCACCAACACCGCAACCCTCACCCCAACCCCTCTCCCGCTGGGAAAGGGGCTTTGATTCCATCGTTCATCACTCTGCCAGCTCACTTTCGGCTAAAGGCGATGAGACTACCGATCCCCTCTCGGAGACTCTAAATTATAATCGATCGCATTTACATTTCAGCCGGCATGCGTCGGCAAACGCCATGTCATTGCTCCATGTCAGTCAATTGACTCTCGCCTACGGCCCGCAAACCGTGGTCGACGGACTGGAATTCCGGCTCAAGGAGGGCGATATCGGTTGCCTGCTCGGCCCCTCGGGCTGCGGCAAAACCACCGTACTGCGCGCGATCGCGGGTTTCGAACACGTCAAGCAGGGCGAAATTCGCATCAACGGCATATGCGTGAGCAGCACCCGCCACCACGAGCCGCCCGAGCGGCGGCGCATCGGCATGGTGTTTCAGGACTACGCGCTCTTCCCCCACCTGACGATTCGCGACAACATCGGCTTCGGCCTGTCGCGGCGAAAAAAGGCGGAGGCGCAGCGCCGCGTCGACGAACTGCTCGCACTGGTCGGGCTGCAACCGCAGGCAGAGCGTTATCCGCACGAACTGTCCGGTGGCCAGCAGCAGCGCGTCGCCCTCGCCCGCGCGCTGGCGCCGGCGCCGAAACTGCTGCTCATGGACGAGCCCTTCTCCAATCTCGATGTCGAACTGCGCGAACGCCTCTCGCTCGAGGTGCGCCGCATCCTCAAGGCCACCGGCACCACCGCCATTCTGGTCACCCACGATCAGAACGAAGCCTTCGCGGTCGCCGACGTCATCGGTCTCATGCACGAGGGCCACCTGCAACAGTGGGACACGCCCTACAACCTCTACCACCGCCCGGTGAACCGCTTCGTGGCCGATTTTGTCGGCCAGGGCGTGCTGGTGCCGGGCCGCGTGATCGGCAACGATCAGGTGAGTATCCCGCTGGGCACGCTGCGCAGCGATACGCCGATCGATTGCGGGCCGCACGGCGTGTGCCAACCGGGCGCCAACGTCGACGTGCTGCTGCGGCCCGACGATGTGATCCACGACGACGACAGTCCGCAAAAAGCCGTCGTGGTGCAAAAGGCCTTTCGCGGTGCCAACATCCTGTACACGCTGCAACTCGAGGATGGCACGCGGCTGCTATCGCTGGTGCCAAGTCACCATAATCACGCCATCGGCGAGCGCATCGGGATCCGCCTCGCAGTCGATCACGTCGTGACCTTTTACGAACCAACGCCCGCATTCGCGACGAGTCCCACGGCATGATCCCCTGGCTCACCGAGCCAGTGTTTCCGCCAGTGTCCGTCGCGCTGCGCGAGCCCGATGGCCTGCTCGCGGCCGGCGGCGAATTGAGCCCGCACTGGCTGCTTGCCGCCTACCGCTGCGGGATATTTCCGTGGTTCGGCGAGGGCGAGCCAATTCTTTGGTGGAGCCCCGATCCACGCATGATCCTGCGTCCCGACCAAGTGCACGTCTCGCGCTCGCTCGCCAAAACATTGCGTCAGCGGCGTTTCGACGTCAGCTTCGACACCGCCTTCGACGCCGTCATCAGCGGATGTGCACGAGCCCGCGCGGACAGCGGCACATGGATCATCCACGACATGCAGACCGCCTACCGCCGGTTGCATGAACTGGGCTTTGCGCACAGTGTCGAATGCTGGAAAGACGGCACGCTGGTGGGCGGCCTGTATGGCGTTGCGATTGATCGTGTGTTCTTCGGCGAGTCGATGTTTTCGCTGGTGCCGAATGCCTCGAAAGTCGCGCTGGCGCATCTCGCCCGCTACCTTGAGGCGCAAGGATTCGGCGTGATAGATTGCCAGATGACCACCGCCCATCTGCAGTCGATGGGCGGTATTGAAATCCCGCGCGCAGCGTTCAGTGAAGCGCTCGAGACCCTGATCGGCCCCGATCCTGCTCCGCAGCGCTGGCCGGCACGTTGGGAGGCGCCAATCGGCGACGCCCTGCAGGAGGATTGATTGATGCAAAAGGACTACCCGTACGCACTGATCCAGTTCTACGTGACCAGTCCGTATCAGTGCTCCTATCTCACCGATCAGCAGGCCCGCTCACAAGTCGCCACGCCCAACCATGTGATCGACACACCGGTGTACTCCGATCTGGTCCGCAACGGATTTCGTCGCAGCGGCGTATTCACCTACCGGCCCTACTGCGATCACTGCCGCGCCTGCGTGCCGGTGCGCATCCCAGTCGAACGTTTCGAACCTAACCGCACACAGCGGCGCACCCTGCGCAAGCACCACGCACTCGATGTGCTCGAACACCCGCTGGTATTCAACGACGAACACTATGCGCTCTATCAGGCTTACCAGCTCGCGCGCCACGCCGGCGGGGGCATGGACCAGGACAGCCGCGAGCAATACGAACATTTCCTGCTGCAAAGCCATGTCGACACCCACCTCGTCGAATTTCGCGAGGCTGGCGCCCTGCGCATGGTGTGCATCATCGACCGCCTCACCGATGGCCTGTCGAGCGTCTACACTTTCTTCGACCCGGCCCAGGCCGGTGCCAGCTACGGTACCTGGGGCGTGCTATGGCAGATCGAAGCCTGCCGCCAACTCGGCCTCCCCTACCTCTACCTGGGTTATTGGATTCGCGACAGCCAGAAAATGTCGTACAAAGCGCATTTCAAGCCGCTCGAAGGCCGCATCGCCGGGCATTGGAAACAGATGACGGACAGGGATTTGTTGCAAGGCACCGCGGCGGTTGCATCGCCTCTGTAGGGCGGATGAGCCGAAGGCGTTATCCGCCGAATGCGAATTCGACGCGTCGAAAGGCGAGTCGTTGTGCTGCCGCACACGAGTGGAGAGGAATCAGAATCGCTAGGGTCCGCGAGGCGTAGCCGTATTGCACCGAGCAACGGTGGAACGGTGCAATATCCTTCGGTTATTGCACCCTACGCCCGCTACAGCGTCATTGACTCCGAAATTGCGGCCACGCGAAGCGGTTCATGCCCACCAAACCCGGATTTGCTGCAGGCGCCGCGCCCGGATGCACACGGCAGAGTTTGCGCAGCGTCAATGAACGTGGGTATCCGCTTGAAATTCTCGTTCACCTTGTTTAGGTTACGACGTCGTTCATGGCAGACACAATAAATTTCAGTGCACGGATCTGCGCTACGCGAGCGCTTGACGCTGGGCGCATCACAGATCTGAACAATCACTCGGAGTCGCAAGATGACAGAACAAAAACAGGGGAACCCGGCGGTCGTTGGCCTTGCCGGTTTCGGTCTCACGACAATGATCCTGCAGTTCCACAATGTCGGATGGATGGGAATCGGGCCGGTGGTCTGGCTGGGTTTGATCTTTGGCGGACTCGCGCAAATGATTGCCGGGCTGCAGGAGATGAAGACCGGCAACAACTTCGGCTATTGCGCGTTCACCGCGTACGGATGCTTCTGGATCTCGCTGGCACTGATCCTCATTGGCAACCACTTCAACATCTACGTATCCAGCAAGACCGACATCGGATGGTTTCTCGTCGCGTGGACCGCATTCACCCTGATTCTCTGGGTGGCTTCGATGCGCATTAATGGCGCATTGGCACTGACCTTCACTCTGCTGCTGATCGGCTTCGTACTGCTCGACCTGGCGAATTTCGGATTCCCCGCACTGACCGTAGTCGCTGGCTATGTTTTGATGCTGTGCGCCGCGTCGGCGTGGTACATCATGGCCCATCTGATTTTTGTCGACGTTTTCGGGCGTGACGTCTTGCCGGTCGGCAAGGCCTGGATTTGAGCGAGCAGGCAAATTTCCTGCGTTACGCCAGTCTCCCACAGGCACGCCGGTGAGACGGGGTTCGAATTATTTGGAGGTGTTTGAAATGCTGTTAATACGAAATTGCGCACTAGCCTTTCTGATTTCAACATTCGCCGGTGTCGCATCCGCAGCCGACGACGAGGCCGCGACGCCGCAAGAGGCGATTACCAAGGTATGGTCAGCCGCAAAATTTCTTCAGGACAAAGGGGTGTCCGGATTTGCTGCGCTCAACAGTCGTGACGGCCCGTGGGTCTGGAAAGACACCTATGTCTTCGCTTTCGACTGCCGCCTCGACCGGATGGTCGCGCACCCGATGCGACCGGATCTGGTCGGCCGACCGATCATGCAGATCACCGACAACAACGGCAAATACATCTTCAAGGAGCTTTGCGAGGTTGGCTCCAAACCGGGCGGCGGCTGGGTCGAATACGTTTGGACACGCCCGGGCGCGGGAAGTGTATCCCGCAAACTTTCGTACTCGACGCAGACTGAAATCGCCTTCTCGACCGGCATTCAGGTGGCCGCCGGGGTCTACAGCGACAAATACTCGATTGCTGAACTGACGGAGCTCACTGAGAAGCTGGCAGACCCGACGAAATACCCCGCCCACTGACGTGCAGCGACTTCCGGGATGGCGAGGGGCTGTCGATGCCAGTCAATCGCCCGTCCGCAATGACGGAGACCTGCTCTAAATAAAAAGCCGTCAGTGAATCACCGGGTACCCGCAAAATATATGGCGACAGCCCCCCGCTATGATCTCGCTATGACAGATCGAAGCTTGCCGCCAACTCGGCCTCCCCTACCTCTATCTGGGTTACTGGATCCGGGACAGCCGGAAGATGTCGTACAAAGCGCACTTCCAGCCGCTCGAAGGCCGTATTGCCGGGCAGTGGAAACAGATGACGGACAGGGATTTGTCTTGTGGCGCCGCGCGTGGCCTGAAACGGTCGCGTAGTCTCCAAGGCATACGCGACGAGTGCGCATTCCACGTAACAATTTCGTAATATAAGATGTTGGGTTACAAGACCCGACCCCATTTGTCTTCAAAGACCCGACCCCATTTGTTTTCATGAACGGCGTTGCAGGAATCGTCCTACAAGCGAATCCGCCGTGTCGGACATCCGCAACGAAACAAAGCGGCTATCGTTGAACTGCGCTTTCAAATCGACAAGCTGAGAATCGTTGCTGATCAGGGCTTGCAATCAATATTTCCGAGGAGATGAAAATGAACAGATCAATCCTTCCCTACTTGGGAGCGGCCGTCTTGGCCATGACTCTGTATGGGTGTGACTCTGCACAGGAAGACGCGCGCGAAGATCGCGTGGAGCAAAAGGCCGACCAGATGGAAGATCGCGCCGACACCGTCAGAGACCAAGGCGAGGCGGCCGCGGACACGATGGAGTCCAAAGACCCGGGACTCGATAGCGACGCCACGGACCAAGCTGCAGAGACGATGAGGGATTCGTCAGAACAAAAGGCCGATCAGATGGAAAACCAGGCCGATCAGGTACGCGATAAGAACTAGCCCGTCGGTGGGTGCGCTGGCCGGCCAGCGCACCCCGGCCCGGCGCTGTTCCCCTGCGGCAACCTCCAATAGAGTGCTAGATCAAAGCCCCTCTTGACTACCCACGAATCTCAGCCATCTCCCAGCGCCTGCCTACTGGGGCTATACGGGGACACACCCTAGTATTATCTCGCACGCGCAGCCGGTTGTACGAAATCAACGCACTGCCACACGCTTCTGGCGACGCATGCTGAAAAGTCCACTGGCTACGATCAATAAACTACCGATCAGCGTCAGCGTGTCCGGGATTTCAGCGAACACTATAACGCCGAGAATCACCGCAAATGCGAGCCGTGTATATCGAAACAGTGCGACGACTGAAATTTCGCCGATTCTCATTGCTGCCGTCAACATGTAGTACGCAATCACGCCGACAACAATAGCGAGCCCCAATTGGAGCCACTCCGACAGAATGGGAAAGTGAATTTCACCAGACCAAATCATGGCGATTCCGCCAGCGATGACAAGCATCAAGAATCCGTATACGCCGAGTTGCACGCTTGACACATATTTAGGCGCAGCACGAGTCGCCAGGTCTCGCCCAGCAAAGCCAATGGTGGCAAGCACAGCAAATAGAGACGTGGGTTCAAAGCTGCCTAGTCCGGGTCTCAGTATCAATAGAACACCGGCAAAGCCGATTCCAGAGGCAATCCATCGGCGATAGCCGACAAACTCTCCAAAAAAAATAACAGCGCCGAGCGTGACTACGATTGGGGTGGCTTGGAGTATCGCCGACGCACTGGCCAGAGGTGTGAGCGCCAAAGCGAGTGTGAAGAACAATCTTCCTCCCACTTCGAAAACCGACCGGATGAGCAATGCTCTGGATGCTATAGCTGCGTGGAATACGGCTTCGCCTCGGGAAAATGCAAGCGCCATGAATACGAGCATGCCGCCAGCGCCGAAAATGACGAGAATCAACCCGATCGGGAGGGTTTGGGTCAGTGATTTGACCAGCATGTCCTCAAGGGCAAAGGCTGCCATTGACGCGACCATCAAGATGCTGCCGCGCACGTTGTTCACGTCATTTCCTATTGAACTTGTATGAGCATGGGCCCGCGAGTCGTGGCCCGCCAAGGACGCCGGGCAAATCGAGCGAAACGGTTCCGATTGGACGCGCTCACGCAGACAGTAGAACGCAGTGCGGCAAGGCGCGCAACTACGTCAGAACCATGTCTTCAGGCGTTCCAACATCGTGCGGGTGTTACAGGCTCAGCAGCACGCGTTGCCCGGATGCAGGCCGGGAGATAAAGGGACAGGCCGTGATAAAGTGTGCATAAATGAGTCAGTGGAAGAACACGTTGTGTAGCACTCGATTGTGGGATCGCCCTGCTAAGTCCAGGAGTTGTCAACGCATACCCCCTTCTCGAGGCAACGCATTATCCCCCCACCTCCGAGCCTGTGAGGCGCCTGCGGCTTTTTCATCGTAAAACAGGAGTCTGTCCCCTGTTGTTCAACAAACGATCAGATCGTGCCCTCGCACGATCTGACCTTAGTCATTAGGCACCGCGCCTTGATGCAAGACGGGAGAACGCGACCGCGATAAGACCCGAAACTACCAGCGCTATCGCTGAAGGCTCAGGCACTGGCGCAGCATTGAAGCTAATGGGCTGTTCGCTAAACGTCGAGCCTTGGGTAAAGACTTCGCTGTAAGTCGGGGGGGACAGGAAGTCTGCAAAGAATGGATTTGCGTGAGCGCCCGACGCAAGAGAGTAGCCAAAGCCTTCAAGAGTAATCTGGTCTGATCCAGAGATGCGGATCAGATTGTCGATCGCGTAAGGCTCGTTGCCAGGAATAGCAGATCTGGCTGGATACAGGTCGACGATGGAATCGCCATTTCTGTTGCCCGCAATTGAGAGGATTTGGTAGTAGCCGTCAGCGTCTGGTGCGTCAGACGTAAGAAGTGATCCGCCAGCAGTGACACCGCTTCCCGAATAGCTCCAGTTCCAAGCCGTGGCACTGGCCTGTTGCACAGAAAATGCGCCGATCAATGCCAGTGCTGCCAAGACATACTTTGTGAAGCGATGGGCAATTTGCATGATTGGCTCCTGAGTTATTGTTGCTTGGTGCACGTACTTTACCCACGTTGCCTAACGTTCGCCATAATCGGCGTACAAAAGCAGAGCGAAGCGGCGCTTTTGGACGTCCGCAAAGATAATGGGGCAGATCACAATTTATCTAAGCTCAAGGCCACCAGCTCGGTGAAATAGTCGGTGAACTGCATTTCGCTGAGCGCGTTGATCCGACCCTCGAAACGCTCACCGATCCGGCGAATCGATCGCGAGTGCGCTTCGATCGTCTTCGGTTGCAGCTCTTTGAGCTTGAGGTGCTGCAGAAGCGGCATGTAATTGTGCTCAAAACGCTTTCCTTTGATGTCTTCATCGTAATATGGCCTCCTGAGTCGTCACGGGACAATCCATCGTCAGAGGAGGAGATCAAATTGTGAATTCGGCTCGTCTCTACCGCATCCTTCGCGTGGCGGCTTCGTCCAACTGCAATCGTCAATAGTCATAAACGACGGAACCTCACGATGAACATGCCAGCACTTCTTGTTTTGACGGGCAAGTCCGCCATCGTGACGCGAGGTGGAAACGGCATCGGCAATGCGTGCGGCCTACGGCTTGGCGAAGATGTCGCCAGCGTCGTGGCCGATCCCAATCCTCACGCGGCACAAGTTGTCGGCATTGAACGCCATCCCGGTTGCATGCGAAAGCGCAGACCGTCGCGGTTTGTGTGTGGCGGTGGCACGCGGTGACCGATCCCGCGTCGTTCGAGCGACAGTCACCGGGCCCCCAAAGAAGCATCGCAGGACGTGTGCATCTCGCACTGCTGCTGGTGCTCCAGGGGGTGATGGCGGTCGAGTTGATATTCCTGCTGGCCGAGGGTTTGTGGGTGAGTGGCGTATGGCTGCTGGCGATCATGGCGGTCACCAGTGCGCCGGCGATTCTCGGCTCCAGACTCCCGGTTCGCATCCCTCTTGAGTACGAAATTCTTGCTATTTTGTTCGTATTTGCCGCGCTCTTCCTGGGCGAATTCCGGAGTTATTACGAACGGTTCTGGTGGTGGGATATAGCGCTGCACACAACCTCGGGTCTGCTTCTGGGCATCCTGGGCTTCTTGCTGGTCTATGTGATGAACGAAAGCCGGCACGTCCATGGTCATATGCGCGCCGGCTTTGTTGCCTTGTTCGCATTTGCTTTTGCGCTTGCGGTCGGCACGTGTTGGGAAATATTCGAATTCGCCTGCGATCAGCTTCTCGGCACGAATATGCAGAAACCCATGATGGGCGATTCTTCAGGGCTGACTGATACAATGTGGGATCTGATTGTCGACGCTTTGGGTGCAATCACGATAAGTGGTTTCGGCTGGTGGAACATGAAACGAGCGAGACGATCGCTGTTCGACATCTGGATCGATAGATTTATCGAACGCAACCCCGGTTTGTTCCGCAGTTGATTCAACTCTCGGGGTTTTGGCCTGGTTTTTCAGACATTTGTGGGGGTGCATGCAATGAACGTGAATTCACTGACGCAAGACTATCCGGCTGTTTTGCTGGGCGAGCAGCAAGCGCCTTGCCTCTCGCTCTATCAGCCGACGAATCGGCGGCATCCCGAGAATGCGCAGGACTCGATCCGATTCCGCAACCTGGTGAAGGAGATGGAGGAATCGCTGCGCCAGAAGTACCCGTCGCGCGACATCGCGGCGTCGCTGCGCCCGTTCGAGAAACTGGCCGAAGACCGTATGTTCTGGAATCACAGCGCGGACGGACTTGCAGTGCTGAGCGCGCCGGGGCTGTTTCGCGTGTACCGGCTGCAGCGGCCGGTTGCGGAATTGTCGATTGTCGCCGACAGCTTCCATACCAAACCACTCATGCGCATCGCGCAGTCGGCCGACCGCTACCAGGTTCTTGGGCTGAGCCGGAGCGCGTTCAAGGTTTTCGAGGGCAATCGCGACGCGCTGGACGAGATGCAGCCGGTCGAAGGCGTTCCGCATTCGGCCGACGAACAACTCAATAGCGATGTGCAGAATCGTGAAGGTGCCCACCGTGCATATGGACCTGCCGGATCCGGTTCCGTCGCGCGGCATGGCACCGATGTCAAACAGGATGCCGAGGACCGCGACACCCAGGAATTCTTCCGCGCGGTGGACCAGGCGGTACTGGAGCATTATTCGAAACCGTCGGGACAGCCCCTGATACTGGCAGCCCTGCCTCAGCATCATCATCTGTTTCGCGCCGTCAGCAAAAACCCGTTTCTGATCAGCGAAGCGATCAACGTCCACCCGGATGCGGTGCCGCTCGATTCGCTACGCGAGCGCGCATGGGAACTGATGCAGCCGCACTATCTCGAGCGGCTCGCCGGCTTTGTGGACGCGTTTGGTGCGGCACGCTCCAGCGGCCGGAGCGCGGACGAACTTAGAGTGATTGGCAAAGCCGCCGTTGGCGGGCGAATCGAAACGATGCTGATCGAGGCTGATCGCCTGATTCCCGGTCGTTTCGACGTCGCGAGCGGCGAGATCACAATCGGCGATATGAGCGATCCGGAAGTCGACGATGTGCTCGACGACCTCGGCGAATTGGTACTCAAGAAAGGCGGCGAAGTGATCATCGTCCCCGCGGAAAGAATGCCAACCCAGACCGGCGCCGCCGCAATCTACCGGTATTGAGAGCCCGCAGGGCAGATAAGTCGAAGGCCGAATCCGTGAAATGTGATTTGCATGGGATGGAATGCGCGTCGCTGTTCTGCCCTGCGCGGACGGAGAAAAATACGAGTCTGTAGCGTGCGTCAGGGGCAGCCATATTGCACCGTGCAGCGGTGAAATGGTGCGATGCCCGCAGGTTCAGGGCAATCGCATGATTTGCGATTTCGCTTAGCGTGAAATAACGCGATGTGACGATGGCGTAGGGCGGAAAAGCGCAGCGCCTTCCGCCGTATGGAGTTTACATCCGGCGGATAACGCCT
>RCMY010004252.1_pt1 | contig 12428 bp, 11 predicted proteins | sample 2041341 | NCBI WGS metagenome assembly RCMY01 (sample SAMN09708234, study PRJNA481090) | Marine sediment metagenome, whole genome shotgun sequencing project. | reverse complement strand
CTCGCGCGCTGCACAGCCAACCCGTCGCGCGACGAATTGAGATATAGAATGCCTGCGACGAGGATATTCAGTGCGATCAGATTAAAAATAATGATCTTGCGTGTCAGAGGCGAGTCGCGCAGCGAAAACAGGCCCCGGCGCGCACGGCGCGCGCGGACCTCTTCTTCGACAACGCTGTCGGGAGCAACAAAATCGTCGCCGAGAACAACATCGCCATCCCGTCCCGGTGCGCCGTCCCGCACGTTAATCCCCTCGGCCAATGACATACCTATTCTTCGTTATATCGGTAGCCGATCCCGTACAGCGTCTCAATCGCCGAGAATTCAGGGTCGACCTGGCGCAGTTTCTTGCGCAGGCGCTTGATATGACTATCGATCGTGCGGTCATCGACATAGACCTGATCGTCATAGGCGACATCCATCAACTGATCACGGCTTTTGACAAATCCGGGGCGCTGCGCCAGCGCCTGAAGCAGCAGAAATTCGGTGACGGTCAGCGAAACGTCCCGGCCCTTCCAGCCCACAGAATGACGAAGCGGATCCATCCGCAATTCGCCACGCTCGATGACCTTGCCTTCTTCGGCATCTGCGGGTGAAATGATGCCTTCCAGCGCATCCTGACGGCGCAAAAGCGCGCGGATCCGTTCGACCAGAAGACGCTGTGAAAACGGCTTTTTCACATAATCATCTGCGCCCATCCGCAGGCCCAGAACCTCGTCGATTTCATCATCTTTTGATGTCAGAAAGATCACCGGCATCTGCGATTTCTGGCGCAGCCGTTGCAGCAGATCCATCCCATCCATGCGCGGCATCTTGATGTCCAGCACGGCCATATCGGGCAGCTTCTTGGAAAAAGCTTCAAATGCCTGCTGGCCGTCATTATACGTCTCTACCTCGAACCCTTCGGCCTCGAGGGTCATGGATACGGATGTCAGAATATTCCTGTCATCGTCCACTAGGGCGATCTTGGACATGTCTTCATTCCTTGTACTGCTCAGGTTGCCTGATTTTTTCCATCAGTAGTCTCCTGTTTTTGTTTTACGATCAATCCCCATTCGCGAATCACCCTTTGTGGCTGCCCTATTTGGGACCGATTTCCATAACCAATGGCTAATATGACTCACTTTTCTGCCCAAACGGCCCGCTTCAGGCGGTCTTTGGCCGGTGGCCGCAGGTATGCTACCGGTGATTGCGCTAACTCTGGATTGGTTGCGCTAACCGGACCGAAGCGACCTGTTCATTCCATAAATCCGCATGCTATGACCCCGGCGTGCCTGGGCCGAACCGCCGCGCAGGCCGCCGCCGCGCGGCACGCGCGCGCATTGGCCAGAAGGCCGGCATTGACCAGTATTTGGAGAGCGATTGTCATGACATTGGGACGGGTAAATCCGAAATTCCGCCTTGAGGATCAAGGGATCACAGGGCTTGGTGACGTGCATTACAACCTGATCGAGCCGGCCCTCGTCGAGGCTGCGCTGAAGAATGGCGAAGGCGCTTTGGGGCGCGGCGGTGCCTTTTTGGTATCGACCGGCAAATTCACCGGCCGCTCGCCGCAGGACAAACATGTGGTTAAAACGCCCAGCGTCGAAGACAGCATCTGGTGGGAAAACAACGCCGCCATGTCGCCCGAAGGGTTCGACGCGCTGTACGATGATATGATCGCCTACATGGCCGGTGGCACGTATTATGTGCAGGATCTGATCGGCGGCGCCGATCCGGCCCATGCGATCAAGGTGCGCATGGTGACGGAACTGGCATGGCACGGCCTGTTCATCCGCCACCTTCTGCGCCGCCCCGAACGCGACGCGCTGGACCATTTCACCGCCGATTTCACCGTGATCAACTGCCCCGGTTTTCAGGCCGACCCGGCAAAGCACGACTGCCGCTCTGAGACCGTCATCGCGATGAATTTCGACCGCAAGATTATCCTGATCGGCGGCACCGAATACGCAGGCGAGAACAAGAAGTCCGTCTTTTCGCTGCTCAACTACCTGCTGCCCGCGAAGGACATCATGCCGATGCACTGCTCGGCCAACCATGCAAAGGGCAATCCGGTCGATACCGCCATCTTCTTTGGCCTGTCCGGCACTGGCAAAACGACGTTGTCGGCAGATCCGGACCGCACGCTGATCGGGGATGACGAACATGGCTGGTCGGACCGCGGTACCTTCAACTTCGAGGGGGGCTGCTATGCCAAAACGATCAACCTCAACCCCGAGGCCGAGCCAGAGATTTACGCCACGACCAGCAAATTCGGCACCGTCATCGAAAATATGGTGTATGATGAATGCACCCGCGAGCTGGATTTCGATGACGATTCACTGACCGCGAACATGCGCTGCGCCTATCCGCTGCACTATATCTCGAACGCCAGCGACACGGCCATCGGCGGGCACCCCAAGAACATCATCATGCTGACCTGCGACGCGTTCGGCGTGCTGCCGCCCATCGCGCGTCTGACCCCGGCGCAGGCAATGTACCACTTTCTGTCGGGCTTCACCTCCAAGGTTGCCGGCACCGAACGCGGCGTGACCGAACCCGAGCCGACCTTTTCCACCTGCTTTGGCGCCCCTTTCATGCCGCGCCGGCCCGAAGTCTACGGCAACCTCCTGCGCGCCAAGATCGCGAAACATGGCGCAACCTGCTGGCTGGTCAATACCGGCTGGACGGGCGGCGCCTATGGCACCGGATCGCGCATGCCTATCAAGGCAACGCGCGCCCTGCTGACCGCTGCGCTGGACGGATCGCTGAACGACGTCAAGTTCCGCACAGACGCCAATTTCGGCTTTGAGGTGCCGGTCGACGCACCCGGCGTCCCCAATGTCCTGCTAGACCCGCGCCGCACTTGGGACAAGCCCGACAGCTATGACCGTCAGGCGGCCAAACTGGTCAGGATGTTCGCAGAAAACTTCGAGCAGTATCTGCCTCATATCGACGAGGACGTGAAGGCCGCCGCCATCGGCTAAGACCAAATCCAAAACGGCATTCGAGGGGCGCGGCGCAGGCTGCGCCCCTTTTTCAATGCCCGGCTATACAGATGCCTATGGGTTTTTTTTGGCTTAAATACCCTTGCCGAAGGCAAACATCTCTTTTGGTGCGGCGCCAGATGCCAGCCCTACCCCACCAGATACAGCATCAGATACAGCGCCGCCGCACCCGCGATGATCGCGGCCAGAACGTTGCGTGTGATCAGTCCCGCGATGATCGTGACGCAAGCAGCCGTCAGCCGTGCGGCGTCCAGCACACCGCCGGTGGCGGGCGGCCAGACCACCATCGGCGCGACAAGGCCGGGCAGCACTGCGACGGCCGTATAGCGCAGATGCCGCAGCACCCAATCCGGCATCGGCCGCTCGCCAATCACGCCCAGAAAGACAAAGCGCAGGCCAAAACTGCCCAGCCCGAGGCAGATAATCACGATCCAGACGTCCAGCGTTGCGATATCCCTCATCGGCCCGCCTCCGCCCGGCGTGCCATAATCAGTTCGACCTGCGCGCCCGCGATCATGCCCGCCGCGCCCGCGACCAGCAGTCCCATACTGTAGGGAATGAACGCCAGCGACAGCGACACGGTGATCGACACCAGCGCCGCCACCACATGCGCCGCACTGCGCAGCATCGGTGCGATCATCGCCAGAAACGTGATCGGCACCGCGAAATCCAGCGCAAATTCGGGCGGGATCGCATTGCCCACCACCGCGCCGACCAGCGTGAAGATCAACCATAACGGCACCAGCGGCGTGATCGCGCCAAAATAGAAGGCCAGCTTTTGTGGAATGCTCCAGCCGGGGTTTTTCTCATAGGCCAGGATGGCGCTGGCATAGGCCTGATCGATCATCAGATAGGCCACCAGCGCCCGCTTGCCCAAGGGCGCGCGCCCCAGATGCGGCGTCAGCGACGCCGAATACATCGCCATGCGCAGATTCACCGCCAGCGACGTCGCCACGATGATCAACGTCGGCGCGTGTTCCGACAATAGCTGCACCGCAGTGAACTGCGCAGCACCCGCCACGACGAGAGCCGAGTAGGCGAATGTCTCGATCAAAGTGAAACCCGCCTCGGTTGCCACCACGCCAAAGAGCACCGCAAAAGGCACCAGAACGAGGATAAAGGGCGCGCCCGCGCGCACGCCTTGCCAGTAGGTCGATTTGGTGGTTTCTGGTGCCATGACGCGCCCGCCTCGGGAAAAGATCGCCGTTTTCCCGGACTTACCGGCCCCGCCAAGGAGATGCAATTGCCCCCCTCAGACGACACAGGTTACATCATCGCCCCCGCGCCGGATGCGCCCGGCCTCACCCGTACCGTCACCGGCACCGATCACGAGGGCCGCGAACAGACGATTGAGGTCGTCGAAGAACGTCCGTTGACCATTTTCCTGAACGCTCAGGAAATCGTCACCGCCATGACGATCGGAGATTACCCCGAATATCTGGCGTTGGGATTCCTGCGCAATCAGGGGATGCTGAAGGATGGCGAGACCGTGCTGCGCGTCGACTATGACGAAGAGTTGGAAACAGTCGTTGTGCGCACCGATGGCAAGACCACCTACGAGGACAAGCTAAAGAAAAAGACCCGCACCAGCGGCTGCGCGGTCGGCACCGTCTTTGGTGACATGATGGAGGGGCTGGAGGGCGTCACCCTACCGGATGCTAAGGTGCGCACCTCGGATCTCTATGCGCTGGCGCACCGGATCAACACGACTCCCTCGCTATACCTCACGGCCGGGGCGATCCACGGCACGGTCCTGTGCCAAGGCGCGCGCCCGCTGGTCTATATGGAGGATGTCGGACGCCATAACGCCGTCGACAAGATCGCCGGATGGATGCTGTCGGAGGGCGTGGGGCCAGAGGGCAAGATGCTTTATACTACCGGGCGGCTGACCTCGGAAATGGTGATCAAGACAGCGCTGATGGGCATTCCCGTGCTTGCCTCGCGCTCGGGCTTTACCGCGTGGGGCGTGGAAATCGCCCAAACGGTGGGCCTGACGCTGATCGGGCGAATGCGCGGGCGGCGCTTTGTGTGCCTTGCCGGCGAAGAGCGACTGGTGAGGGACGCAGACCCGGCAAGCGTGGCCGAGGAGGGTCGCAAGCATGGGCGCAAAAGCGCCCAACGGGATGCGGAGGGCGAGGTGTGAAACAACCCTTGGCCATCATCCTCGCCGGAGGCCGCGCCACGCGCATGGGCGGTGGCGATAAAGGGCTGCTGCCGCTTGGAGACAGCACGCTGCTGGCCCATGTGCTAGAACGGATCGAACCGCAGGTGGCCGCAACGGCGCTGAACGCCAATGGCGATCCCGCGCGCCTGACGCAGTTCAACCTGCCTGTGCTGGCCGATCCAATCGAGGGCTTTGTCGGCCCCTTGGCGGGCGTTCTGGCAGGGATGGATTGGGCGGCAAGCCAAGGCGCGGACACCGTCGTTTCCGTCGCTGCCGACACGCCGTTCTTTCCCTGCGATCTGGTGGCGCGCCTGCTGCTGGCCGCCGAGGGGATGGAGGCACCGCTGGCACTGGCCACCACACCGGACGGGCGACACCCGACCTTTGGCCTCTGGCCCGTGGCCTTACGCGACGATCTGCGCGCGGCGCTTGCGGGCGGGCTGCGCAAGGTCGTGCAGTGGACCGACGCACATGGCGCCGCCACGGCGATGTTTCCCAGCCAAGGCGATCCTTTTTTCAACGTCAACACGCCCGAAGATCTGGCCCGCGCGCAAGCAATATGGGAGGCGCAGCAATGAAGGTTTATGGCGTAACCGGCTGGAAAAACGCCGGAAAAACCGGCCTGATGGAGCGGCTCGTGACAGAGATCACGGCGCGCGGCCTCACGGTTTCCACCGTCAAGCACGCGCATCACAACTTTGACGTCGATCAGCCGGGGCGCGACAGCTATCGCCACCGCGCGGCGGGGGCGTGCGAGGTATTGCTGGCCTCTGGCACCCGCATCGCCATCATGCAAGAGTTACGCGGCGCGCCCGAACCTGAGCTGAGCGATCTTCTGGCGCGGCTCAATCCCGTCGATCTGGTCCTGATCGAAGGGTACAAGCGCGGCAACCACCCAAAGGTTGAGGCCCATCGCAAGGACGCTGGCAATCCGCTGATCGCGCCGGGCGATCCCACGATCCGCGCCATCGCAGCCGATTGCGCACTGGAGGTGGATCGCCCCGTGCTGGACCTCGACGACACAGCCGCCATCGCCGATTTCATCCTGCGCGAGGTGGGGTTGTGAGCAGTTTCGACAGTGTTCTGGTTGTCGACTGGTCCGCCGCCGCCAAGCGCGCGCCCAAACGTCCGTCTAAAGACGCCATCTGGCTGGGCTTCGTGCGCGGCGGAGTGGCCTCGGACCCGATCTATTGCCGCACGAGGATTGAGGCCGAGGCGCGCATCGCGCACATCATGGAGGAGGAGCGCGCAGCCGGGCGCCGCCTGCTGGCCACCTTCGATTTTCCCTTTGGATATCCCACCGGTTTAGCCCGGAGGATCACCGGCAGCGACGATCCGCTTGATCTGTGGGATTGGCTGGCTGCGCGCATTACCGACAGCGAAACCGGCCAGAACAACCGCTTTGACGTGGCCGAGGCGATCAACTCACACTTTGACGAGCCCGGCCCGCTCTGGGGCAAGACGCACGTGGATCGCTGGCCTGGCATTCCCTACCGCAAGGCCGGTATCGTCTATGATGAGGTGGCTGAAAAACGCACCTGCGATCTAATTTCCGCGGCGTCCAGCAGCTGTTTTCAACTGTGCTATCATCCGACGGTTGGCAGCCAGATTTTGATGGGCCTGCCAATGCTGTCGCGGCTCAGACGCCAAGGTGGCACCCGCGTCTGGCCGTTTCAGCAGTGGCAGGATGCTCCAATCGTGCTGGCCGAGATATGGCCGGGCCTAATCGAGCCCGCGGTAAAAATCGCGATATCAAAGGGCGGCGGTGCATCTATCAGGGATGCCGTGCAGGTGGATCTTCTGGCAAGGGCCCTCGCCCGTATGCCCGGCACCGAGTTACACAGCATCATGTCGAACTTGCCGGATGCGGCACGCGAGGAGGCGTGGATACTGGGCGCAGGCCATCGCGCGCGGCTGTGTGATCTGGCCACATCCACCCCCGCGTCCGCCCCGCCGCTCGCGGGGAAAGTGCCCTCCACGACAACGCCGCTGACCCTACCGCCAGCCCCGCCGCCCCTGCGCGACGATTGTTTTGCCATGCCAGCAGGCGTCGAATGGACGCCGGTCGACGACGCGCTCGCAGCGCTGCGCGCCGGGCTGCATCCGGTTGTGCGGGCGGAGCGATGCAAGGTTGCAGATGCCTGCGGGCGCGTGCTGGCCGGAGCCGCGATAGCCCTGCGCGCCAGCCCGCCGCTCGCGAATTCGGCAATCGACGGCTACGGCTTTGCCTATGACAGCCTGCCACCGGGCGATGCGGTGTTGCCTCTGGCGCCGGGCCGCTCCGCCGCCGGGGCGCCTTATGAGGGCACCGTGCCGCACGGCCATGCGCTGCGCATCCTGACCGGCGCCGCAGTGCCCGACGGCGTCGATACCATCGTGCTGGAAGAGGACACGCGCCAAAGCGCAGGCCAGATCGCCTTTCGCGCCGGAATCAAGCGTGGCGCGAACACCCGCAAGGCAGGCGAGGACGTGAACGCAGGCGCCAATGCGCTGCCCAAGGGCCGCGTCCTGACCCCCGCCGATCTGGCGCTGCTGGCCTCGGTCGGCCTCGGCGAAGTCAGCGTTTATCGGCGGCTGCGCGTCGCCGTCATTTCGACCGGGGATGAGCTGATCGAGGCGGGTGGCGAGGCGGCCAAAGGCCAGATATTCGACGCGAACCGCCCGATGCTGCTGGCGCAGATCGCGGCGTGGGGGTTGGAGGCCATCGACATGGGCCGCATCGCCGATGATCGCGCAACCTTGCGCGCGGCGCTGAATGAGGCGGCATCGCGTGCCGACGTCATCCTCACCTCAGGCGGCGCGTCGGCGGGGGACGAGGATCACGTCTCGGCCCTCCTCAGTGAGGCGGGTGCGATGCAGCAATGGCGTATCGCGCTGAAACCCGGCCGGCCGCTGGCGCTGGGGCTATGGAACAGCGCGCCGGTGTTCGGCTTGCCGGGTAATCCAGTGGCGGCACTGGTCTGCACGCTGATTTTCGCGCGCCCGGCGCTGGGGTTGCTGGCCGGTGCGGGGTGGACAGAGCCGCAAGGCTTTAACGTGCCGGCGGGCTTCGAGAAGTCGAAAAAACCGGGCCGCCGCGAATACCTACGCGCGCGCATCCGGAATGGCCGCGCCGAAGTGTTTGCGTCCGAAGGATCGGGCCGCGTCAGCAGCCTTAGCTGGGCCGAGGGGCTGGTCGAACTGCCCGATGGCGCGGCGCAGATCGCGATAGGCGATCCGGTGCGTTACATCCCCTTCGGCAGTTTTGCCCTCTAGCGCGCGCCCCAAGTATCCGACAGACGGTAGCCACCCGGCCAGGGATCGTCCGGGTCCAGCATGTGCTGATGCGTGCCGGTGATCCAGCCGCGTCCTGAAATCTCGGGGACAATCGCGGGCCTGCCACCCACGCTCGTCTCGCCCACGATTCGCCCGGCGAAGGTCGAGCCGATCAGCGACACAGCCGTCAAACTGTCCTCGCGCGACATCTGTCCCCGCGCTGCCAGCACCGCCATCCGCGCGCTCAGCGCCGTGCCGGTAGGCGAGCGGTCGACCTTGCCGGGGCGCACGGCCACGGCAGCGCCAGCGCGCAATTGATGGCCGTCGCGCACGACCGGTCCAGCAAAAAGGCAGAACGAGATATGCCGCCAATCGGGGTTGTCGGGATGGTGAAAACCCAGCGCCTCGTTCGCTGCCGCCGTGATGCGCACACCCAGACGCGCCAGCTCATGCGCCTCGTCCGGCACCAGCGAAAACCCCAGCGCGGCGGCATCGACAAAGACGAAACTGTCGCCGCCATAGGCCGTATCGACGCTCAGCGTGCCCAGTCCTTCGACTTCGAGCGTGGCGTCCAGCTGCGCGGCGAAACTGGGCAGGTTCTGCACAAATATGCGCTCGGCCTTGCCGTTTCGACATTCTGCGCGCACCTTGACCAGACCGCCGGGCGCCTCCAGCAGCATCTTGGTTACCGGCTCAGTCATGGGCACGATGCCGCTGTCCAGCAGCACCGTCGCGACGCAGATTGAGTTCGAGCCGGACATGGGCGGCGTGTCCTCCGGCTCCATGATTATAAAGGCCGCATCGGCGCGCGGGTCCTTGGGCGGAACCAGCAGATTGACATGGCGAAAGACACCGCCGCGCGGCTCGTTCAGAACGAAATTGCGCAAGGTGTTGTCGCGCGCAATCCAGCGGCTCTGCTCCCATATCGTATCGCCGGGGGGCGGCGCGACGCCGCCGACGATGACGTCGCCAACTTCGCCCTCCGCATGTGCGGATATGACGTGGATTGTCTTGGTGCTGCGCATGGGGATCGCCTTTCTATGTGGTCAGCCAACAGGGCGGATCGTTGCGGGCCTGCCCCGTTACAGCCGCCTCGACGCAGTCGGCAAGGCCGCCAAAACGGACCTCTCGCCCCGACAGGCCCGGCGCGTAATGGGCGTATTTACCGGAATTGGTCATCAATACCTTGGCCGAGGGCGGGAACACTGGTTCCGAGATCGAGCACCAGCAGATATCAGGCACGACCTGCACGCCGGATGCCTCTAGCCGGGCAAGGACACCCTCGACGCCGAGCGCGTCCAGCACATGCTGGCCGACAGTGACAATCACCGCCGTATCCGCGTGCCGCGTGCGTCCCGCGAGGGCTGCATCCAGCGCACGGCATTCAGGCAGCGAGAAATGCGGGCTGCCAAAGGCGATCAGATCAACCTTGGCTGGGCCTGCGTTGAACTGCCGCCATGCCTCGGCCAGATCGGCGGCGGTGATCCGCACGGCATCTGCATCCGGTGTCAGCGCGCCCTCCGCCTCGGGCGTGATGCCTGCGACATGCAGCATCGGCGCGGCAGAGGTGGTGCCGAAGGCGGCGCAGAGCGCCTTGAGATCGTCGGGCGTCGGCGACGTGGTCTCAAGGCCCGTCAGCAACGGAATGCGGTCCGGTGCCGCGCGCCCGGCCAGCCATCCCAGCAGCGGCCAGAGCGCGTCGTCATGGCCATCGGGCAGATCCACATGAACGGCGCGCTGCGCAGCGCGCCCGGCATCCAGATAGACGCCCGAAAGCGGCGCGCGTCCGGTGACAGCGATGAAGAGGTCCATGAAATCTGGGTGCTTGACGGTGCGCGCGCCCAGCACGGAGTTGGCGTAGATGACGGCGTTGGATTCCGACCAGCCGATCATTTCGCCCATCCCGGGCGCATCCTCCAACAAGTAGGGTGCGCAGGTGAAACTGGGGCGCGCGCCCATCTCGACATAGGCGTCGGCCAGTCGCTGCGCAGGGCCGCCGAAGCTGGGCGGTACGCCCTGATCACGCCAATGCGCATGATCGACGGAAATCGCGTTCATGGTGGTCGGCACGCGCACCCGTGCGCCCATATCGGCCATAGCGCGGGCGAATGTCAGATTGGCCGGGCTGGCATAAATGCAGCCGTCGATATGCGCGCGGGTGACGTCCGTTAGCCGTGACGCCCCCTGCCCTGCGGCCATGGTGCAGATGACCTCCATCGCCAGCTTCGCCGCCTCCCCGTCCACCCCACCCAGCATGTTGCGGTCGTTCTCGGTCAGGTCCAGCGCGGCGGTCGGTGGTGGGGCGAGGTCCAGCGTCCAATCGCCGGCGATCAGCCGCCCGCCTTCGATCACCGCACGCTCGGCCTGTGCCAGTCGATCCCAGTCATCCGCGCCAAGACGCAGCACCGCCGACGGCTTGGCGAACATGCGCCCAGCGATCAGCGCGCCTAGCGTCAGGATGTCCTCCGCCTCGCGAAATACCAGCGCGGCGGGCGCGTTGCCGCCCAGCGCCAGTTCCAGCAGCACGCCACTGCCGGTGCAGGAGCCTCGGCTGGTGGGTATCAGCACCACCGCCCCGGCCAATGAGCGGCCATGTAGCGGGTGATGCGCGTCTATCACCATGCCGGTTGCGGCATCGACGCCGCCCCAAAAACTAAGACCCTCGGGGCTGGCCATGACTGGCCCTTGGGCCGCGGCCTCGACGATGATCTGCGCCATATGCGTCCCTTTTCAGATAACCACAAAGCCATGCGCGAACGGATCACGCTCGTCGATAAAAATGGTGTTGATCCCTGTCACCCGCGCCCACCCGGCGATGGAGGGGATAATGGCGGGGCGGCCCGCGACCTCTGTCGCCGCCTCGACGCGGCCTGAGAATAGCGAGCCGATGATGCTCTCATGAACGAACTCATCGCCCGGTTTCAGCAGGCCCTTTGCCGCGCGCTGCGCCATGCGCGCGGACGTGCCGGTGCCGCAGGGCGAGCGGTCGATCGCCTTGTCGCCGTAGAACACCGCGTTGCGGGCATGGGCCTCGGGCCTGCGAGGTGCGCCGGTCCAAAGGATATGGCTAAGGCCGTTGATCGCGGGATGTTCGGGGTGGATGAACTCGTATTTCGCATTGAGCGCGGCGCGCAGTTTCGGGCTGAGGCCGATCAACTGCGAGGCGGTGAAATCGGCGATATCCTGAAAATTCGCCTGAGGCTCAACGATGGCGTAGAAATTGCCACCATAGGCGACGTCGACGACGATCTCACCCAAGCCTTCGACATGGGCAGTCAAGCCTTCGGAATGCAGGAACCCCGGCACATTGGTCAGGCGGACTTCCTCGACGAAACGCCCCTCCTGCCGGTAGGTCACATCGACGCGGCCGGCCGGCGTCTCCAGCGCCAGTTGGCCCGGCACGGAAGGCTTCACCAGACCGTTTTCCAGCGCGATGGTGACGGTGCCGATGGTGCCGTGGCCGCACATCGGCAGGCAGCCGGACGTCTCGATAAACAGCACAGCGATATCGCAATCGGCCCTCGTCGGCGGGTAGAGGATCGCACCCGACATCTGATCATGGCCGCGCGGCTCGAACATCAGTCCGGTTCGGATCCAGTCGTATTCGGCCAGAAAATGCGCGCGTTTTTCCAGCATGTTCGCGCCACGCAGGAGGGGCGCGCCGCCGGTGACGAGGCGCACAGGGTTGCCGCAGGTGTGACCGTCGATGCAGGGAAAGGTATATTGCGTCATGAATGCCTCGTGAAACGCGCGGGTGAGAATGGGGCCATGTCGATCCCCGGTGCCTGCCCTGTCAAGATATCAGCGACGATCCCCGCCGTCGCTGTCGATTGCGTTAGGCCCAGATGCCCGTGCCCGAAGGCGCAGATCACGTTGTCATTGCCGGGCAGCGCACCGATGGCAGGCAGGCTGTCGGGCATCGACGGGCGAAAGCCCATCCATTGCGTGCCGCCGGTGGTATTGAGGCCCGGCAGAAACTGGGCAGCCTTGTGCAGCATGGCATCGGCGCGGGCATAGTTCGGC
>RCMY010004251.1_pt1 | contig 12430 bp, 9 predicted proteins | sample 2041341 | NCBI WGS metagenome assembly RCMY01 (sample SAMN09708234, study PRJNA481090) | Marine sediment metagenome, whole genome shotgun sequencing project. | reverse complement strand
CAAAGTTTCGTACAGTGTAAACGCTCATGAAGTTCTACAATGGTAGTCTTAAACCCTTATTGATCGTTGCGAAATCCGGATATAGCCTTAAATAAGACTAATCGAAGCTACAGAGGCCTGAATAGAGGGAGAATTTTCGGGACCTTCCCTAGCAGGGACGCCAGGGATAGAGCCTCCAGGGACGGATTCACGGCGTGTCCCGGCAATTCTCCCTCTGTTCAGGCCGGTCTACAAGCTGGAGCCATCAATACATATGGCAATGCTAATCAAAAAAGCCCGCAAACTAGGCGGGCTTTTTTAATATCAAACTACCAACTCAAAGCCCCACCAGTCTGATACTCAATCACCCGAGTTTCAAAAAAGTTCTTCTCCTTACGCAGGTCCATAATCTCCGACATCCAAGGGAACGGATTCTGTACGCCGGCGTACTGTTCCGGCAGGCCAATCTGTAACAGTCTGCGGTTGGCGATGAATTTTAGGTACTCTTCCATCATGCCGGCGTTCATGCCGAGTACGCCGCGGGGCATGGTGTCGCGGCCGTATTCGATTTCCAGCTGGGTGCCCTGCAGAATCATGTCGATGCATTCCTGCTTGAAGCTGTCGGTCCACAGGTGGGGGTTTTCCAGTTTGATCTGGTTGATCACGTCGATGCCGAAGTTCAGGTGCATGGACTCGTCGCGCAGAATGTACTGGAACTGTTCCGAGGTGCCGGTCATTTTGTTGCGGCGTCCCATTGACAGTATTTGGGTGAAGCCGCAGTAGAAGAAGATGCCCTCCAGTACGCAGTAAAACGCGACCAGATTGCGTAGTAAGGACTGGTCGTCTTCGGGGGTGCCGGTTTTGAAATCGGGGTCGCTGAGGTTCTGAGTGTTGTTTAATCCCCACGCGGCTTTTTTCGCAATCGACGGCACTTCGCGGTACATGTTGAAAATTTCGCCTTCGTCCATGCCCAGCGACTGAATGCAGTACTGGTAGGCGTGGGTGTGAATCGCTTCTTCAAACGCCTGGCGCAGCATGTATTGGCGGCATTCCGGGTTGGTGATATGGCGGTATAACGCCAGCACCAGATTGTTGGCTACCAGCGAGTCGGCGGTGGCGAAGAAGCCGAGGTTGCGTTTTACGATGGTGCGCTCGTCGTCGGTCAGGCCGTCGCTGCTTTTCCATAGCGCTACGTCGGCGGTCATGTTGACCTCTTGTGGCATCCAGTGGTTGGCGCAGCCGTCCAGGTATTTTTGCCAGGCCCAGTCGTACTTAAACGGCACTAACTGGTTGAGGTCGGCTTTGCAGTTGATCATTGCCTTGTCGTCGACCTGCACGCGGCCGGCGCCCATTTCCAGCTCTTCCAGGCCGGGGGCTACGTCGATGCTTTCCATTGCCTGTTTAGCGCGCTCTATATTGTTGTTCTTAATCTGAGTGCTTTGCGCGGACTGCTCGGTCTGGGTTTTTTCCATCGTTGGGGCGCCGGCGGCTGTTTCCAGTGCGGGTGCCTTTTCTGCCACGCGTTGCGCGGTCTCTGCTTGCGCCGCGTTGGCTGGTGCAGGGGCCGAGGGTGCAGAAACAGAGGGCACAGGTGCGGGCTCTTTCGCTGGTGAGGCTGCCGTTTCAACCCTAATTTGTGCGCGACCGCTTTTTTCTGTCCTGGACGCAGCAAGCTCTACCGGGGGCGGAGGTGGAGGCGCGGCAGGCGTTTGTTCTTCGGCTTGGTAGTCATCCCAACTTAACATATTGACTGTGCTCCAATTACGATTGCTAGTGACGTTTATCGTCTGCTTCTCAGTAAAACAGACGACAAAACCCGCTTGCTTTCGCTGAAAAGCAAGTGAAAAAGAGATTAAAAGGTTGTACTAAAACTATATGCCGCTGATCGTGAAAACACAACATATAGTGTTGAAAAGTTTTTCAAACACTATATATACACAATAACCACAGCTTATCCACAGCAATACCCCGTTATTACAAGCATAACTTTCGACTATTTTGCCGGTCTATTGTTGTGCTGCTCGTTTATGCAGCTATCCTTTCACTGCCGGAGTTTCTATGTTGCGTTCCACCGCTCTAATCGGTTGTTTGTTGCTAGCCGTCGAAGGCTTCGCAACCACTGTTTACAAATCCGTCGACGTTAATGGCGTGGTGTCGTATACCGACACACCACCGGTTCAGCGCGCCTTTGAGGCCATCGATATTGCCGCTCCGCCGCCGTCCTCGTCGCCGGCCGAAGTGCAGGCCCGGCAAACGCGAATGCGGGCTGCTACCGATGCCATGGCGACTGCCCGCCAGGCCCGCGAACAAGCGAGTCATTCATCGCGGGCTAAAAGCCGCAGCGTGGTACCGACTAGGCATCAGCCTGAGCCGGTTGTTTACGCTTATCCTTATTACCTCGAACGCCGCCATTGGCAGCGTCCGCCTCTTCGCAACAGGCCAGTAGACCAAATAGATCCGCCGCCTGTGCGGCAACGGCTACCGACCGTGCCGCTTATACCGCGTTAGCTTTTTTTAAGCTGCTACTGACAGGCGTCGCAATCGGGATCGGTAATCGAACAGGCCTGCGGCAGCGCTGCGGCGTCGCTTGTTTCGCTGCTCGACGACACAGCATTCAGCGTGCCTGTTTTAACGGTCGATTTCTCAGTGCCGGTCGCTGCCATTGAGCGCAGGTAGTAAGTGGTTTTCAAGCCACGATACCAGGCCATGCGATAAGTTACGTCAAGCTTCTTACCGTCGGCATTGTTGATGTAAAGATTCAACGACTGCGCCTGGTCCAGCCATTTTTGCCGGCGGCTGGCGGCGTCGACAATCCAGCGCGGTTCAACTTCAAACGCAGTGGCGTAAATGGCTTTCAAGTCGGCCGGGATGCGGTCGATCTTCTGCACGCTGCCCTCGTAATATTTCAGGTCGTTGACCATCACGCTATCCCACAGCTTGCGCTCTTTTAAGTCGTGTACGAGGTACGGATTAACGACGGTAAACTCGCCTGACAAATTCGATTTCACAAACAGGTTTTGATAGGTTGGTTCAATCGACTGGCTGACGCCGGTAATGTTGGCGATAGTTGCCGTTGGCGCAATCGCCATCACGTTGGAGTTGCGCATGCCCTGGGTTTTAACCGTTTCGCGCAGGCTGTTCCAGTCCAGCGTTTGACTTTCGTCGACTTCGATATATTTCTCACCGCGATTTTCGCGCAGAATTTTGATCGAATCGATAGGCAACACGCCGCGGCTCCACAGCGAGCCTTCGAAGCTGGCGTAGCTGCCGCGTTCTTTGGCTAGCTGCGACGAGGCTTTGATCGCGTGGTAGCTAATTATTTCCATCGAGCGGTCGGCAAATTCTACCGCCGCTTCGGAACCGTACGACAGGTGTTGCTTATAGAGGGCATCCTGAAAGCCCATCACGCCCATGCCAACCGGGCGATGCCGCAGATTGGAGGTGCGCGCCTGCGGCACCGAGTAGTAGTTAATGTCGATAACGTTATCGAGCATGCGCACGGCGGTGTTAATGGTTTGTTCCAGCTTATCGCCGTCGAGTCCGTCGGCACCGATGTGATTGGCCAGATTAACCGAGCCCAGGTTACATACCGCAATTTCTTCGGCATTAGTATTAAGGGTGATTTCAGTACACAGGTTGGAAGAGTGCACCACGCCCACGTGCTGCTGCGGCGAGCGCAGGTTGCAGGGGTCTTTAAAGGTCACCCAGGGATGGCCGGTTTCGAACAACATGCCAAGCATTTTGCGCCACAGGTCTATCGCCTGCACGCGCTTGAATAGCTTGATGTCGCCGCTTTCGGTTTGCCGTTCGTACTCCTCGTATCGCGCTTCAAAGGCGGCACCATAGAGGTCGTGTAAGTCGGGCACATCGTTAGGCGAGAACAAGGTCCAACCCTTGTTTTCGAACACGCGCTTCATAAACAGGTCGGGTACCCAGTTGGCGGTGTTCATATCGTGCGTGCGACGGCGGTCGTCGCCGGTATTTTTGCGCAGCTCAACAAACTCTTCCACGTCGAGGTGCCAGGTTTCCAGGTAGGAGCACACGGCACCTTTGCGTTTGCCGCCCTGGTTAACCGCCACAGCGGTGTCGTTGACCACTTTCAGAAATGGCACAATGCCCTGCGATTTGCCGTTAGTGCCTTTGATGTACGAGCCCAGTGCGCGCACCTGGGTCCAGTCGTTACCGAGTCCGCCGGCCCATTTAGACAACATGGCGTTGTCGTGGATGGCATTGTAAATACCGTGCAGATCATCGGGCACAGTCGTCAGGTAACACGACGATAACTGCGGCCGTAGCGTGCCGGCATTAAACAAGGTCGGCGTCGAGCACATATAGTCGAACGAGGAGATCAGGTTATAAAACTCGATCGCGCGGCCGTTTTTGTCTTCTTCTTCCGCTGCCAGGCCCATCGCTACGCGCATAAAAAACACTTGCGGTAGTTCGAAGCGCGTTTCATCGCTATGAATAAAGTAGCGGTCGTACAGGGTTTGCAAACCAAGGTAAGTAAACTGCAGGTCGCGGTTGGCGTCTATTGCGGCACCCAGGCGCGGCAGGTCAAAGCTGCGCAGGGTAGGGCTTAATAGCTCCAGCGCTATACCCTTATCGATATAGGCGTGCAGTGCGGGTGCATAGAGTTCATGCATTTCGGTGTGCGTGGCACTGTCGGCAACGCCGAGAAAACCCAGTGCCTCGGCGCGCAGCCGGTCGAGCAGCAGGCGAGCCGTCACAAAGCTGTAGTTGGGCTCTTCTTCCACCAGCGTGCGGGCGGTCATTACCACCGAGGTGTTGACTTCGTTGGCTGGCACGCCGTCGTAGAGGTTGCGCAGCGCTTCATCAAGAATACGTTCGGCTTTAACATCGCTCAGGTCGCTGCAGGCTTCCAGCACAATGGTTTGCAGGCGCTGTAAGTCGAGAGGCTCGCGGCTGCCGTCGGCCAGCGTTACCTTGATGGCCGCCAGTTTCTGCAATCGCTCCTGCTCAATGATGGAAGGCTCGCGTTGGGCGCGCGCCTGGGCACGCTGTTCGCGGTACAACACGTAATCACGCGCGACCTTGTGTTCGCCGCTGCGCATTAGCTCCAGTTCAACCTGGTCTTGAATATCTTCAATATGGATGGTGCCACCGGAGGGCATACGGCGCTTGAAGGTGGCACTCACCTGGCCCGCCAGCTGTTCTACGGTGTCGTGAATACGCGATGAGGCAGCCGCGGTGCCGCCCTCTACCGCCAGAAACGCCTTGGTAATGGCGACTGAAATTTTGCTGTCGTGATAGGGCACGACTTTGCCGTTGCGCTTGATCACGCGGATTTGGCCGGGTGCCATCACTGCCAGTTCATCGTTTGCAGGTGTTTCCGTGATAGCGGCCTTGGGCGCTGTTTCTATTTGGCTGTCGTTTCCAATATCGTTCCCAATATCGTTTTCAGTCTTACTATTACTATGGGTTTGCATCTAACCTCCACCGAAGCGTGTCGTCTATTTTGATGTGTCGTTACGAACCCTGATGGGAGCCCGTGGTCAGCAACGTGCTGTTGTTTAAAGTTTTTGTCTGCAGCTATGCTCTAGCGTTTTTTTATATAGCTCTTGTATATAGCCCCTTTATAAAGCTCTTTTTCAGAGCCGAGTTCAGACCCTGCCGGTACCTTGCGGGTCGCCAGTATGGACGTTGCAGTTGTTTTTTTGAACGGTCTGAAACATTTGCTACACCACAATATATTGGGGTGTAGCTGCTAACGAGACACAAGATAGAGCGCTTTTCACCTAATTGCAATATCGTTCCCTGGGAATTTCTTGTGTATATTCTGTGGGTAACTATTATGTTTGCGAGCACTAACCTTGTAGCGTGCAGACCTGTGTTTGCCACCTGTCTTTTATGTCTAAAAGTTTACAGTTTGCCAGCGTGACCTAGTTCTCATATCCTGCACAACGGTCGTCGCTGCCATGCAGCTGATGTTATTCAAGCCCATAAAACAACCACGGTGACGTAATAGTGAACTCTCAATACGACTATCCCATTGGCACACCAGGCGCACCCTGGGGAGCAGCGGAAAAAGCAGCGTGGTTATCCGCGCAGACGATACAGCGTTCCTACCAAGAGCAGGTCGTTAGCAAAATAGAGAAAATCCGCCAGCACATGGCGCAACGGGTGATAGTTGAGCAATACGGAGAGCTGTCTTATGCGCCGCATACGTATCCGCTATGGGCGATCAAAAGCAAAAACTGGCAGGCTGGCAAGCCCACAATATTGATCACCGGCGGCGTACACGGCTATGAAACCAGCGGAATACACGGGGCGCTCCGATTTGTTGAGAGCGAGCTGGAAAATTATGCAGCTGCCTACAACTTTATTGTCGCCCCCTGTATCAGCCCGTGGGGATACGAAACGATAAATCGCTGGAACCCGCTTACGGTTGACCCGAACCGGTCTTTTCATGCAGATAGTTCCGCGCAGGAGGCGGTTAATATTATGCGCTATGTGGCGGGTTTAAACGTGCCCTTGCTTGCTCACATCGACCTGCACGAAACCACCGACACCGACAATTCCGAATTCAGGCCAGCGCTGGCGGCGCGCGATGCGATTGAGCAAAAAGAGTGGGATATTCCCGACGGTTTTTACGCGGTTGGCGATACGCTAAAACCGGCGCCTGAATTTCACAAAGCGATTATCGACGCCGTTGAAAAAGTAACGCATATCGCCCCGGCAGATGCCGACAATCTATTAATTGGCATGCCAATCGCGCAACGAGGGGTGATTAACTACGCCACCAAAGAGCTGGGGTTGTGCGCCGGTTTTACCGACGCGCCGTATGTTACGACTACCGAAGTTTATCCCGATAGCCCTAAAGTCGATGACGAAAATTGTATTGTGGCGCAGGTGGTTGCCGTTACGGGTGCGCTAGATTATCTTATAGCAATTTGACGCAGTTGATGGCGCAACTCACCATCTACTATCAAGTGGTGGCAGTTTGCAGTGTTGAACAGCAACGTAAACTCGGTGGCGGCGTATGTTTCGCACATCCAGTTAATGGCTGGTAATGCAGCCAACATTACTTAACCCTAATCGGTGATTAAAGCCCCTGCAGTTGTTGCGGGGGCCAGTGAGCGACTAGTTCAATTCGATATTGCCCAAGCTATCTGCCAAATCATCAACATCCTGATTCAAATCGGAGCGATGTGTTCTTCTATTGGTCAAGATGTCGATAACCAAACCATCATCGGTATAGGTGCGGAGAAAGGAGCGGGCGCCGGTCCAGGAACCATCCCATTCAGCTGCGTTTTCACCGCCACACGCTGTAGCCAGGGACCAACCCAGCCCTACATCGATTGGGCGATATCCTCTCTCTTTGTATTACTGCCATTTTTCATGGTAAGTAGCCGAGTTCATATCACGATTTTCGGCCCAACCCCTGCCATCAGGATTTTTACACCACACCATTGAATAGCGTGTTTCTTGCCGGTAAGGGTAGGCATCGACATCGATCATCAAGTATCCCTGTGATCTATAGTCGTCAAAATTATGAGAAAATTGCGCGCTGGTGAGATCGCGCTTTAAAAACCAGCCCACGACTTTTTGATCCTGCAAAATACTGGCGTGGGAATGTACTGCAGCGAGCAGCGTGACGAGTATTACTAATGCGAACGGGTTTCCAAAAAAGTTCAGTACCGGAGGCCGTGTTACCTGGGATACTGCCTTTATCACGTTTATGGTGAAGGGCATGACGGCCGCTACCCAAAACGCGGATGTCGTTGTTAACAATGAGAAGGTCGGTGTTTTTTTAACAATAACGGAGGGGATCCAAATCATTGGCATACTCAAACGGTTTCTATGGGCGGAGCAGCCCTCAATGACGGAGAAAATGGCAATCTACTCAAAGTCGGTACAGTAGAAAACCCGCTCGACACAGGCGGTAATCTTGATGACCACTTTATTCGCAACGTAATCTGCCATTTCCATCAAAATGGTTGAACCACCTCCCGCTCCGTCGTTTTAGGCGGGGCAATACTCCTAAATGCTCTTGCCAATATCAATCAGGCGACTGTTATCCTTGTCGGTGTCCATATCATAGATATTGAAGCTTATCGCGCCGCCGCGTGCTTGATGATCAGTGAGACTTATAGTGTTTTGACGACAGAAAGAAATTACAATTCGGAAAAAACAACGCTTAGTCGCAAGCAGGTGCTGGAATAATTCGCAAAGCTGCCTGTTGACCGGAGAAGTTGCCTACTACGGGCGAAAATCATGTCGTCTTCAACCGATATTACCTCGCTGCTAATTGAATCGCGAAAGGGTAACTCTGCCGCGCTGGATGAAATCTATCCGCAGGTCTATCAAGAACTGCACCGAATCGCACGTGGCCAATTGCGCCGTATGTGGAATCTGGGAACCATCAATACCACCGCACTAGTTAATGAGGTTTACTTAAAACTGGTCGATCAAACGCAATGCCAATGGGTGGATCGGGCGCACTTTCTCGCGCTTTCGGCCAAGGCCATGCGTCAGATTTTAATCAACTACGCTGAGCAAAAGCGAGCGCAAAAGCGCGGCGGCGATTGGCAGCGAGTGACGTTTGAAGATGCACTGGCTGCGCCAATGATGAGCGCGGAAACGTTGCTCGCAGTAGAAAACGCGCTGCAACAACTTGCGGACCTGGATGAAAGTTTATGCCGGCTGGTTGAGCTACGCTTTTTTGGTGGCCTAACGGAAGCAGAAATCGCTTGCGTGTTGGGTGTTAGCGAACGGACCGTGCGCCGCAATTGGCGTAAAACCAAAGCCGTGCTTGCACACATACTTGCTGAAAAGGAAGAGAATAAGCGAGCAGCACCGGTGTAGGAATCACCGAAATCGGAGGAGCTATGGCAGCGCACCATTCGCCGGAGCTACATTGGCAGCAAATACAAACCATACTGGACGAAGTGTTTGAGCTTCCCACCGAACAACGCCTGGCATTTTTACAACGGGCGTGTGGGTCCAATCCTGACTTGTATAGTGAGGTGGAGACCCTGCTAAAAGCCGAGCGCGATGCCCCCGCCTTTCTTGATCGCCCGGCGGTAGAGCTGATGCAGTCATTTCTTTCCACCGCTACAAATAATCAACGCGCACAGATCCCAGACTATACAGCTCGCAGTATCGGTTCCTATAGGCTGCGTGAAGCGATTGGCCGAGGCGGCATGGGCGTCGTCTATCGTGCCGAGCGAGCGGAGGGCAACTTCGATCAGCAAGTCGCCATAAAACTTCTGTCGAATTGGCAAAACCGGGACCTGCGTCTGGACCGCTTCCAGCGAGAACAACAGTTACTGGCTTCCCTTAATCACCCAAATATTGCGCAACTTTATGACGGCGGACTAACCGAGGAGGGACAGCCTTATATCGTCATGGAGTATGTGCAAGGTGAACCGATCAATATCTATTGCGATCGGCATCGGTTAACGATCGATGCACGGCTTAAGCTAACAATGCAGGTGGTAGACGCTTTGCACTACGCTCATCGCAATCTGGTGATACACCGCGATATTAAACCGTCGAATATTCTGGTTACTGAAGATGGTCAGATCAAGCTGCTGGATTTCGGCATCGCCAAGCTTCTGGGGGAACAGGAGGCAGCGGATTTAACCCATACCGGCGACCAATTGATGACCCCCGGCTTCGCCGCACCTGAACAACTGAGGGGTCAAAACGTTAGCGTCGCTACAGATATATTCCAACTGGGGTTGGTATTGTATGAACTGCTTACCGGGCGTCATGCTTTTCGCGAGCGAGCCGGCACATACTTCGAGTTAGCCAAAAAAGTGTGCGAACAGACACCCACCCGCCCCAGTGTTATCGTCACTCAGCGAGTTGAGAGTAGCGACGGGGCGGCACAGCACAACAGTTTCAAACCGAGGGTGGGAACGCTCAGCCGGCTACCTGCCCAGCGCTTAGCTCATTGGAGTAAAAAACTGCGTGGCGACCTGGATGCGATTGTGCTCAAAGCGTTGCGCAATGAGCCCGAGATGCGCTATGCATCAATGGAAGCGCTAGGCGCGGATATCGAAGCCTACTTTGCGGCCCGTCCGGTGGAAGCGCGCGAGAAAGGTACGCGTTACCGGATCAGCAAATTCGTGCGGCGTAACGCCTGGGCCGTTCTGGCAAGCGCAAGTGTGATCGCCTTACTGATTGCCTATGCCACCACGGCAACCGTTCAAGCAAAACGCATACAAAATGCGCTTGACCAAAGCCGTGTCGAGGCACACAAAGCCCAGCAGGTTTCGGACTTTATCATTGATATCTTCAAAATCTCGGATCCCGCCGTTGCAGGAATAGAAACTGTCACGGCACGCGAATTGCTCGAAAATAGCCGGGAAAGAATCCATGACCAGCTTGAGGATGCTCCTGAAATTAGAGCTCAGATGTTACACGTACTTGGAAAAATCTATTATAACTTAGGTTCTTATGATGATAGCGCCTCGCTCTTGCAGGAGGCCACAGACAGTCGCCGACATTTACTGCCCAAGCAAGATCCTGCGCTCGCTAGCAGCATGACACATCTTGGAATAGCCTACCGCGAGACCGATCGATATGATCAGGCGCGACTTCTATTCGAAGAGGCACTGTCGATTTATCGCAGTCATGATGTTGAGAGTACCGATCAGGCGCGAGTGCTTAGCGCTCTCGCTCAGCTATTGAGAAAGCAGCGTCATTACGAGGAGGCGGAAACTCTTTTCCATGATGCAATCGCCATGCTTCGACGGGTTACTACTAACAGTGATCACAATGAATTAGCTTTGGGGCTCAAAAATCTGGCAATGTTGCAGCGCGTTCAGGGTAACTTTCCAGCGGCTGAGACCAACATGCTTGAAGCAATCGCGATGGAAGAAAGGTTACTTGGATCGGAGCACCCAGAATATACGCAAGGCCTCAGAGATCTAGCTGGAATTCTTGCCGACATGGAGCGTTACGACGAGGCGAAAATGCTAAGTTTACGGGCATTAGAAATACAAGAGCGGGTGTTGGGCTTAACGCACCCGTATACTGCATATACTCTGCAGAATCTCGGCTTATTGACGTATCGACAAGGTCAGCTCGCGACGGCAGAGGACTTTTTGCGCAGGACCTTGTCGATTCAAAGGGAGGTTCATGGAAAAGAGAGCGCGGCCGTGGCTCGCACGCTATATCTATTGGGCACTGTTCTACAGGAACGGGGGAACCATGCTGAAGCTCAGCTGCTTTATGAGAGTATGTTGCGTATTGACCGCCGGTTTTTCCCATCTAACAGTCCAATGATTGGCCGCGATATTAGCAAACTCGCTTCTGTGTCTCACGCTAAGGGCGATTTTCATTTGGCTAAAGAGCGCTACCAGCAGGCACTTGCGATACTCCCACACTCGGCTTTAATAACATCCGCGGTAAACGTCGGTTATGCGCGACTCCTGCTCGACCTTGGTGACCCTTACAACGCCGAGCAGGTAGCGCGCGCAGCTTTCAAGCTCCGCGAATCTCGATTGCCCGCAGGACACAGTTTCACAGCCGAGGCACAATCCACCTTGGGTGTGATACTAGCCAGAATGGGGCGTAGAAATGAGGCGCTCAACTTGCTAGAGCCAGCTTATCGCATTCTAGACAAGCGTGGTCGCCCAGGTGATATCTTCTTGGAACAAACCAAAAAAATACTTAGGCAATTCAACTCGACTCTAATCGAGCGAGCGCGGGAGAATTTGTGACTATTCAACAATGCCCGCAATCTTCAAGTTCGCTATCACCTTTGCAGACCGGATCGACAGGAGGTAGGGTAAACCCGCCTAGTTGTTCGAATACACTCTCGGCTGTCGGTAAACTATAGGCAATGTCCGGCTGTATCATCGGTGCTGCTCCGTCTAGGCCAGGCACTTGTAACCACCCACCTGTAACGGTCGCCATGTCGGCTTCATTCAGGTTGCGGTTGTCAGAAAGATCTTTAATCGTAATATGGCTCATCTTCTATCTCCTAAATTTGATTTGAGTAACTCTCGCGTACATGCATGCACATAAATTGCAGCAATTGACGCGCCAACAACATATTCGCGTTCGCGCGTTGCCCGCAAGTATATGATTCATTGAAAAAATACATTTGCGTGGCTTGTCGTTGAGTGTTCAGCACCAAGGTTGATTGTTGGCGAAGATCAAACGCATATTGGTGCGAAGGATAGTCATAATCAAACATCTGGCTCGGGAACCTCCCACTCATATGACGAAAAGCTGGCGCGCCAACTATCCAAAAAACTGTCGAACAATTAGTCAACCGCTGCAAATGTATTCCTTCATCTGTATTCACAGCAACGAAGAGAAAAACCGGACAAATAACATTATTCAGGGCCGCCAATAAGCGCGTGGCGTTTTTTCAATGTAAAAATTGGGTCTATCCGGATTTCGCAAAGGGATTTGGGTAATTTTTACCCGATATGCTTGGTAGCAAGTAGACTAGAGCTACCGCGCATCCTCA
>RCMY010004513.1_pt1 | contig 12431 bp, 11 predicted proteins | sample 2041341 | NCBI WGS metagenome assembly RCMY01 (sample SAMN09708234, study PRJNA481090) | Marine sediment metagenome, whole genome shotgun sequencing project. | reverse complement strand
GCTGCCATCGATCCCACATCTCTGACTTCTGCTTATCTGTATAAAATGTCCGCTGACGATACTTCATCCTTCACACTCCATCTTTCTCGAAAGATTAAAGTGTTGCAGCCACCCGTTGAAACCGCAGCGCAAAGCAGCCATTGGTGCGAAGCGGAGCATGAGGGCTTCGGTCTGCTACGATTTGAATGGCCGCTTTTGCAATTCTGCCAAAGAACCTACGCAGACGCAGCTAAGGTCCGGTTTCCGCCTTTTCTGACAAAACCGACTTAACTGACAAAACCCCAAACGTTGGCACTGAAAGCCAGGTTTTGTCAGTTTAGTCAGTTTTGTCAGCGCCCAATGGCCCTTGTGGTCAGAAAACCGCCAGCATGTCACCGGGCGGCATTAAAGCGGACCTTGGCTGCATTGCAGAAGGCTGGGAAACTGGGCTCGAACCGGACCTCCGCCGGGTGGATACAGGTTTCTCTCGAGCGCCTCACCTCATTCGCTGCGACCTGTAGGCTCCCGGCGGCATTTCATAGCGCCTTGAAAATACGTTGGAAAAATGTGCTTGATCCGTAAATCCAGTATCCATCGCAATTTGCGTGATGTTCATGCCCGAGTTCAAAAGGAGCCAGCGCGCGTGCTCAAGTTGAAGAATGCGTCTGAATTTTGCCGGACCCATTTCAGTATGTTGGACAAATATCCGGTTTAACTGCGAGGCGCTCAGTCCAACACCTTCAGCAACGTTTGCTAGGTTTAGCGTTTCACTGAGGTTCTCGCGCATGATTTGTATGGCCATTTTCACCCGCTTATCGGCGCCGTTTTCAAATTTGGAGAACGGCGTTAATGCCATCTCGGTTGGCGCACGAAAACGATCGACGCTCATTTCTACCAACCCTTTAAGCGCGCGCTGCCGTCCCAGTTTTCGAGATAACAACGCCAGAGCCAGATCAATTGAGGCCGTTCCACCCGGGCAGGTTATAATCCTGTCATCTTCAACAAAAATATCGCGGCTGCTCACTTGGACATTCTTGTAGCGATCATTGAACTCACGCCTGTGACGATGGTGAATCACGGCCCTCTTGCCACCCAGCAACCCGGCTTGAGCGAGAATAAACGATCCAGTACACAGGCCGACAACAGTGCCACCCCGTTTATGATACTCTCGCAGAAAATTGAGGGTGATTGGAGGTACTTGTTCGATAAATGGGATCAACCCACCAACGATAACAAAAAAGTCGGGGTCGCTCAGATCATCGAAAATGGTGTCAGGATGGATGCGGATGCCAGCGCTAGACATGATGGGCGACATGTCGGGACCGCAAATCTTCCAACTGCAATAGATCTGGCGGTTTTTATTATCATCATCGGCGGCGTGGCGCAGTGTATCTACGAACCCGCTAAGCGCTAGAATCGGGAACGTGTGGGCCATCGTCAGGCCGAAGCTTACTTCGGGTTTTTTCGGCCCGCTGTGCTCACCAATAGGCGATTCTTGATTCGACATGAGTAATTTATACATAAATACGCAGCTTTTTTACAATCACTTCCGTCATGTTTGGGCAAACCTTTTGTGTATCCGACCTAGGGCGCATGGGGCTGTGACATGGAGCTGGAACGAGAGATTGAAATGCTTGGTGTGCATGCCGAGGGAGAAATCGGACGCGTGATCGTCGCGGGCGCACCGGACATACCGGGCCGCACGATGGTCGATAAGATGAACTATATCAATGATGTAGACGATAGCATCATGCGCCTTTGTCTCTACGAACCGCGTGGCGCCTCGCAGATGACCATCAACCTGCTGACACCTCCTTGCCGTGAGGGGGCGGACATGGGTTTTATTCCCCTGCAAGCGGACGGCGCGCATGCAATGTCTGGCTCAAACACGATCTGCGTTGCGACGGCCCTGTTGGAGGCCGGGATCATTGCGCCCGAAGGTCCCGAGACGGTTATCAAACTCGACACGCCTGCGGGAATGATCGAGGCAAAGACCCAATGGAACGGCAAGAAGGTCGAGCGCGTGGAAGTCGCCATGCCGACAAGCTTTGTAGAGCATCTTGACCATCCGCTGGAAGTCCCGGGACTGGGTGTCATCAAAGTAGATGTGGCATTTGGCGGGTGTTATTTCGCTTTGGTCCGCGCAGAGGATCTGGGCTATGCCCTAGCCCGCGAAGAAGCGCGCGATTTGGTTGAACTAGGCGCCAGAATAAATATGGCCGCTCAGGAACAGATAGCTGTCCAGCATCCCGAAATTCCCAGTTTTAACCGTGTCGAATATCCAATGTTTGTCGCGGGTCGTGGGACGCAAATTCGAAATTCAACCATCATTTATCCGGGCCGTATTGACCGTTCGCCGTGCGGAACCGGCACGGCGGCCCGGCTTGCGGTCATGTTGGAGCGCGGCGAGATATCCCTCACTGATGAAGTTACGTCGCGCTCGATGATCGACGGAGAATTTATCGCAAAGATAAAAAGCGAAACGACCTGCGGGGATCGCAAGGCAATATGCCCGACTATATCTGGTCGAGCCTGGATATATGGGCGCCATTTCTTGGGCGTTCACCCGACAGATCCATTTCCGCTGGGATACACCCTGTCGGACTGCTGGGGCGCAGCAAAGCCTCGTTAAGCTGTAGGGCTGTCCTTTCTGACAGTAGAACTACAACCTCGAAGGGAGGAACGACGATGAAACTTTTTTCTACTCTGAAACTCACGGCTGCTGTTGCGGCCCTTGTGGGCGCCACCGGTGCTTTGGCTGACGATGTAAATCTGAAGCTCGCGGGGCAGCATCCGATCGACCACAATGCGACCCGCGTTATTCAGGAAACAATCGACAAGATCCAAGCCGCCGACGTCGGGATCTCAATCAAGCTTTTCCCGGCTGGCCAGTTGGGCAATGGCGAGGTTGTCTTTGAAGACGTCGCGGCGGGCGTGATCGATATCGGCCATACATTCATTTACAGTCACAATGACCCGGTCTTGGAGATTAACTCTCTTCCCTATCTGGTCAGCAATTACGACGAGATGGAGAAGATCTATTCTGAAGGATCACGATTCTACGAAGTTTATGACGAACGTATCGCAGCCCAGGGAATCAAGCTTCTCGGTGTCTTCGCAGAAGGTTTTATAGGCGTCGGATCAGTCAAGCGACCAGAGGACGCGGGTGGGTTCGGTGACAAAGACCTGAACATCCGGGTTTGGAGCGCCGAAGTCGGACGGCTGACAGCGCAGGCCATGGGCTTCAAGACCACAACCATGAACTGGGGTGATGTTGTTCCGGCGATCCAGCAAGGCGTCATTGAGGGCGTCATTGGCGGCACGGCTGAATCCAACTACACGATAATGGCCGACGCTGTTAAGTTTTATACACCCTACAACGCGTTCGTGGAGAACACCGCGTTCTTCATTAACCAAGGCGTCTGGGATGGTCTGAGCGACGAACAACGGGACGTGATGGCAAAAGCGTTTTCAGAAGCGTCTGCCGAGTCGTTCGCGCTGAGCAAAAGCGTGGACATGGAGTATCTTGAACGCCTGCCCGAGGTAGACATCGAAGTGGTCGAGATATCGCCAGAGGAGCTCGCAGGCATCGCGGCGCATGTGCGCGAAACAGTATGGCCAGCTCTCGAAGAAAACCTTGGCAAGGAGTTGCTTGACTCAATCAAAGCCGATCTGGAGTGACAGCTGTTTTGATACTCGGCGGAGCCTGCGAGGGCTCCGCCACAAAACAACCAAGGGAAAGCGGATCATGAATATCCTCTACTGGATTGAGCGCACAATTACCCTTTGCTGCTGCCTTGTGCTGGCGGGCGTGTTTTGTCTGGTTGTGTTGATGCGGTATGTTTTTGAAACAGACCTGTTTGCCTATGAGGAATGGGTGCTGACCATCGCCTTTCTGTTGTACTTTACTGGCGGCGCGCTTGCCTCGAAAACCAACAGCCACATCAAGGCAGATATCATGTTGGAGTTTATCCGCTCTGAACGGGCAAAGGCAATTTATTCGGGCGTGATCTTGTTTATTGAAGCTTTCATTATGGCTTTGATCGCCTGGTATGCCGCCAAGATGTTTCTTCATGAGTTTGCCCGCTGGCCTAACATTCCGACATCACCTGTTTACAAGATCCCCCTAGCCGTACCGCGCTTCTTTATCGTGGCGGGTTTTGCCCTTATGGCACTGCATGCGTTGCTTAATGGTATTCAAAATATACGCCTTGGTCGCAATATGCTGACCGATAAACCGGAAGCGAAACTTTAATATGGTGCTCTTGATCGTTTTCATTCTTCTGAGCGCACTTTTGATACTCGGGCTTCCAGTCCCGGTCGCTTTCGGCGCTGTTCTGATTTATTTGGGATGGGCCGCAGACACTGACGTTGCCAACTTTATTTCATCCGGCCACTGGCGCATGAACAACATCGTGCTTCTTGCCGTTCCGCTATTCATCCTGTCCGGCTCGATTATGAACCGTGGAAGGATTGCCGAACCGCTGATTGAGATCGCATCTTTGTTCCTGGGGCGAATTCGTGGCGGTCTGTCTGCGTCCGCGATCATCGCCAGTGCGGTGTTTGGCTCGATCTCAGGGTCTGCTGCGGCGACGTTGACCTGCATCGGCGGCGTGATGCTTCCGCGCCTGCACCGTGCGAACTATCCCAAGGGGTATTCGGCGGCCTTAATCGCAAGCTCTGCGCCACTGGGCCTGTTGATCCCCCCCAGCTCAATTCAGATCATCTACGCTTGGGTTACGCGCCAATCGGTCTTGAAGTGCTTTCTGGCGACTGTTGTGCCGGGGCTGATTCTGGTGACGCTTCTGTGCATCGTTAATTTCATTCTGATGCACAAGCACAAGGAAATCATCGTCGAGGAAGCCCCGGAAAACTTTGTCGTAGAGGCCCGTAAACGTACAATTTATGCCTTCCCTGCGTTGCTTATGCCTGTGATCATTCTGGGGGGCATCTATGGCGGCGTTATGACGCCGACCGAGGCGGCGGCCATTTCTGTACTATATGCTGTTCCCGTCGGGTTTTGGATATATCGTGGATTGAACTGGCGGACATTCAAAGAGGCGGTGATCGAGTCCGGCACGATGATCGGCGCGGTGATGGTTATGTTTTTCATGGTCATGATCGTCAGCCGTCTTTTGGTGTTCGAGGACATTCCCGGCATTGCCCAGCAGATCATCTTCTCGATTTCAGAAAATCCACTGGTGGTTTTGATGATGATCAACGTCGTACTGGTCTTGATCGGGATGCTGATGGACGATGTGTCGGGAGTCCTTCTGGCATCGCCCTTGATGCTTCCGATTATACGTGATCTGGGGATTGATCCGGTGCAATTCGCGGCCATCATCGGTGTCAATCTGGGAATGGGAAACATCACGCCCCCCACCGCGCCGCTTCTTTATCTGGGGGCGCGTGTTGGCGAAACCTCCGTGAACTCGATGTTGAAACCGACAATGATTATGATCGTGTTTGCATGGGTTCCAACATTGCTGCTCACGACATATATCCCCGCGGTCTCGCTTGCGCTGCCCAATTATGTTTTCGGAAATTAAGGGCACTCATGATGGTGAAAAAGTTGGACAAAATAAGGGCAATGTTCACACTTGATGGACAAACCGCCATCGTGACGGGCGGCGCCAGTGGAATTGGTCTTGCAACTGTTGAAATGCTCTCACAAATGGGCGCCAATATCGTGATTGCCGATCTTAATGCCGAGGCTGGTGATCAAGTCGCGCGAGATCTGAATAATGCCGGTGGCAAGGCGATCTTTATGCGGACAGATGTGTCCCAATCGGCCGACGTCAATGCGCTGATCAAAGTGACACTGGAATCCTTCGGGTCACTTGAAATCCTGATGCATTTCGCTGGTATCGGGCTAGAGCAACATGCCGTCGATACAACGCGTGAGAATTGGGACAAGATCATCGCTATCAACCTGACGGGCAGCTTCCTGATGATGCAGGCTGCTGGCCGTGAAATGGTTGGCCGTGGCTATGGACGTATCGTGGCGATGTCGTCAATTGCGGGCGTTCGCGGGGGAACAGGTCGGGCGGCATATGGTGCTTCAAAAGGTGGCGTAGCGGCGATGATGCGGGTGATGTCGATGGAGTGGGCCAAAAGCGGCGTGACCGTCAACGCATTGTCGCCAGGAGCTATTGAAACCGCCTTGGTCAAGAGAATGCATGACGTCGAAACGCGCCGCGCCTATCTGGCCGGGATACCGATGGATCGCTACGGCACGCCCGAAGAGGTCGCGGCGGCGGCGGTGTGTTTGGTTCTTCCCCAATCGAGTTATATCACCGGCGTTAATCTTGCCGTTGACGGCGGCTTTTATGCTGCGGGCGTCATTAAAAATAGTTGAGAGGTGAGTTTGCGGTATGGCCGAAAATCTGGAGTTAGGATTTAATGTCCCCGCCAAGGTAGGGCAAATGATCTCTGAAATTTGCACCCCGGCGCTGATCGTTGATCTTGATGCGTTCGAACGCAATGTAGCCAAGATGAAGCGTTATGTAGAAGACAATAGTATCCGCCTTCGCGCGCATGCTAAAACCCATAAATCAGCGGACATTGCCAAGTTTCTTCTTGAACATGGCGGGTGCTGCGGGATTTGCTGTCAGAAGCTGTCAGAAGCTGAGGCCCTCGTCAGGGAAGGTATCGACGACATATTTCTGACCAACATCGTTGTCGACCCGATTAAGATCGAACGCTTGGTAGAATTGACAAAGCATGCCAGGATTATCGTTTGCGCCGATGATCTCGAAAACGCCAAGACACTCGCGGCGGCTGCTGAACGTGCAGGTGCCATTCTAGAAGTTCTGGTGGAAGTTGAAGTGGGCCACATGATTTGTGGTATTCAGATCGGCCCAAAGATGGTTGAGCTTGCAAAGTTTATAGACTCTGCGCCGTCCTTAAAATTTGGCGGCATACAAGCCTATCAAGGTCTGGCGCAGCATGAGTATGCGTATGAAGACCGCGAAACGCTTATGAGGGTTGCAATCGACGGCACCCGAAAAGCCGTTAAGCTATTGGAAAAAGAAGGGTTGCATTGCGAAACTGTCGGCGGTGGCGGGACGGGGACATACCCATTCGAAACCAGTAGCGGCGTCTATAATGAGCTGCAGTGTGGTTCTTATATTTTCATGGATGTCGATTATTTTCGCGTTAAGCAGAGGGACGGTTTGTTTCTCAACGACTATGAGCCGAGCCTTTTTATTTATTCCACCATTGTATCAAATGCCAAACCGGGGAGGGCAATATGTGATGCAGGGTTGAAATCCCAAAGTGTCGATAGCGGATTGCCTATGGTATTTGGATTGAAGGGCGTAGAGTATGTAAAGTGTATTGATGAACATGGTGTCCTTCTTGATCCTGAAGGTACATTGAAACAGAATGATCGTGTTGCATTGGTTCCTGGTCATTGTGATCCAACCTGTAATTTACACGATTGGTTCGTAGGCGTGAGAAACAAGAAGGTAGAGTGCCTTTGGTCAATCACTTCAAGAGGAAAATTTTTCTAGTCGACCGCAATCGACCTCACCATGTCCTTGGACAGCATCGTTGATCGCGTTCACCAGTGGATGGAGACGGAAACGAGGCATGGCTGTTTGTTCCACGCAGCGGTTGCATCTGCACCACAGGACGAGAAGCTGCGCGCGTTACTGGACCGCCACAAGGCGGAGATGGTTGAACGCGCTGCCAGCATATCGGGTCTGCAGGGGCTTGAAGGCGAAGTCTCCGTCATAATTGAAGGTCTAATGCAAAGCTGGCCATTGCGCGGCCAAGTGGCCGTCAGGGCGGCTAAGACCCTGAGCGCGCTTTTATCGCAGGCAAATCGCTTTGGCGTTGGTCTCGAAAATTCGTGAACGCTGACGTTGGCGTAAGCTAAAAGGTAGACCGGCTTGCGTCCAAATGACCATTTAGGGGAAGCTGTAGTGCAGTGGGGCACGATCAGTATCCGGGAGAACGTGGTTTCTCAGTCGACCGCAATCGGCCTCACCGTCCAATGCGAACTTCCGCAAGTTTTGCGAAACAGTGTCCAAATCGAGCTCCCGCAACCATAAAAACTACACTATATCAGAACGTTACGAGTCATCCGTCAGGATGGCTTTTGGCGTTGCCGCAACGCGTGGAAGCACTGTGGAAGCAGCCGACGCGTGAAGTGGGGTGTGGCAGCGGCGCAACGCTAACGCCACCGGCGGCACAGACCTTCGCCGATCAGGACCGGCGCCAGAGCTATGCCATTCGTTACGCGGCAGACATCATCCACCGATCATAGATCACCAGTGCTGCTATAAGTGACGCGCTGCCCTGAAGCGGTGCGCGCAGCGGATCAAGGTGCATATCGGCCCAGACCGGACCTTGGCCAGTTCGCCTATCTCTACGACGCAGCTTCCCCAGACCGGCCATTCGTCAATCGTGCAGCATTTTCATTGGCCGGATGACGGCAGTGCGGACGAAACGGACCTCTAAGATGGGCTAAATTTTGGCAGACCTCGTGCGGATCAGGAACGCGAATGAACATCCGCACTCTCGGAATTTCTGAGACTAGTCCGTCAAAACCGTAGAGACTAAGACTGAGAACGATTTTTTGGGGGGACAGTCTAATGCTGTTTGATCTGGGAAACACGGCACCAATAGCCGCAATCGCTTTGATTGTCGGTCTATTCGTTTCTTTCACACTTGAATTGCGCACTGCTGACGTTTTGGCCTTTTGTGCCGCCGCTCTGGCGCTGGTGCTCGGACTTGTCACCATCGACGACGTTCTTCAGGCGGTCGCGAATCCTGCACCCATCACCATAGGTGCGATGTTTGTGTTAAGTGCCGCGCTTGTGCGCACTGGGGTTCTTGAGACCGCGACCAATCGGTTAAAACGCCATCTAAAGACCCACCCAACTCTGACAATAATTGCGTTCTTTGCATCAGCCGCCGCAGCTTCTGCTTTCATGAACAACACTCCAGTCGTAATGGTTCTGATCCCGGTCGTCATCGCTTTGGCGCACGAGATGAAAGTTGGGTCTTCGAAGCTATTGATTCCATTATCCTACATGGCAGTCCTTGGAGGGACTTGCTCGCTTATCGGTACGTCAACAAACCTCCTTGTTGACGGTGTGGCCCGCGAACTACAGATGGAACCATTCTCACTATTCGAGATTACACCACTGGGCGTTGCGGTTGCTCTGATTGGTGGTGCGTATCTTGCGATTGCGGCACCGCGTTTATTGCCCGATAGGCCGACGCTTTCTGGCGCAATTACCGCCCGCAGCCGCCGCGCTTGGCTGGTCGAGCTTTTTGTACCAACGGGATCGGAGTTGATAGGTCAGTTGGTCCTCGAACTACAGGACTTACGTCATGGCCATGGACGGGTTTTGGATGTCATCCGCAGCGGTGCGTCAATGCGGGTGGCTCTGGGAGATGTACGGCTGCAAGCCGGTGACATCGTCGTTGTCAAAACTAGGGATACAGAGATAATGGGCTTCCGTGAAGGTGCCGCGGCTGGTGTGGCCATTGCTGGAACTGAAGCTACAACTATACGAGCGAGCACAGTGATCGAAGCGCTCGTAGGACCGGATGCCCGCGTTGTGGGGCGCATCATCGGGCGGCGGCGATGGCGGCGACACTACGGGGTTTATCCGATGGCCCTCCACCGCAAGGGAAATGCAATAGATCTCAAACTAGCAACATTGCGACTGCAGGTGGGTGATACGCTCCTGCTTGACGGCACCGAAGAAGATATTAATCGGCTCGCTGATGACGAGGGACTTATCCTTGTGTCGGCGATTACCCACCGAGCTTATCGGCGGCAGAAGGCACCACTGGCAATTGCCATTATGTCTGCTGTGATCATTTTCGCCGCTCTGGACGTTGCGCCAATCCTGGCGCTTGCGCTGATTGGTGCGGCCTTGGTTTTGGCAACCAAATGTGTCGATCCCGACGAAGGTATTGGTGCAATCGATGGGCGGTTGTTGCTACTGATCGTTTCGATGCTGATCGTCGGTTCTGCATTGAACAGTTCTGGAGGGCTGACGCTGATCGTTAACGCGCTAGCGCCAGTTCTCGGCAGTGTCAGCCCGCTTATCGCGCTGGCGCTGGTTTACGCCGTTACGTCGGTTCTCACTGAAATCGTGACAAACAACGCGGTCGCAGTTCTGATGACGCCGATTGCGGCGACAATCGCTGCACAATTGGGTCTCGATCCGAGACCCTTTGTGGTCGTAGTAATGTTTGCAGCCAGTGCGAGTTTTGCGACACCAATCGGGTATCAGACAAATACGTTAGTCTATAACGTTGGCGGCTACAAATTCAGAGATTTCTTGCGAATTGGTGTACCGTTGAACATACTAGTGGGTGCTGTGACCGTGCTTTTGACGCCGTTGATTTGGCCGCTGTGACTTCGGCTTTGACCGAACTATTATCTGCAAACCATCTTCCATCCACAGGATTAAGTTTTCGTGCGCGAGGCCTCAAAAATGTTAAATCTGGAGTCGTCTCAGCACGGCGCCGAAAGGTTGACCACGGTTGCAGTTAGGGCTCGAAGCCGACCTGCGGCGGCGCGGCATGCATCCTGAGCGCTCCGGCCCGTCAGATCGACATGAACGGCCCGTTGCAGTCCTCCACTCGGCCTCCTATCGCCGCATCGCAGCGCCCCAATACCAGCCATTCGCTCATCGAGTAGCATTTTCGGGATGCGGACGTCAGTTGAGCGGCAACGTGGACCTATGGCCATAGCTGTTTCGAGTGCCAGTCTCGACACCCTAGGGGAAACTATACTGCAACTACTTATAGCAACTATATGTATCCATTTTGTCGACCATTCTGGAGAATCCAGCGTGATAGACGGAAGTCTATTCTGCAGTAGTGAGTATTTATCTTAGACTCTGAAAACATCTTTGAATTCTTTGAAGGGCTGGCATTATGTCACCGACGAGCCGTCTTTTCCTCTTCGTGCTTTGTAGCCTCTTCCCAATTACGCAGATTGGTTTGGCGCAGCCCTTCGAATTTACGGGCGACGTATCGATTAGTGTGAACAGCTTCGAGGACAACCACGGTATCGCCCGTGTTGATGCAACAGCATCGCTTCCAATTGTGCATATCGACGGTCGACCACTATCCTTCGAGTTTGGCACTTTCGCTTATTTTTTGCGAGGCGATCGTCCGCACGAGACTTATGCCGCTCTAGCGTTCGACGACCGCTGGCGTCTCGGTGTTGTTCGACCAGCTTACGATTCGGTTTTGCCGTCTGTATTCGGTTTTACGGCGCCGTCTCTCGCCAATACACGTGCCGAAAATGCGCGCGCATACGCAACGACCGAAGCCATGCGCTTCAACTCAGTTCCAGTCGGATTTTCTTATACCGGCCATGTCGATGAGTTTAAGTGGGCAGTTTCGATGCACGATGCAGATAAAGGCGATTTCCGCTCGGCTTCGGCCGCGTTGCTTTGGCAAGAAACGCTCTTAAAGATGGCTATTGCTGTTGAAACGGTCTGGAATCCCAGGAACAACTTCGAAGGGATCAACGCCAAGGCCGGGGGCCGCTGGGCAGGGGAGCAATTGGAGGTGGGGCTGGCCTATCTTCACCCCGACGCCAATCAGCGCCCAGACGCTCTGGCCTTCGACGTCCAATATTTCATGTCTGATAAGCTGCTTCTGTCAACTTTTGGAGAAGTTACAAAAAGTTGGCAGGATGAAGCCTACGGAGTCGCGGCTAAATACAAAATCAATTCTGGTTCGGACGTTATCTTCTCTGTCACATCCGCGAGTGATCGCGACGATCTCCATTTTACATACACCCGCCATTACTGAGCTATATAGCTCCGTCGGATGGCATATTTTGTATAGTCGTTACGCCAACCATATGGCCTCTTCAGGCTCGCGAGGCGACCTGCTGGGCTGCAGAGCAAGGCCCGTCTTCGAGATCGCTTTAATGTCGGCTTCTAACATCGTCGAGGACTAACTCGAACCTGTAGTGAATGGCCAGAAACCGCCCTCACTGTCTAACCGGCCTACTTTCCTTCAGACTTTGCCTCGGAGGTTTTGCTTTGCGGCGCGCTGTGTTTCACCACGGCGTCACTCGACCATATTTGTAGCACCACTGTAGCACCGCTCGAATCGCCAACGCAAAAAGCCACCCGAAGGTGGCTTGTAACGTTTTGATGTTGTTTGATAATTAATGGTTGCGGGAGGGTGCAACCAACTTAACTTACTCTTCTCGTTACGAACGCAGCGAAAGCTCTAGATGCATTTGCGCCGGGTTTGTCTGAGACCTATAGCCTATTTTCACGCGACCTTATCGTGCGCGTTGCGCCCTGCATAGACGTCATCTTCGGCCATTTCCGAGGAGGTTTCTGCAATCAGAAAAGTAGGTACAATTTGAATTTCTGTGCAACGGCAGCATGATGCTGCAAGCCACGGGATAACCATCACGGGAGGATCCCGTTAGCTGGCATTTTAAATCATTG
>RCMY010004250.1_pt1 | contig 12432 bp, 14 predicted proteins | sample 2041341 | NCBI WGS metagenome assembly RCMY01 (sample SAMN09708234, study PRJNA481090) | Marine sediment metagenome, whole genome shotgun sequencing project. | reverse complement strand
CGTCCACCAGCAGACCGACCTCTTCACCCTGGAGACGATCCGCGCCGACGTCCCCATCGTCACGGACCGCACACCGTTCCTGGTCATCGGCGACCTCGTCGGCATGCTCACCCGCTGGGTGACCATCGCCCTGATCGCCGAATCGCTCGTGACGTGGGTACGGCGACGAAGAGGCGTGGGCAACGGAACAGCTCCAGCGGTCCGCTAGCCTCCGCGATCGACGTCGCCTTCGGACGACGCCAGCCCCCGTCGTCCAGCGGCCCAGGATTCCTGCCTTTCACGCAGGCGACGCCGGTTCGAATCCGGTCGGGGGTACTGACGCTCGTTGCAGTTGCCGTCGTCGCTCCGCTCCTCCAGTCTGGCAACTGCCTCGCTCGTTCTCCGCTCCGCTCAGGCGGTTCGGGCCACCGAGGCCACAGCCGACGCTCGTTGCAGTTGCCGTCGTCGCGGCGCTCCTCCAGTCTGGCATTCAGGCCACCGAGGCCGCCGACGCCACCCCAACTCCGCCGAGCGATGGATTTCTCTGCGTGGTGCAGGTTTGGACGTCGCTCGCCGGGTGGGAGCGGGGCGTAGGGTTGGGGGATGGAACCTTCACATGTGCGGCAGCCGACGGAGTTCGGGTTCGGGACGGATCCGCAGACGTTGTCGCGGTTGTTCGGGCCCGCCGAGGACTTGCTCGCGATGTGGGTCGCAGAGCCGGACCTGGAGGTTGCGTCGGTCGTCACCGAGGCCCTCGTGGAGCGGGCCGGCGTCGGCTGGTTCGGGTACGAGGGCCGGACCTCGACGATGGCGGATGCGTTCGTCGGCTGGATGGAGCGGCGACACGGATGGCGGGTCCGGCCGGAGGACCTGATCGAGAGCCCGAGCGTGGGGACCTCGATCGGCGTGTTGCTCGAGATCTTCGCGGCGCCCCGCGACGCGGTGCTGATGCAGACGCCGGTCTTCACCGACTTCAAGACGCTGATCGGCGACGGGGGGCTGCGCCCCGTGAAGAACGCGCTCGTGCTCGACGGCCAGCGGTACGCGATGGACGTGGATCACCTCGCGTCGCTTGCGTCCGATCCGGCGACGTCGACGCTGCTGCTCTGCAACCCACACAACCCGGTGGGGAGGGTCTGGACCCGCGCCGAGCTGATCGACGTGGCGCGGATCTGCGCCGCGAACGGGGTCGCCGTGATCTCCGACGAGATCCACGCCGACGTCGTGCTCGGCGACGCGACGTTCACGCCCTTCGCGACGGTGGCTGCCGAGACGGGCGTGCGGTTCGCGTCGTTGCACGGGCCGATCAAGACCTTCGGGCTGGCAGGGCTGTGCGACACGGTCGTCGTGACCGGCGACGCAGACGTTCACGCCCGCTTCCGCGCCAGGAGCTCCCAGCTGCACCTCACGCGCAACAACGTGTTCTCCCTCGCGGCCTGGGAAGCCGCCTACCGCCACGGCGACTCCTGGGTGGACGGGCTGCTCGGACTCGTCGAGCGCAACGCCGACGTCCTCGACGACGTGCTGCCAGACGGAGTCCGGCTCGTCCGGCCCGAGGGGACCTACCTGGCGTGGTTGGATCTCCGTGATCTCGAGATGGATGCACCGGACCTCGCCACGTGGTTGTGGTCCTCCGCGCGGCTCGCCCTCAGCCCGGGACACTGGTTCGGACGTGAGGGGGCCGGGTTCGCTCGCATGACGATCGCGGCCCCGACAGCGCGGGTCGAGGAAGCCGCACGACGGCTGACGACGGCGCTCTCCTCACGCTGACCGTCAGGGGTCCGGGAGAAGGACGAGACGACACGGCGAGATCTGACGGCGACCTCCGCTGGCGCGCGGAGAACGGACGCCGTGCGCGGGCGATGGCCCGATAGCATGACCGCCCCGTCCGCAGCTCACGCAGGAGGCCTCGTGGCCGCATCGAAGTCCAAGATCGAGGTCATCGTCCCGGTCGAGCGCCAGAAGGCTGCTCAAGCCGCGGGCAACTTCGAGCTCACGGACCTGCCCGGTCGGCTCCAGGAGCCGGACGCGGCCGTCCGCCTCGGCAAGCTGCCCAAGGGGGACAAGGCGCTCAAGGGCGTCCGCGCCCTCACCTCGCTGGTCAAGCTCACGCCCGGGATGGCCATCGCCAACTACGGCAAGTCCGAGGCCAAGTGGGCGACGACCTATCAGAAGCGCAAGGCGGGCAAGGCCGAGTTCCACGAGCTGCTGTCCTACGCACGGCAGATCGTCGGCCTGAACGAGGACGGCACGTTGCTCATCTGCCTGATGGGCCACGCCGGTCAGGGACCGTGCATCCCGCTGTGGGTGCCACGCGATGAGGTCATCCTCACCGTCCAGCCGAACGACATCGTCCTGCGCTTCGACGAGATGTCGTTCGCCTGGTGACCACGTCGCTCAGCTCGGCTGAGCTGCTCGAGCTGCGGACCTTCGCGCTCGAGCTCGCCGACGTGGCCGACCAGATCAGCCTGCCGATCTTCGGCGGGGAGTTCGTCGTCGACACGAAGGACGACGGCACGCCCGTCACCATCGCGGACCGGTCCGTCGAGGAACGTCTGCGCCAGCGGATCGCCGCGCGGTATCCGGACCACGCCGTCCTCGGTGAGGAAGAGGGCCTCGTCGGCTCCGCCGATGCCCCGTTGTGGGTGATCGACCCGATCGACGGGACCAAGAACTTCGCCTCGGGCAACCCGGTGTGGGCCACGTTGATCGCGCTGGTCGTCGATGACGTCGAGCAGGTCGCGGTCGTGTCGGCCCCGGCGCTGGGCTCGCGCTGGGACGGCATCCGCGGCGGCCCGGCACGTCAGGACGGCACGCCCGTCACGGTCTCCACGCGGCGCACGCTCGCAGACGCCGAGATCTCGTTCGGCGGGCTGTCGTACTTCGTCGAACGCGGGCTCGGCGACGGCGTGCTCCGCCTCTCCGCGACCACGCGCCGTCAACGCGGGTTCGGGGACTTCTGGCATCACTGCCTCGTCGCGAGCGGGATCATCGACGTCGCGCTCGAAGCGGCCGTCTCTCGATGGGACCTTGCCGCCGTCAAGTGCATCGTGGAAGCTGCGGGCGGCCGGTTCAGCGCGCTGGACGGCCGCGTCACCGCGGACGGCGGTGATGCCTGCTCGAGCAACGCGCTCGTCCACGACGAGGTGCTCGCGACCCTGCTCGGATGAGCGGCTACGGCGAGCCGACGCCCGACACGGACGACGTCCGCCTCTTCGACGTCGACGTCATCGCGCCTGAGGTGCTCGGCGACGACGCGACCACCCGGCGACCGCTGATCGACGAGGACGGCCGGGTCCGGCTGTCGTACTCCGCCATCGACCGGCTCCGACGCTGCCCGCTCCAGTTCCGCTACTCACGCATCGATCGGATGCCGACACGGCCGAGTCCGCAGATGTCGCTCGGCACATCGGTGCACTCGGCGCTCCAGTCCTACTGGGACCGACGCCTCCCGCTGACCCCAGCGCTCGATGAGGTGCTTCAGGCCCTCTACCACTCGTGGGACCGAAGCGGCTACGCGGACCTCGAGCGCGAGGAGGAGCTGGCGTGGTATCGCACGGCGCAGGACATGGTCCGTGCGCACTGGGAGCAGACCTCGCCGACCTGGCAGCCAGCGGCGGCGTGCGAGCAGTGGTTCGACGTGGCGATCGGCGACGACGCCACCGTCATCGGGTCCATCGACCGACTCGATGTTGACGAGGACGGCGCCCTGCATGTCATCGACTACAAGACGGGCCGCCTCGGCAACCAGGCATCGGTCGAAGGCTCGTTGCAGCTCGCGATCTACGCGCTGGCCTGTGAGCGGCTCTGGGGGCGGCTCCCTGCCACGGTTTCGCTGCAGTTCCTCGCCTCCGGCATCGACGTCGTCGTGCCGATCGATCGGATCGACCTCGACGGCGCGCGCGCGACCATCTCCGCGGCGGCACAGATCGTGCTGGCGGGTGACTTCCGGCCGACCCCGGGAGGCGTCTGCGAGCGTTGTGACTTCCGCCGCACCTGCCCCGTCTGGGCGACACGGGTCGAGGCGGGGGACTCCCTCGGCGAGCTGGTCGGGGAGCGCGACCGCCTCCGGCGAGAGGTCGTGCGTGATCTGACGCGGCTGCGCCACCTCGAGTCCGGCGTGGCGCGGCTCACCGACGAGGTGACGGCCCGCGCTGCGAACGGGGCTGGTCCGCAGGAGGAGCCTCCCGTCCCGTAGGCTCCGCCTCCGATCACCGAGCAGGAGCTTCACGATGGGCCAGAAGGTCTCCGAGTCGACGCACATCGCCGCGTCCCCCGAAGCGATCCGCGCCGTCATCCTCGACCTCGCGGCGTACCCCGAGTGGGCTGACGGGGTCCAGTCGATCGACGTGCTCACCACCGACGAGCAGGGACGACCCGACACGGCGAAGTTCCACGTCGACGCCAAGGTCGCTCAGATCACCTACACCATCGCCTACACCCACACCGAAGACGCGGTCTCATGGACCCTCATCGAGGGCGAGATGATGTCGCAGCTCGACGGGTCCTACAGGATGACGCTCAGGGGCCAGGGCACCGACGTCGTCTACACCGTCGAGGCGGACATCAGCATCCCGCTGCCGGGATTCATGAAGAAGCGCGCGGCGAAGCAGATCGTCGAGACCGGTCTGGCCGGTCTCAAGAAGCGTGCGCAGGGCTGATCCGACCGATGGCCCGCCCCGACGCTGACACCGCCTACTTCACGCTGCTTCGCGCACGTGAGGACGAGACGCGTCTGCAGCGCTACCGCGAGTGGTTGGCCGACGAACGTCGTCGCATGGTGCGCCTCCAGTCGGAGCGCGCAGCCCACGAGGAGCCGATCGACGCACGCTTGCGACGGCCGCTCCGGGCCGTGGACACGAAGCTCAACGAGGCCGTGCAGGGACGCGTCCGGGTGATTGACGAGGAGCTCGCCGCCACCGAGCAGCGAATCCTCGACGCTGCCGAGTACGTGCGCGACTGCGAAGCCGCGCACGCCGAGCTGAGCTGATCTGCCATGTACCGAGACGATCCCCTGGATGACGAAGCCGAGCTGCGCGCGGTCATCGGCGACGACGCCGTCGATGTGCTCCTTGACGCTGACGACGAGGACGAGCACGCCCGCCGGCCGGTCGACATCGCGCTGGATGTCCTGCGGGTGCTTCAGGGCTGGGTCGACGATGCCGAGGCGGGTTCGTGGTTCACCTCGCCACAACGACGCCTCGACGGCGCGACGCCGACCGCCGCGCTGGCCGCGGGCCTCGAAGAAGAGGTCGAGGACGCCGCCACCGCTTGGGCCGCAGCTCAGGGCTGACCCCGCGCGTGCGCTGGACATGGTCACAGCCGCGTTCCGCGCGCGTGAGGTCGGGGAGTCGTGCGCTACGCTCCCAGCCGTTGCGGGACCACTCCGCCGCTGCGCTGATCGCCGCCGGCATCGACGCCATGATGGCGTCGGCACCTCGGTCCCGCACCCCAGCTTCGTACCCCACCATTTCGTTCAGGAGCCCTGCATGCCCACGGGTCACGTCAAGACGTACAACAGCGCCCAGCGCTTCGGCTTCATCGCCGGTGAGACCGGCAACGACGTCTACGTCGCCGCCGACAACGCCACGGGTGAGCTCGCCCCGGGGGCCCTCGTCGAGTACGAGGTCGCCGAGGACGAGAAGGGCCGCCGTCAGGCCGTCTCCGTCACCGTCACCCACGACGCTGCGCCGGACAACCCGACCGGCCGCACGATGGCATCGCCGCCCTCCTGGGACGAGCTCGAGGAGCGCGAGCGCGCCCGTCGTGCCGCGCGTCGCCGCCGCCGCTGACCCCATGCTCCCGTCCATCGAGCATGCTTCGGGGGACGGGGGTGTCGCGACGCCCGTCCGGGAGTCCGACACCCTGCTCGACGAGTCGCTCGAGACCGATCTCCCGTGGGACATCATCGTCTGGGACGACCCGGTCAACCTGATGAACTACGTCGTGTACGTGCTCAAGAAGGTGTTCGGGTACTCCGAGGACATGGCGAGCAAGCTCATGCTCGAGGTCCACAACACGGGTCGGTCGTTGGTCGCGTCCGAGAAGCGCGACCGGGCCGAGCGCTACGTCAGACAGCTGCACGGCCACGGCCTGCATGCGACCATGGAGCGCGCGTGATCCTCCGCCGCGACGCTGCCGCGTGAGACGCTTCCACCGGAGATGGGGAAGCTCTGACCTCGCGTGGGCGCTGCATGCCCAGGAGGTCGACCTCCTCCAGACGTTGCTGCGATCGCTGCTCGACGTCCTCGCTCAGCCCGAGCCGGGCGACCCCATCCATGACCGGCTCTTCCCGTCCGCCGTCTCCGACGACCTCGACGCGGACGCCGCGCTCCGCGCCGAGATGTTCGACGATCTGATGCTCGCGCGGCGCGGTGGGCTCGAAGCGCTCGATGAGCTCATCAGCAGCGGCAAGGAGCGTGGCGATCACACCGTGGTCCGGCTCGACGACGACGGCCAGCGGCTCGTCGCCGGGGTGCTGAACGACCTCCGGCTCGCGCTCGGTGCACGGATCACCATCGAGCTGATCGACCGGGAGTCGCTGACCGAGGACGACCCGCGCCTCGAGACGCTCGCACTGATGGATTACCTCGCCCACATCCAGGGCGAGCTCGTGGACCATCTCCTCAACGGCACGGTCGGCCCTGACGACCCGGCGGAGTGACGATGCGCATCGGACTCGGACTGTCGGAAGACCTCCCCGCCACCACGCAGCGGCAGATCGCGCGTGACGTCGAGGCAGCGGGGCTCGCCTCGCTGTGGACCAACGAGGCTTCGGGCCGTGACGCGCTGCTGCAGTGCCAGATCTGGGCGGACGCGACCACCACCCTCGAGGTCGGTATCGGGGTCGTGCCGATCTGGACGCGCTCACCGGCCCAGCTCGCCATGGCCTCCGCGACCCTGCAGGAATCGTCCGGGGGTCGGTTCCTCCTCGGGCTCGGGGTGAGCCACCCCGCGACGATGGGCCCGTGGCACGGCGCCGACGTCCGCAAGCCACGCACGGCCGCGAAGGAGCTGCTCGCGATCCTCGCTGCGCTGCACGCCGGCGAGAAGGTCGACGTCGCGGGAGAGGTCCTGAGCGCCCAGCGGTTCCGGCTGGCGATCTCTCCGCTCCCCGCGCCGACGCCGCGCTACCTCGCAGCGATGGGCCCGCGGATGCTCGAGCTCGCCGGCTCCGACGCAGACGGCGTCCTGCTGAACTGGTCGGGGCCACGTGAGGTGGCCGAGGCGGCCATGCGTGTCCGTTCCGCTGCCGAGCAGGCGGGCCGCTCGTCCACTGACGTGGTCACCGCCACCTACGTCCGGATGTCGGTCCACGCCGATCGCGAGGTTGCTCGAGCCGCGCTCGCCGCTCAGGTCGGCCAGTACGCGGCGCTGCCCGCCTACGCCGCGCACTTCACCCGTCAGGGTTTCGGGGACATGGTCAGCAGCGTCAAGGCCGCGTTCCGTGACGGCGGGCGCGAGGCGGTCCCCGGCGCGATCGACGATGCCACGTTGTCGCAGCTCGGCTGGTGGGGGACGCCGACCGACGATCCCGCATCTGCCCTGGCGGAGTACGCCTCGGCCGGCCTCGACCACCTGGTCGCACGCGTCGTCGTCGCCGGCGATGGGGCGAACGCAGCCGTCCGCAGCGTCGCGGACCTGCTCACCGTTCTCGGCTGATCCTCGGTCAGCGGTCGAGGCGCCGGACCACGGACTCGAACAGCTCCCGTGCTTCGGGCACCGCGGAGCGCGCTGCGACCACCACGTACGCACCACCGGTGAAGATGACGGCGAGGGGCGCGCCCGCGAGACGCGGCATCGCGCCGAAGACGACACGGCTGAGCAGGCCGACGATCACCGCGGCGAGCAGCGGCATCGCGAGCTCGGGAAGGATGCCGCCGCCGAGGGCGACCCCGTCGCCGAGCCGCGCCGACAGCCGTGACCGCAGCACCTGGAACTCGACCCAGCCCGCGAGGGCGGATCCGAGGGAGAGCCCGACGACACCAAGCCTCACGACGTCGGTCCCGCCGGCGAGCTCAGCACCGGAGACGATCGAGAGACCGTCGGTGACGCTCACCCCGAACCGGTCCAGCGGGAACATCAGCAGGAGCGCGGCCGTGGTCCCCGCAGCGATGCGGATCGCGGCGACCCACGCAGGCGTCCGAACGTCGCCGATCCCGTAGAAGACGGACTGGAGCAGACGGGTGGCCGTCGTCGCGAGCAGCCCGATCGAGAAGCCCGCCAGGACGAGCCAGACCTGGATCTCCTCGAGCCGTCCGAACTGACCCGAGCGGTAGAGGCCCCCGACCAGCAGGTCGCCGATGACGATGAAGGCGAGCGCGCTGGGGAGGACGAAGAAGGCGATCCGACGGGAGCCCTGCTGCAGCCTGGCCGTCAGCGCCACGATGTCGGAGCTGTTCGTGCGGGAGAGCTCTGGCAGCTCGGCAGCCGCCACGCTCATCCCGAAGAGGCTGACCGGCAGGATGTAGATCGTCTGCGCGGCCGCGAGCGCCGCGATCGCGGACTCGCCCTGGCTGAGGAGCGCCGCCAGCGTGAGGTCCAGCAGCGCGCCGATCTGGACGACGCCTCGCCCTGCGATCACGGGGCCGAGGCGTCGGAAGGTCGTCTGGACGCCGGGGAGATCACGACGGAGGCTCAGCTTGAGGTGCGGCTCCGCGCGTCGCACGCCGGGCACCTGGACCGCGAGCTGGAGCAGCGCCCCGAGGAACGTGGACCACGTCAGGATCGTGACGAGGTCCACGCGTGCCGGGGAGTCGGACGGCCCGAGGGTGCCGACCAGCACCGCAGCCCCGAAGATGAGCCCGGTGATCTGGGCGAAGTTCCACAGGACCGGGGCGACGTAGGAGAGGAAGAACTGACGGTGGCTGTTGAGCACCCCGAGGCACCATGCCGACAGGACGAGCACCCCCGTACCCGGCGCGATGATGCGCATCAGCCGGACGGTGAGGGCCTCGATCTCCGGATCGAACCTCCCGAGCGTGATCAGCTGGACGAGCGGCTCCGCGAAGACGACGCCCACGATCACGAGCACGCCCGTGACGAGCGCCAGCAGCCCGGCCACAGCTCCTGCGACCCGACCAGCCTCCTCCTCGTCACCGTCGTCGAGGAGCCGGCTGTAGACGGGGATGAACGACGCGGACAGGACCCCTTCCCCGAGGAGGTTCTGGAGCAGGTTCGGGATGCGGAACGCGGTCTTGAACGCGCCGGCCGTGGCGGAGGTCCCGAAGAAGTGCCCGAAGGCGCGCTCGCGGATGAATCCGGCGATGCGCGACAGGAGGATCCCCGCAGCGACCAGCGTCGAGCCGCGCCGCCCGGTGGGCGCCGACGGGGGGACGGGGTCGCTCATGCTTCGCGCCACATGAGGTCGCGCGCTGCCAGGCGATCGTCAGCGAGCTCGTCGCACAGCTCGAGCCACGCGTCGCGGTCGGTGCCACGGAACGCGAGCCCGTCGACATCGACGTCGATCGGGGCGTCGAGCCTGAGCCGCGCGAGCTCGCGGTAGAGCAGCGCGTCGGGCATCTGGGCTGCGAGCGTGCCCGCCAGCTTCTGCGCTCCACGGACGGTGACCTCCCAGCGCTCGCCGAGCGCAGGGACGGCTTCGAGCGTGCGGTAGTGGCTGAGCAGGGTGCCGGTGGACTTCGCCCCAAAGCCCTTCAGGCCCGGAATCCCGTCGGCGGTGTCGCCGACCAGGGCGAGGTAGTCCGGGACGGAGGCCGGGGAAACACCGAGGCGCTCGACGACGCCGTCCGCGTCGAACTCGCGATCACGCATCCGGTCGACCTGCACCACGTGCGTCCCCGAGACGACCTGCGCGAGATCCTTGTCCGGCGTCATGATGCGGACCTGGGTGAACCGATCGGCGAGCTGGACCGCCGCCGCGGCGAGGACGTCGTCGGCCTCGACGTCGACGCAGGTCCACGTGTGCACACCAAGGACGCGGCATGCCCGCTCGACGAGGTCGAACTGGGAGCGCAGCTCCGGCTCGATGCCCGCACCGGTCTTGTAGCCGTCGAACATGTCGTTGCGGAACGACTCGATCGGGTTGTCGAAGGCGATCCCGAGGTGGGTGACCTGCTCGTCCTCGTCCCCGATGAGCGCGAGCAGGGATCGCAGGACTCCGACGGTGGCCTTCGCGGGACCGCCGTCACGGTCACGGTGGTCCGGTCGACGACCGAAGTGGGCACGGAACAGCTCGTACGTGCCATCGACGAGGTGCAGACGGTTCGGCACGCCGACCTCCTGTGGTTCGGGCCCGGATGACGCTATCGCGAAGGGTGTCCACGCCCCCGGATGGGGACCCGTCCGGACGGTTAGGGTGGATGTCACGCCTTCATCGACCGGCAGAGGCCCTGTGGGACCGGACCGACCGCACATGAACGTCTCGTCACGAGACGCCCTGCGCGCACGGTCCGACGAGCAACCGGTCCGTGCCCCGCTGCCGGTACCTGCTTCGTCATGGGTCCTTCCGGACCCCGCCCACGCGGACCAGGACGGCGTCGTCGGGATCGGCGCAGACCTGTCGCCGCCGACGCTCGTCGACGCCTACCGACGTGGGATCTTCCCATGGCCGCACCCGAAGGCACCGCTGCCGTGGTTCTCGCCGGATCCTCGCGGTCTGCTTCGCCTCGACGCGGTGAAGCTGTCCCGCTCGCTGCGCGCCAGGCTGCGCAACAGCGGATGGCACACGACCGTCGACGCCGCCTTCGACCAGGTCATCCTCGCGTGCTCACGTCGTCGCGACGATGACGGCACCTGGATCATCCCGGCGATGGTCCGCGCCTACCGCCGGCTGGCCGAGCTCGGATGGGCCCACAGCGTCGAGGTCTGGGACGGCTCGGAGCTGGTCGGAGGGCTCTACGGCGTCCAGCTCGGCGCGGTGTTCACCGGTGAGTCGATGTTCCACCATCAGCGCGACGCCTCCAAGGTCGCGCTGGTGGACCTCGCGGCTCGCCTTGCCGCAGCAGGCGGCGCGTTCGTCGACGTACAGCTGCGCACCGAGCACCTCACGACCCTGGGCGTCGTCGACGTCCCCCGGGAGGTCTACGTCGAGGAGCTCGCGGCAGCACGCGACCGGCTCGCCCTGCTCGACGCCTCCCGGCGCCCGGTCTCCCGGCTCGCTGACTGGCGCCCGGCGAACACCGAGGGATGGGTGTCTGGCAGCCCACGGATGCGGGAATGATCCACCGACCGCCCTCGTTGGCGGGATCCCCGGCCTGCTGGTCGTGGCAGACCCGACGTGAGCTCGCGAGAGGACGGTGACGGTGGCCCGACTTCCGGAGCTGGTCACGGGGGAGCGGTCAGCGCTGACCGCTCTCGTGCGCGAGCGCACCTTCCCGACGGGGTGCAGCTCCGGCAACGTGGGGCTCGAGGCTGAGCTGCTCGCCCTGTACATGGACTCCCACGGGGGTCCTGCGCGGCGTGCGACGCTCTCGGAGGTGCTGGCCGTCGTGGATGCCCTCGCCGCCCGCGAGGACGTGATCCTCCCTCGCCGGGGCAGCGCCATGCGACACGCGATCACCGCGGGGGGAGCGCTCACCTACGAGCCGGGCGGCCAGATCGAGGTCTCGACGCTTCCCACCACGTCCCCGGCCCGCGCCCTTGCTGCGCTGTCCGAGACCCTCGACGTCCTCGCCCGGGCATTCGACGAGCACGGCATCGCGCTCGTGTCCTGCGGGCTCGACCCCTGGTCGAGCACAGCGGACGTCCCTCAGCAGCTGACCTCCGGGCGCTACCTCGCCATGGCCAGCGCCTTCGCGACGCGTGGTGGGCACGGCGCTCAGATGATGCGCCTGAGCTGCTCTCTCCAGATCAACCTGGACCTGGGTCCGGTCCACGAGCACGACGATCGTTGGCTGCTCTGCAACCTCGTCTCGCCGCTCGCGACCGCGACGTTCGCCTCGAGCCCTGACCCTCACGATGAAGCGGTCGTCTCACGTCGAGCGGCAACCTGGCTGCACCTCGCCCCGTCCCGCACCGGGTTCCCGCCGGGGCTGGGAGCACGCCGGCCTGCAGACCAGATCACGGACGCGGCGCTCGCAGCCGACGTGATCTTCGTCCGCGACGACGACGACGTCGTTCACGCGATCCCACCGGGCACCACGTTCGCCGACTGGCTCGAGGGCGCCCTCCCGGCGCTCCCGCGACCGGACGCGCACCACCTGTCCGAGCACCTCTCGACGCTGTTCCACGAGGTTCGGCCCCGCGGCTTCCTCGAGCTGCGCTCCATCGACGCGCTCCCGGCGCGGTGGCGGGGAGTTCCCGTGACCTTGCTGCATGGCCTGATCGAGGACGAGACGGCGCGCCGTCAGGTCCTCACGCATCTCCGCACGGTGCTCGGCGACCTGGAAGATCTCCGCCAGCGAGCCTGGCGCCCCGGACTGGCGGACCCCGAGCTGTGCGCCTTGGCCGTCGAGACCTGGTCGCGCGCGCTGAGCGGGGCGGGGGGGCGGG
>RCMY010004249.1_pt1 | contig 12433 bp, 13 predicted proteins | sample 2041341 | NCBI WGS metagenome assembly RCMY01 (sample SAMN09708234, study PRJNA481090) | Marine sediment metagenome, whole genome shotgun sequencing project. | reverse complement strand
TGGATCCAGGAAGCTGTCGAGGTCGTCCTTCACTGCGGCGACGGTGACCGGGACTGGATCGTCGGAGTTCAACCGGGCGAAATCGAGGGTCGAGCGCAGAACGAGGCCGGCTCTTTTCGCGGAGGTTTCGATCTTGGCGAGGTAGTCGTGCACCTTGGCCGTGTCGCCCTGGTCGGTTGCGATCGAGGCGAGTTCGGAGAGGAATAGAACTGGTTGGAGGAGGTTCAACAACTCGTGGGCGAGGCCACCGGCGAGGTAGCTGGAGCTCTCGTCGCGTTGCACCCGCTGGAGCGTTTCGTGGAATGCGGTTCGCTCCTCGATGGCTGCGATCTCGTAGTCGATTCGCTTCGCGACGCCGGTGAAATCCACGACGTTCCCTTGCCCATCGACCACCGGGTCGCCGATATGGCGAAACCAGATCACTTCGTCGGACCCATGACGTCGCATTCGGCTCACCACCGTGAAGGGCATCTGTTCGACTGCGGCTTGCCGGAGAAACAACTCGGCAGCCTCGACGTCTTCGGGAACGAGCAACTCGGTCCACGTCTCAATGGCGACGCTTGCGGGGAGGTTGAGCGTTCGGCTCAGCCAAGGGGAAAGCTCGAGCCTGCCGGCGGCGAAATTCGTACGCCACGTGCCCAATTGGCCCGCTCGTTCGAGCTGGTCGATGATCGCGGTAGGGTCGGTGATCACTTCAGCTGAGGTCGATCGATCTGTGTTCGTCATCTTCGTCATGAGCCGCCAGGTTTGGTCAGGCCGCGTGCCGTCCCGATACGTAGGATCGAGGGTCCGTGGGGAGTGAATCGCCGCGGTTTGTCAGTCAGGTCGGACGAGCGTCCGGCCTGCCGTCGAGCCAAGTGCACGCTAGTGCTTCCGGCCTGCGAAGCCAGATCTTCATGGCGACACCAGCAGGTCTTGCTGTGCACGATGGTGTGGCGTGTCGGGTGATCACTACCGCTGACGGCCTGTCGAGCGATGGTCTTCGCTGGGTGGGGGCCGACGCAGCAGGGCGGACGTGGGTGGGTTCGGACATTGGTATCGACTGTGTCGACGCCGACGGAACGATTCACACGTCGCCGCCCGATCTGCAGCCAGGGCTGATCGCCAGTGGAGTGGTTGACGATGGCGGCTGTTGGCTGGCGACCGCAGGAGGTCTCGCTCGAGCATGGGTTGGTGAGTCCGGCATCGAACTCGCTTTGCATCACACCGACGGCGACCAGGCAGCGCTTCTCCTCGGACGCGATGGTCGAGACGCCCCGCTGGTTGCCGACTCCGCCAGTGTTCTTCATCGGTGGACAGGCCATGCATGGATCCCGCTCCAGCATCGCGGCTACTCGGCGTGTGGCGCACTCAAATGCATCGTGGCAGACGGCCCAGACACGATGCTCGTCGGCGGGTCGGCGGGGTTCTGTCGGGTGACGAGATCTGGCGATCTCTTGGGATTCGTACCGACCGCTGACGTCGGCGGAGCGGTGTCGTCGTTGCTTCGACGCGACGATGAGGTCCTGGTCGCTGTTGGCTCGAGGTTGCTTTCATTTGATGTGCGAGTCGATGGATTCATGTCGCTCGCTGGCGTGGTTCTTGAAGCTTGCTCCGTCAACCAGCTCTGGGCGGACACATGGTCGAACGTCTGGGCCTCGACTCAATCACACGGGCTCGTTCGCATCAGTGGTCTCGATCGCTTCGTCGAGTTTGTCGATCTCCCCGAAGTTGGCGCTGTCTTCGCGATTCGGCAACGTCGCGGTGGCTCGCTGGTGCTCGGTGGAGAGGACGGCATCCTCCTGCCGTCTCCTCTTGGACCGACCCAACCGCACGTCCATCTTGTGCCGGGAAATCGCGCATGGGACGTCCTCGAGACGCGTATTGGCGAGACGATCGTCGCCACAGACGACGGCGTTGTCGTGGTCGATTCGCTGCAAACCGTTGCGCCACTCGTCCCCGGTAGCGCCGACCTCGCGAAGCGAGCGCGTGCGTTGCTGAAACGGCACGATGGCATTTGGGTCGGAACCGTGAGTGGGCTCTTCCGTGTCAACGACATGCTCGTCACGCCGATCCTCGACATGGATGGCGTGTCACTCGGCTACGTGTATTCATTGTGGGAGGATCGGTCGGGCCGGTTGTGGATTTCTACGCTCGGCCGAGGGGTATGGCACGAGACCGAACGGGGAGTGGAACGATTCGTGGGGCCGGGACTACGAGAGCAGTCGAGCGCGTACTCGGTCGACCAGTCCGATGATGGGCGGCTGGCGATCGTGGCCGATTCGTGTCTTTACCTGGGCCACGCCCTTGCTGCTCCGGACGAATGGCTGACGATTGCGCTGCCAGCCGCATCGTGGGCCGCTTCCTTTGCCCCCGGCAATGTGGTGCTGGTGGCGACGAGTAGCGGTCTTGTAGTGGTCGACGAGACCACAGGTGAGGTCCGGAACACGATCCGGCCCGTCATCGGAGTCGACAAGTGGGAGTTCACGACGAGTCGAGCGCTCAAGATTCTCGACGACGGCCGGGTGTTGTGTGGCATCACCGCCGGGCTGGTCGCCGTCGAACTCGCTGGCATCATGTCCATTGATGACCGACCCGAGCCGTACCTGGCAGACATTGCATGGAGCAACGCCCAGCCAGTGAGCTCTGATGGGGTCACGACGGTTGCTTCGGGTAACTGGCGGATGGACATCGTGGTCCGGTCGGACTGGCGTCTCGACGAGACCGAATGCACCTTCAACTGTTGGATCAAAGGCTTCGATTCGGATTGGCCCGAGCCGACCACGACCGGCGTCTTTCGCTACACGTCACTTCCCATTGGCAACTATGTCATTCAGGCACAGATCCACTCGCCGCTCGTTGGTCCGGGCCCAGTGGTCGACGTCCACGAGCTGCGAGTCGTGCCGTGAGGGGTCCCGCCGCGCGGTGCCCTACGCCTCCGAACGGGGTCTGTGGATGGGCTGCGTGCTCAGCTCAGCTTGAGGAACAGCTTTTCTAGTTCTTCGCCGTCTGTGGTCGGGTCCGCGTTGGCCATCGCTGCCGACATCAGTTTGAAACCGACCCGATCGAGCGCTCCTTTGGCAGCTGCGAGTTGAGTGACGATGTCGCGGCATTCGGCGCGCTCGTCGACGAGGCGTTGCAGACCGCGCATCTGGCCCTCCAAGCGGGCCAGACGCTTGATGACGTCTTCGGAGGTTTCGGGGGGAAACTGCATGCCTTCACCATACCCCTACGGGTAGGGGTTGCAAGTCCCGTTAAATGTACGTACATTTAGCCCATGCGGAGCCTCCGGAAATTCATGCCGATCCTTTCTTGGGCCCCTCACTACGAGCGCACGGACCTGCGCAGCGACCTGGCCGCCGGCCTCACGGTCGGCGCCATGCTGGTGCCTCAAGCGATGGCCTACGCGCTGCTTGCTGGTCTTCCGCCAGAAGTCGGCTTGTATGCCGCGACCATCCCTGTTGTGATCTACGCCCTCTTCGGGACATCCCGTCAGCTGGCGGTTGGTCCGGTCGCCATCGTCTCGCTGCTGACGGCTTCGGCCTTGGCGCCGCTGGTCGAGGAGGGAAGTGCGGGCTATCTCGGCGCGGCGGCCCTACTGGCCTTCATGGTCGGGATCGTGCACATCGTGCTCGGAGTCGGGCGCCTCGGGTTCCTGGTGAACTTTCTGTCCCACTCGGTGCTCATCGGGTTCACCGCAGCGGCGGCGATCATCATTGGGTTCTCCCAGGCCAAACACGTCTTTGGGATCTCGACCGAACGCAAAGATCACTTCTATGAGACAGTGTTCGAGTTCTTCGACAACGCCGCCGACACCAATTCGACCACCCTCACCGTCGGCCTGATGGCATTGGTCGTTCTGTTCGTACTGAAACGGTTTGCGCCGAGAGTCCCGGCTGCATTGGTGGTTGTGGTCGGCTCGATTCTGGCGGTGGAGTTCTTGAATCTCGAGTCGCACGGCGTCGAGGTCGTGGGTGACATCCCCGACTCCTTGCCCGCATTTGGGTTCCCGGAGTTCAGCGGCTCGATGATCGGGAACCTGGCAATGACGGCACTGGTGATCACCCTCGTTGGTTTCATGGAGTCGATCGCAGTCGCCAAGGTGTATGCCCGCCGGCACCGCTACGAACTCGACGCCAACAGCGAACTCATCGGCCTTGGAGCGGCCAACGTCGCGGCCGGCCTGTTCGGCGGCTATCCAGTGACCGGCGGCTTCTCCCGTACCGCCGTCAACGACACCGCTGGAGCACGGACACCGCTCGCTTCGATCATCACCGCTGGCATCGTCTTGGCCACCATCGCATTCCTCACACCGCTGTTCGCATCGCTACCCAACGCAGCTTTGGGGGCGATCATCATCATGGCCATCGTCGGACTGATCGATGTAGCCGAGATGCGCCACATCGCCAAGGTCAAGAAGACCGACCTGATCGGCCTCGCGGTGGCGTTCGCCGCCACATTGGCTCTTGGCATCGAGCTCGGGATCCTGGTCGCCGTCGTTGCCTCGATGCTGGTGGTGTTCGCTCGCATGTCGATGCCCCACAGCGCCGTGCTTGGCCTGGTCGACGGCACCACCAGCTACCGCAACACGGCCCGTTTCCCTGAGGCCCGCACCATCGATGGCGTCCGCATCGTTCGTATCGATGCAGCGTTGTCGTTCGTGAATGCAGTCAACGTCAAGAAGCTTCTACTGGCTCTTGCCGACGGCATCACCCAGGAGCCTCGGGCGCTCCTGCTCGACGCGTCTGGCATCAACGACCTCGACGCCACCGGAGCTGAAATGCTCCTCGAGCTGCTGGCCGAGATGGACGACCGCAACGTCGTACTGCATCTGGCTGAAGTCAAAGGTCCGGTCCGAGACGTCCTGCGTAGCGCAGATATCTGGGAGCAGATGGGCAACCGAATTCACACCTCCACCAACGATGCAGTCACCGCAATTGCTGCGGGAGAGCCGGGGCCGAACGACCAACGCCTCCACGGCATCGACGAACGCTCGGAAAGCGAAACAGGAGTCGAAGCCCATGCGTGAGACAACTCGAATCAATCAACCCCAACCAATGACCACCCAAACCATTCCCGAACTCGCCGCCTAGGAGGCACCGATGACCACCCCGACCATCCCCGCGACCGACACGATCGACGCCAATCAACTCCGCCAGCTACGCACCGCTGACCCCGACATTCGCATTCTTGACGTCCGCACCGGCGGTGAATACGAATCACTTCACATCCCGGGCTCATACAACGTCCCGCTCGACACCCTCGGTGAGCACGTCCGTGACCTTGCCTCGGTCGAACACCCAGTGGTTCTGGTCTGCCAATCCGGGGGCCGCGCCACGCAAGCACACGAGAAGCTCGCCGCAGCCGGCAAGGAAACCCTCCACATCCTCGACGGCGGCATGGCCGCATGGGACGCTTCCGGCGGCGACGTCGTGCGGGGCGACACCAACCGCTGGGCCATGGACCGCCAAGTCCGACTCCTGGCCGGCTCTCTCATGGTCGTCGCCATCGCTGCCAGCACCGTCATCCCCGGCGCCAAGTGGATTGCGGCGGGAGTGGCCGCTGGACTCACCTACTCAGCTATGTCGAACACCTGCGCGATGGCAGCCATCCTCAGCAAGCTCCCTTACAACCGAACCGACAACTGCGACATCGCTGGAGTCCTTGACTCCCTCAACCAAAAGGCGGCATGACATGACCTACACCAACGCCCCGGTGAACGACCACGAAGCGCTCGCCGGATCCAACGGCCAACTGATCGACGTGAGAGAATCAGCCGAATTCGCCCAAGGAACACTCCCCGGAGCGATCAACATTCCCCTCGGTGAGATCCCGAACCGTCTCGCCGAACTCGATCAGAGCCGGCGGGTCGTGCTGCTGTGCCGCAGTGGCGCCCGCAGCGCCAACGCTGCCCAGTTCCTTGCCTCGTCTGGGTTCGGCGACGTCGTGAACCTCGAGGGCGGAATGCTCGCCCACAGGTCAGCCGACCAGTCGAAAGGAATCCGGTAGTGAAGTTCACGCAGTACTACCTCGACTGTCTCTCGCAAGCCTCCTACCTCATCGGTGACGAAAGCACCGGCCGTGCCGTGATCGTCGATCCTCGCCGTGACGTCGACGAATATGTCAACGACGCCAAGGCCGCTGGTCTCACCATCGAATTGGTCATCGAAACCCACTTTCACGCCGACTTCTTGTCTGGCCATCTCGAGCTCGCTGCTGCCACTGGCGCTGAGATCGGCTTCTCGTCTGTTGCCGAGACTGAATTCCTGTCGCGCAAACTCGCCGATGGTGAACGATTCTCTCTGGGCGAGGTCGAACTCGAGTTCCTGCACACTCCCGGCCACACCCCCGAGTCACTCAGCGTCGTCGTGTACGAACACGCCGGCGACGAGACGCCGTACGGCGTGTTGACTGGCGACACCTTGTTCATTGGTGATGTTGGCCGGCCCGACCTGTTGGCTTCGATTGGATTCACTCGCGACGAGTTGGCCAACAGTCTCTATGACAGCCTCCACAACAAGTTGCTCCCGCTTCCTGACGCCACTCGCGTGTATCCCGCCCACGGAGCCGGTTCCTCGTGTGGCAAGAATCTGTCGACCGAGACGTCTTCCACAATGGGCGAGCAACGGCGCAGCAATTACGCGCTGCTGGCGCCCGACAGGAAGACCTTCATCGACCTCGTCACCGAAGGCCAACCGCCTGCCCCCGACTACTTCGTCTACGACGCTGTGCTGAACCGCCAGAACCGCAACCTGCTCGACGAGACCGCCAGACCCAACACCCTCGACTACGAGGAGTTCGAACGCCTCGTGGCTGATGGTGCCATGATCGTCGACGGGCGGGACCCTGATGAGTTTGGGGCCGGCCATCTGACCGGATCCATCAACGTGGGGCTCAATGGCCGTTATGCCGAGTTCGCCGGCTCGGTCGTGCCTCATGACGTCGACATCGTCCTCGTCGTTGACGACGGCTTCGAACTCGAAGCCAAGAATCGGCTCGCGCGGATCGGCTTCGACCGGGTTGTGGGCTACCTCGAACACCCGCTGACGGTGATGGCTCACCACGCTGACCGCGTCCAGCGAGCCTCGCGAATGACCGCAATCGAATTCGAATCCCGAGCCGGCGACATCGACCGGTTGCAGTTGATCGATATTCGCAACCCTGGCGAATTCGCCCTTGGCACCATCCGAGGAGCGACGCCTATTCCTGTCGGGCAGCTCCCTGGTCGACTTGGTGAACTCGATCCGAACGCCCCGACGGTCGTCTTCTGCGCTGGCGGCTACCGCTCATCGGTTGGCGCCAGCGTCCTCCGCCAAGCCGGCTTCGATGATGTCTCCGACATCCTCGGCGGCTACGGCGCCTGGATCGAGCTGATACCCGCCTCAGCCTGACATAGGCCGCTGGGCGGCCCCGACGCGCTGATTGTCGACGGTTCGGTCGCCCCTCGACATCCGGGACAAGGAAGAGCACGACGCCGGCCACATCGTGGGGTCGCTCACGATCAGCCGCGGCAAGCTCGAGATGCTTGTCGAAGGCACGATCCCGGATCTCGACACGACGATTCTCTGCCACTGCAATGCGGTGAAGCGCGGGGGCTGAACGGCTACCGCGACCTCACTGCCGACTGATCCCGAGCCCCGCGGGGCGCCGGTGACCTAGCGCTCTGGTGGGTCGTAGAGCACCGAGAGGGCTGCATCGTCTTCTTGATGCCAGATCTGGCCGCCTTCGATTGCGATCCACAAATGGCCGTCGTGGGCGAGTACCGCCTCTGGCTCGGCACCGACCGAACCGATGGTGGTCCAGCGCCCCGTGATTTCCGAAGTGCTGAGAACCGTCCCATCGGGTTGCACGCCGACGATTTCGCCCGATGCGAGCCAGTCGAGGACGGCCAAGGAGGGTGCGCTCTCGATCTCGGACCAGGTGCGGCCTTGGTCATCGGAGACGACGAGAACTGCCTGGTCGGTCAGGCCCAGCACGACCTGATTGTCGTTCGGGTCGATCGCGAGGTCTTCGATCAGCAGTTCGCCGCGACGATCCCACTGATCTCCCTCGTTGAACCAGATGACGCCAGATGACTCGGCCGCTAGGAGCGACGTTGCATTGAGCGGTGCAATTGCATGAAAGTCGGCGTCGCCCAGCAGCTCACCGGGTTCCCAGGATTCGCCTTCGTCTTTGCTCCGAGCGAGCCCCATGAACGGCGGCTTGTCGGCAACTCGCCAATCGGGGTCTCTTAGGTCGGGATGGCCGGACGCCAGGAGCTCGCCGTCACCGTTTGCGGCGAGGGCCATGAGATCGTGTCGAGCCGAGCTCACCAGCGTTGCCTCTTGATCACCGTCTACTCGGTAGAGGCCGGAGTGGGCCGCAACCAGCAACGCTCCGTCGCTGTCGAGAACCAGGTCATGGATATGCCCCAGATCGTCTGGTCCGGCCACGAAGGTGCCGTTGCTGCGACGTGATTGAACCGCGAGGGCAAGCGCCACGGCGGCGATTCCAACCAGTGCCACAGCTGCCGCCCACCGGAGCCAAACCTTTGCTGGGGTGGTCCGATCCGCCGCTGTTGGCGGTGATGTCATGTCCGCAGGAGGCGGGCGATGGCAGCGGTCGCCTCGTCAATCTTTTCGCTACCGGCTTCGGGGCTCTCTGCCGCTGCTTCTTGCACGCAGTGGCGGAGGTGCTCGTCGACGAGTCCCACCCCGACGTTCTGAAGCGCCTTGGTGACGGAGCTGATTTGTGTCAACACGTCGATGCAGTAGGTGTCATCGTCGATCATTCGCTGGAGGCCGCGTACTTGACCTTCGATGCGTTTGAGTCGGGAGAGGTAGTCGTCTTTGGAGAGTGAGTAGCCAGCCATAGGGATAGGGGGTACGGTAGCATGGTGCCTTTGGATAAGACCAACCGCGAGCCGCGCCGAGTTGCTGTCGCGACGATCGCTCTTGTCCTGGCCTTGATCGCGGCTGGGTGTGCCAGCGAGTCTTCGCTAGATGCCTCCGCAGGTCCTCTTCCGGAGGCTCAGGCTGACGACGCCACGGCGGCGACCGGGCAGCTTTTGCTTCCGACCGCCGACGGTGGACAGATCGATTGGAACAGCCTCGCAGGGCAAGATGTCCTGCTTTGGTTCTGGGCTCCGTGGTGAAGCACGTGCCGAGTAGAAGCCCCTGCGGTCGCAGAGGTGCAGCAGCAATACGGTGACGACGTGCAGTTTGTCGGGGTCGCGGGACGAGATGATCTCGAGGCCATTCAGGACTTCATCGACACGCTCGACGTCGGTGCGTTCCCCCATGCGGTGGACGAATCAGGCGTCATCTGGGCGTCGTTCAACATCACAACGCAACCGTCGTTCGTGTTCTTGAACGACGATGGCACAGGAGAAACCCACGTCGGTGCCCTCGGTGTCGACGGACTGATCTCGCGGCTCGAAATATTGACGACGTCGTAGGTGGTGGCAGGCGGCGGCTGACCTGAGGCCCGCCGATCGGCACTGCACGCACTACGCTCTGTCGGAGTACCCCTTCTCGTTCAGGAGCAGTTGATGGCAGCGAAGCGTCCCATGGGAGCTCTCGAAGAAGAAGTCATGACGTACCTCTGGACCACAGACGGTCCGGTCACTCCGGCAGAGGTGCATCAAGCGGTCGCACCCGAGCTCGCTTACACAACGGTGATGACCATCCTGAGCCGTCTCTTCGAAAAGGGTCGCCTGACCCGCGGACAACGCGGACGTGCCTACACCTACGAACCGATCAGAAGCGAGGCGGAGCATCGGGCCGACGCGATGCAATCCACACTTGTCGATGCGGGTGACAGAGCGGCCGTGCTAAGCCAATTCGTCGAGTCCCTCGACGCTCGAGACGCCAAGGTCCTCCGGAAACTCTTGCGTCAAGGCAGCTAAGTTGACGGTCTCGCTGATTCTTCCGGGCCTTGTGGCTGTTCTCGTCGGAGTTTCCGCCGGCCTGTATCGCTGGCCCATGCGTCCCGCCGTCACCGTCCGGCTGCTCACCCTCATCGCAGCTGTCACAGCAGCGACGGCTTTCGTTGTGACTGCTGTCGCTGCGCTCGGGTTCCTCGCCCGCTCAGCACTTGTGTTGACGCTCGTTGAACGTTGCCCCGTGATCCCGCTGCACCACGAAGTCGGATTCGTTGAGGGGTCCATCGCTCTGCTCCTCTTGGCTGCCGGCCTGCTCCGAATCCGGAACGTCATCAGCGATCATCGATGGGCCGTCGCAGGCACTGACGGACTTCGATTCCAGGTTCTTGACACCGAGCAACCAATTGCATACGCAGCCCCGGGAAATCCAGGGTGCGTCGTGGTGTCGAATGGCTTACTCGACGCACTCAGCCCGAGAGAGCGGCAGGTGCTCTTCGCCCACGAACGAGCCCACCTCGAGCAGGGTCACCACCGCTATCTGCTGATCGGCGCTATCGCTGTTGCGGCTGTGCCTCCGCTGCGACCGCTCGTCGAGCAGCTTCGTCTTGCGACGGAACGATGTGCGGACGAGGCGGCGGTCGAGGCCATGGAAGGCGATCGCGAGCTCGTCGCAGTCTCTATTGCCCGCGCTGCACTTGCGACCACAGATTATGCGGGCACCGTTGGCGCTTTCGCCGGCGGGTCCATCCCGCTACGAGTCGACGCGCTTCTCGGCGAACCGACTTCCACCCGTATCGCGACCGCAGCCATGACCGCCACGTTCGTCGCAGCCGTGGCTGCCGTTGGAGCCTCTTCGATTCAGGTCCACCACTTCTTGGAGCTCGTCGCTCACGTCTGTGGAAACTAGGCGCGAGTAGCGGAGTGCTCAAGTCTGATGGCGGTTCGGCCGATGGATACTACGACAACCTGTCGTATGTTGAATGGAGCCGGCGTTATGGAACAGCTCAAAACCCGAATAGCGGCCTTCGCCGCGATGGCTCTGTGTTGTGGGCTCGCCATGGCCATTGCCCTCGGGGCAGTCGTGGTCACCGGAGCATGGCTCATCGGCGGAGCCACGGCGTTCATCGTTGCGAGTTGTGTCGGAACAGCCGGTTGGGTGGCTCACCGGGCCCGCCGCAACTCCGTCACTGCCAGCCACTAGCAAGTCGCGCAAGCTCACTCCCGCGAGTCTCTGCAGGAGCGCGACCGGTCCACTCCTGCCTGCCGGGACCTCGCAGCGAATATCGTCTCTGCGCACCGCGACAGCGTGGCGCTTCTTGAACATTCGCACTTCCTCGGATCGAGATCGTCCTGGTCGGTCGACGCCGTTGCGAGCCCGGCTCACCTCCCGCAACGTTGCAACTACGACGCATCGTAGTATTCTCCCTGCGGCGCTGGGCATGGGATGGAAGCGACCCTTTCTCATTCGACGTCCAAAATCAGATGCTGAGGTTCCACGTGTTGCACGCCCGCCGGATTGCCGGATTCATACTCGTAATCCTCACGCTCGTGGTTGCATTCGCCGTTCCCGCTTCGGCTCACACCGGATTCGACTCGTCTACGCCCGCTGACGGCGCAACCATCGCCGACCCCCTTTCGCAGATCACGCTGGTATTCACTGGCGAGGCGGCGCCCACTGGCGACGGCTTCCAGATTCTCGATGCGGCTGGCCAACTTCGATCTCCGGCGACGGCGACCTCGCCTGACGGTCTGACATGGCTACTGGGATTTGAGCCGCCCTTGGCCGGCGGAACCTTCGGCATGCGTTGGACGGTCAAGGCCCCTGACGCCCACGCCATCGACGGGGCCTTCAGCTTCACGGTGACCGCTCCCGACCCCGCCGCCGCAGCCCAGACCCCGCCGCCAGTCGATCCCAGTCAGGCCTCGTTGGCTGGTGCCGAGACGGTCGACCTTGACACCTTCCTCGCGGGAGACGGCAACAGCACGGCAACCGCGGAATGGGTCGCGGCCGCAGCCCGCATCATCAGTTTGGCTGGGGCCATGATCGGCATCGGCGCTCTCGTCTTCGCTGCCGCAGTCCTGCGGGGTGCTCCAACTGACATCCGCTTCGTTCTCTACTGGGTCCGCCGAAGCGGCATGCTCCTTCTCATCGGTGCGGCCATCGAACTCTTCGCCCAGATCGTCGTTGCGGGCGGCGGTCCTTTGTCCTCCCTCTGGAGCTACTCGGCCATCATCTCCGTGGTCTTCTCGTCGCTCGGCATCGCCATTGGTTTGCGCGCTGTCGGCGGTGTGGCGCTCGCTGCCGGCTCCAGACTCGAGACGGTATGTGCCACGCAAGCCGCGGACCCTGTTGTCGCTATCAGGGAGCTCGTGGGCGCCGGCGCGGGAGCGAGCGCAACAGCTGGATGGCCGGCCGACTTCCTCGAGCAGGACGAGGCGCAGGGTCAAAGCTCCGAACCCTATGTTCACGCGGGAGACCGAGCCTGGGCTGCTGACATGGACTCTGCAGCGGCGTTCGCTGGCGCGCTCGCTGTCCTCGCCTCGTTCCTGTTCGACGGCCACACGGTGTCGAAGGGAGACCGCGTTTTCACC
>RCMY010004248.1_pt1 | contig 12435 bp, 14 predicted proteins | sample 2041341 | NCBI WGS metagenome assembly RCMY01 (sample SAMN09708234, study PRJNA481090) | Marine sediment metagenome, whole genome shotgun sequencing project. | reverse complement strand
AATTTGACCGGCATATTCAACGCTTGCGATGCGTCCAAGGTCGCGGTCAAGCGTATGCCAATGGCGGTCTGTTTTCTCGTCGGTCACTGCAAGCCCCTTTGACTACAATTGATAGTATTCTTTGGGGGGTAACGGTGACGGGTGCGCAGATCAACTGCGCACAACCGTCATTATCTAATAGTTCGCCAAAAGTGACTTTAGCCCATCATTGTCGACCATTTCGGCAGCGACGCTGGGGGAAACCCAGACCCGTTTGCGCTTGTGCACTTCGGGATAGTCATTGGCGACGGCGTCCACGTCCAGTTCAAACACTTTGGTTTCGCAAGGCAGCCACAACCCCGTGTCATAGGTTTTGCGCGACAGGAACGAGCCCATGGCGGTATCACTGGCGGCGGTGGATTTCACGCCGCCTTCTTCCCATGCTTCCTGCTGAGCGGCTTGCGCGGCAGACAGCCCGTCGATGGGCCAGCCTTTTGGTAAGATCCAGCGCCCTGATGATGAGCTAACCAATAACACCTCTTTGCCGTTCTTGCTGGCACGTTGGCACAGCGCTGCAAGCTGCAACACTGGCGGACGTTGAAAGAGGGGACGAACCGCGTTCGTCCAAATGGTTTGGATCAAAGTATTCATGGTAACCTGCTAATATTCTTATTTTATTAGGGTTTAGTTAACATGGGTGCGGAACAATTGCAACTATACGGTCAGGTGCCGCGCGGTTTGGCGCGCAAAGTGGGGTCGGCTTGGGTCGGATCTTCGGGCCAAGGGTGGCGCGGATAGCGGCCGCGCATGTCGCGCCGCACGTCGCCGTATGATGTGGCCCAGAACCCCACGATGTCTTGCGTGACTTGCACGGGTTTTTGACCGGGTGAGAGCAGCACGATCCGCAGTGGGGTGTGCCCGACTGTCGGGTGGCTGGTTTGGCCGAACATTTCTTGTAGCCGCAGGGTGATTTCGGGTGCGTCCCCTGCGTAATCGATCGGGATTTTGCGTCCCAAGGGGGTGGTGAAATGTGCGGGGGCGCTAGTGTCAAGCGTTTTGGTTTGATCCCAATCCAGCATGGCGCGCAGGGCGGGCAGCAGGTCGAACGCTTTCCAGTCGCCCGCCGAGCGCACGCCTGTGAGGTGTGGCAGCAGCCAAGTGTCCAGAGTGTCAATCAGGGTGGTGTCGTCCATCGCGGGCAGGTCGGGGGTTAGGGCCACCCGCGCCCGAAACCTGTCGGCCGCAGGCGAGGATTTTAGACCTAATTGACGCACACCGTCGAGCATGGCGGTGGCGATTTGGTCGGCGGGGGCGTCGGTCCAGTTGCGGTCGTCGAGGGCGAGTGCGCCAAAGCGTTCTTGGGAGCGTGTTAAGACTTTGCCGTCGCGCCGTGACCATTCGCAAATGTCGACCCATGCGATTTGGGCGGGGAAGGTGGCGCGTAGTTCCGCCTCGCTGATCACGACGGCTTGTCTGATGCGGGCTTCGCGGGTGTCGCCGTCGAGGTCTGTCGCCACGATCAGGCGCTGTCCTGCGAGTGGATCGGAGGCGTCCATGATCGCCCCTTTGCCGCCCGAGAGCACGTAGCGGGGTGCGTCACCTTTGCGTCGTAATCCGATCCGGTCGGGGTAGGCAAGGGCGGCCATGGCGGCGAGGGACATCGGTGCGGTGTTTGTCAAGCCTTTGGAAAGGCGTGGTATTTCTGATTTTATGGTGGCGAGGGCCGCAAAGTTCACTTGACCCGGACCAATGTAGTGACCGCGTAGGGCATTGATGCGTAGGGTGAGGTCAACGGGTGCGCCGCGCAGGGGGTCGCGGGCGGATAACAGGGCGGCGAGCGGGGCCGCTTGTTTGCCAGCGGTGAGCAACATGTGGGCGAGGCGCGGGTGCAATGGCAGGGTTGAGAGGGCGCGTCCGTGGGCGGTGATGCGGTTTTGTGCGTCGAGTGCGCCGAGGGCCGTGAGCAGGCGGCGGGCTTCGGTCAATGTGCCGATGGGCGGTGGTGTCAGGAACGCCAGATCATCGCTGCCCCATGCGGCCAGCTCAAGCGCGAGCGGGGCCAGATCGGCGGCCTCAATCTCGGCGGGGGGGAACGCGGGCAGGGCGCCGTCTTCGCCTTTGGTCCAGAGCTTAAAGCAGGCCCCTGCGGCCACGCGGCCTGCGCGGCCTGCGCGTTGGGTGGCTTCGGCGCGGCTGACTTTTTCGGTGATGAGGCGCGACATGCCGGAGGCGGGGTCAAAGCGGGCGCGGCGAGATCTGCCTGCGTCGATGACCACGCGGATGTCCTCGATCGTGAGGGAGGTTTCTGCGATGGAGGTTGAGAGGACGATTTTGCGGCCCTGTTGGACTGGCGCGATGGCGGCGCGTTGGGCGGCAAAGGGCAGTGCGCCGTAGAGCGGGCGGACGGCGCAATCTGCGGGGAGGCGATCGGACAGAGCGGCCTCAACACGGCGGATTTCGCCTTCACCGGGGAGGAAAACCAGCACGCCGCCTGTGGTCTTGGAGACGGCCTGCACGATCAGATCGGCGGTGGCTTGCTCGATGCGTTCGCCTTTTGCCAAGGCTTTGGGCAGGTGGTGCGTGGTGACGGGGTAGGCGCGGCCCTCAGACGTTAAGACGGGCGCGTTGTCGAGCATTTCAGCCACGGGGCCTGCGTCTAATGTGGCGGACATCACGAGGATTTGAAGGTCGGGGCGCAGGACGCTGCGGATTTCCCATGCGAGTGCCAAGGCCAGATCGGCGTTAAGGGCGCGTTCATGAAATTCGTCGAAGATGATTGCACCGATGCCCTTGAGTTCGGGATCGGATTGCAACATGCGGGTCAGGATACCGTCGGTGACGACTTCTATGCGGGTGGATTTGCTGACCGATGCCTCACCGCGCATCCGGTAGCCCACGGTTTGGCCTACGGGTTCACCAAGGGTCTCGGCCAAGCGTTCGGCGGCGGCGCGGGTGGCAAGGCGGCGCGGTTCGATCATGATGATGCGGCCCTTCACATGGCCAGCGTTCAGCATCGCGAGAGGGACACGGGTGGTTTTGCCCGCACCCGGCGGGGCTTGGAGAACGGCGCGGCCATGGCTGCGCAGAGCGGCAACCAGATCGGGCAGAATGGGATCAATCGGGAGCATGGTCATGGGGCTGGTGTTACGTCAAAGGGCAGATGGGTCAAGACCCATCCTACTTCAAATGGCGCGGCGAAACCGTGGGCCCGCATCGGCCCAACGGCTAAATCCGCAGGCCAGATAGGCCGCTTGCGCCGCTGTGTTCTGCGGGGCGGTGCCGATAAACATGTAAGAGCAGCCAAGCGCATGCGCCACATCCGCAGAGGCCTCGATCAACGCGCGCCCAATACCACGCCCGCGCACCGCCGCAGCCACATACATATGATTGATGTCGATGCCGCGCAGACCATCAGCAACCTTGGCCAAAGGCAATAATGCGACATAGCCCATTAAGCCCGCCTCATCCTCGGCCACCAAAATGCGGACCCACGGATGATCACCCAACGCATCGCGTTTCAGGCTTGTGACGGTCACCTTTGCATCAAAATCCTGATGATAGGCACCCAACGCCAAAATCATTACATGCACGGCAGGCACGTCAGCCTCAACCAAAGGGCGGATTTTCATCACAGTCACTCCAATACGAAAAACCCGACTGCCTGCGCAATCGGGTCATCCAAATCATCCGAACAAAAGCGCTAATTAAGCAGCAGTTGCCTTGGCAATCTCTTTCTTCAACTTCAGCGCATCGGCTGAAAGCTCTGCGTCTTTGGACTTTGCAAAGAAAGCGTCCAAACCACCACGGTGGTCAACAGTGCGCAAAGCAGCGTTGGAGATTTTGAACTTGAACGAACGGCCGAGGCTCTCGGACATCAGTGTCACGTCCTGCAGGTTCGGCAAGAACCGACGGCGGGTACGGTTTTTGGCGTGGCTGACGTTGTTGCCAGACATCGGGCCTTTTCCAGTAAATTCGCAACGGCGCGACATGTTGTAATCCTTGTCTTAACGGGCGCTATCGTGGATCGGCCACTTGGCGCGCCTTTTCTCGGGCTTAGACCCAGCAAAATGCGGGGCCATGAATTCGGTCATCGCGATCTAGGAGGATTCCCGGCCCGCGTCAACCCGCATCACCAATAGTTCGGCTAAAATCACGAGCCATTAGCGGTGTTGGTCAATCAATATCGGATTTCCATCGGGGTCCACAACAACAAAGCTTGCCGGACCGCTCTCTCCACCGGTATTTAAATCGGTGTCGCTTTCGTCAAACATGACACCATCCGCCTTTAATGCGGCCTTCAACGCGCGTACATCGGTAAATTCCGCCACATTTTGCGCGTTTTGGTCCCATCCGGGGTCAAAGGTCAGCATGGGGCGCGCAAACATGCCCTGAAACAACCCGATAATATGGGTGCCGTTCTTAAGGACCAGATAATTGTGATCCATATTCCCGCCAAAGTCCTTGAACCCCAGCTTGCGGTAAAATGCGGCTGAGGCTGCCAAATCTTTGACAGGTAAACTGATCGAAAATGCGCCTAAATCCATCGCGGGCCCCTTATTTCACCAAATACCTAATAAAGTTGCATATTTTTCGCCGCAGATGTCGATTCTTGGCCGCCCCATACGTCTAAACTATATGAAGGGGCCAGACCCTGCGCTTCAAAACAAAGCAAACCACATGCAATATATGTGTCTGATCTATTCTGCGGAGGGCCGATACGCTGCTGAAATCGGCCCCTATCAACTGCAAGCCGCGATCTCGGCGTTACACGCGCAAAGCCCCACTTGGGACGCAACAGACTGGCCGCAAATCGCCGCACTTTACGGGGTGTTGGCACAGATCGACCCGTCGCCCGTAGTCGCACTTAACCATGCAGTTGCCGTGTCTTATGCGCAAACGGCTGCGGCGGGGTTGCGTATGATGGCGCCTTTTGCAGATGACTTATCGGGCTACGCGCATTTTCATGCGGCCAAGGCAGATCTGTTGATACGTGATGGTCAGATGGTTGCCGCTGCCGATTGTTTCCAAATCGCGATCAATCTGACAGAAAATACGGCGGCGCGGACATTTCTACACGCCAAAGCCCGCACACTCCGCCCAAACTAGCGCTTGTCAAGACGCTCCAAAAGCTCGCGCATGTATTCGGCATCGTCCAGCCGCGCCTCGCGGTGTTCTGCGATAATCGGGGCGGGGCTGGGTGGATCATCCAAGGCCACACGTTGCACGATTCCGGTTTTTTGTGCGCGGCGCAGCAGGCTGGTGGCAGGGTGGCCGCCAAAGCCAAGCCGCGCAATACGCACGCGCGGGAACACTTCGGTGATCATCTGCGCGTTCACAATATCCAAGCGGCGGAACGGATCGGCGAGGATCACGCCTTGCAATCCGGGCTTGGCGTAACGCACCAGATCACCCAAGCCTTGGTCAAAACCAGCCGCGTCACTGCGGTAGCGCGGATCAAAGGACATCACATCGGGGTGGATCGAAAACTGTGGCGAAATCGCGGTGACGAATTTGGCACGGGCCGAGCGGGCAAAGCGAAATGCGCCGTAGCCGCCCATCGAGAACCCCAACATATGGACGGCATTGTAATGCGGCCCCAATATCTTGAGCGCATTATCCAGCGCAAGGGTATCATCGTTGATGAACCAATCGTTGCGGCGGGTGGCGATGCAAAGCTGCGCAAACCCGCGCGACGCCGCGCCATGGCTCATCTCGGGTTCGTTGAAATCAGCGCGGTCTTTCTCGCGGAAACTAAAGGTAATCAGCAAACGGCGCGCGGTGCCGTTAAACAACGTGGCGCGTAAATGCGCGCCCGCAAAAATCACCTCACCCGTGTCATTCATGTGCTGGCGACCACTTCGGCGGCTGCGGCGGCAGGGGTGATCCGTCCCTCAGCCACATCTTTTTCCAAGGCTGACATACGGCTGCGCAAGGCGGGATCCGCAGTCAAACGGGCTAGCAATTGCAGGCGTACTTCCTCGGCAAACCAATAGCGTGCCTGCCCGGAGCGGGTGCGTTGCCAAACGTTATTCTCGCGCCGCCACGCCACCAGCGTCTGCATCTCGGCCCACGCCGCCTCCAGCCCGACTATTTCTAGAGCGGAAACAGTCATCGCCTTGGGGAAGCCGTCAGGGTCCTGGCTGCGCTTGCGCATCAACCGCAACGCCCCCGCATAATCGGCACAGGTCCGCATGGCTTGCGGTTTCAATTCACCATCCGCCTTATTGACCAAAATCAGATCGGCAATTTCCATGATGCCGCGTTTCACACCCTGCAATTCGTCGCCGCCCGCAGGGGCCAATAGCAGGATGAACAGGTCCGCCATCTGCGCCACGACAGTTTCGGATTGGCCGACGCCCACGGTTTCGATCAGCACAATGTCGTAACCTGCCGCCTCGCAGAGCGCCACAGCTTCACGGGTGCGTCGCGCCACACCACCCAGTTGGGTCTGGCTCGGCGACGGGCGGATAAACGCCAGCGGTTCGCGCGCCAAAAGGTCCATGCGGGTTTTATCGCCCAGAATAGAGCCACCAGATCGGGTCGAGCTGGGATCAACTGCCAAGACCGCCACGCGCAAACCCTGCGCGGTCAACATCATGCCGAAGCTTTCGATAAACGTGGATTTTCCCACTCCCGGCGTGCCCGACAGACCAATGCGCAGGGCTTCGCGTTGCGTCCCCAACATATCCAGCAGGGCCATCGCCTGCACGCGGTGATCATCACGCACGCTCTCAACCAAGGTAATCGCACGGGCCAGCGAACGTCTGTCACGCGCCATAACACCAGCGGCCAGCGCCGCAATATCAACTGTCTTTGTCATGGCTCCTGTTTTAAGCGGCAGATCGGCTGGGCGCAATCATACATGCAACACGCTTGTGCGGATTATGTGCGCGGTGCTAGGATTTTTGACCAACTGCGGGAGGGCAGGATGAAAGCACCACTTCACCTTTGGATCGTTGGGGGCGCATCGCTGCTTTGGAGCGCGGGGGGCGGCTATGACTACACCATGACGCAGATGAAAAACCAAAGCTATCTGGGGATGCTGTCAGAGGCGCAACGCGGGTTTTTGGAAATCGCACCGGTCTGGTTTGACGCGTCTTGGGCGGTGGGTGTCTGGTTCGGGGTCTTTGGGTCACTGTTTTTGTTGGCGCGGGCACGACTGGCCCGCCCCGCATTCGGGATTGCACTTTTGGGGCTGATCTGCGCGTCCGCCTATAGCTTTGGTGTGGCGAAACCCAACACCCTGGAGATCACAGGCATGTTTGCCGTCTGGGTCACAGCCGCCACCTGCATCACTTTGCTGTTGCTCTGGCGGTATGCGGCCGCCATGACACGGCGCGGCGTTTTGCGTTAACCACACATGCGCGAGGCTGTGGCCGTAAACTGTTTATACCGCAGCCAGAACCGCTCGTCGGACGCATTATCCGACTGGCGGGTCTCTTGGGCGTCATGGGGATCGTCAAAAAACTTGGCAGCACGGCGCTGCTCGGAGCCGTTTAACGTGCTGTTGGCCGCCTGCTGCACACATGAACACAAACGCGGCGATGACGCCTTGCGATTCGAGGCCATACACGCTTTGCCAATATCACCAGACACGCGGTTTCCACCACAGGCCGCCAAAAGAACCAACGTCGAGAGAACAAAAATCTTGCGCATGCCTGCCACCATATTTAACCGCCGCCCCGCTTTGCGCGGATGTCAGGCTTGAACTGCTTTGGTACAACCTAACAGGGGCCGCAAGCGGGATCAAATCAAATGGGTGTGGGGTGAAGATTGATGCGCGTTGGGGGGCAAAGGTGACAAAGCAGAGTGGCAGCCCCACGATACAAACCGGACAACCAGCGCGCAGTGATTTTTCTTTCCAAAACGCTGTTTTTTGAATGATCATTGCAGATGCAGCGGAGGTTAGGCGAAAAAGGGCGAACGCCATAAATCTGCTTAATTTGACCAAAACTGCAGGTTGCAATATGATAATTGAACTCAAAACAGGAGTGCTCTGACAATGACAAACTAGGTTTCAAATCTTTAGCGGCTTAAGGCCACATGAAATCTAATGTTGGAGCATCACATGCAACCTATTATTTATGACGTTGCCGTCTCTGTTGATGGCTATATTTCGGGTCCATCCGGGGACGTCTCCCAATTCGACTACGAAGGCCCGGCTGTCGAGGATTACCAAGCGCGCATGGTGGAATACGCCGTCGCAGTTATGGGACGGATAACATACGAATTCGGATATGCGTTCGGTATGGAACCTGGAGATAACCCTTACAAGCATATGAAAACGAATGTTTTCTCAAAATCGATAAGCTTGCCAAGCGATAGCGATGTTAAGGTCCAGCGTACATCTGACGCAAGTTGCCTTCGAAACCTTAGAGCCACATCAGATGGGCCCATATATCTATGCGGTGGGGGTGCATTCGCAGGATCGCTTCTTGCGATGGGCCTGATCGACAGGATTTTCCTTAAGCGCGCTCCTTTGGTGCTGGGCGGCGGTGTGTCACTGTTCGGAAAAACCGATGCACCAAGCAAGCTACGGCGCGTTTCGGTCAAACGATATGATAGCGGATACCTCTTGGAAGAATTTGACTTGGGATCATAAACCAGATTGTCACGTCCTATGTTTTGATGAGACCTGCGAGTGGCAATTAGATCCGTATAGTTGCCATTCACAGCTGTTCCAAAAACCCTGCTTTTTGGAACATGCGCCTATCGCCTTGTTTTCCGCCGCCGCAAATCCCGTTCAGAACCTAGGTGGTTGTTGACGCGTTTTGGCCTATCTGTGATCGCTGACATGCGACGCGCTGCAGACTTCTGGTGGGTCGGGTTTTTTACTGGCATCGAGTCCGGTTTTTCCGAAGCGTGGCTGCGTCGGATTGGGAATTTTGTGTGAAGCGTCGAAAGCTCAGAGTAAACCTTTGCAAAGTGTCTTGTCCTACGCCATTGACACTCAACTCGGTTACCATGGTCGCACCCCAGATGGCTGATCTCGCACATATCAGCAGTTTCTTGATTGCTGCCCGTCTTGCCCTGCACCGTGAATATTGGGGACTGATCGTTACTAGGTCGTGATCTTGCGACATGTGGGCGCAATGGAAAACCAGCGATAGAGCATGTGCGATTGGAACTACGGCGGCAAATGCAGTTATGGCTCAAATCTATTATGGCTTGCCTGTGATCGTAACGCCAAGCACGGCAGCCTAAAGCTCGGCGAAGACGAAAAGGGTGCTGCCAGCCTGATGAAAAGCGCGCCCGAAGACGCGCTGGCTTTCACCGATCTTCAAGGATTGGCAGACCCGTTTGCGAAAATTGGATCACAAATCGGGCGGCTGTTCGGGCAGGACAACTCTGGTAGTTCGTTGCGCAGTGCCATCGTTTTGTAAACAGTGCCAGATTTCATTTCAGGTACGGGGAAAGTTGAGCCGAATTGAGCGCGCAGGGCACTGGATAACGTAATCGTGAGGGAATCTTTGTCTTTAATCCACGTCGAAAAATAAACCCAGTTTCCGTCGTCCCTATACCGCAAGCGCGCTTCTTTGCCGCTTATATTGACAAATGTGATCGTATCGTCGACGCCAGTGAAATTGGTGCTGACGTAGATAGCTTCGGGGAAATACCCTTTTTGGGTGATAAAGACCTCATGGTTTACGATGGATTGGGCTTGGGCGGTTTGTGCGGAGACAGCAAGGCAGAGTGCAAATGAGAGTTTCCAAAGCAGTTTCATCGGGTTCATTCCAATAGGGTCAAGAATTAGGGTGATGCCTTGGTAAATGATGAATCAGGCAAAGTTATGGCGGAAACCGAAGGGAAACCTTGAAAACCCTCTTGCATCACGCGTCTGCATCGCCATATAGATCAGGCGCACGCGGGCGTTGTGTAATGGTAAGACCTCAGTTTTCCAAACTGAAGACACGGGTTCGATTCCCGTCGCCCGCTCCACACATCCGTCCAAATGATTTGGGTCTGCGTAGGCCGTTCGGGACGAAACCCGAAGGACCAGCACGATGGCCAAGCCCCCACGTATCAACGCCGAAGACCGCGCAACCTCCAAGAAAATCGGGGCCGTCGGGCAGCTATGGCCGTTTGTGCGCCCCTATAAAAAGATGGTCGCCTTGGCGCTGACGGCGCTTTCGTTTACGGCGATGATTTCGCTGGTGATGCCCTTGGCGGTGCGCCGTGTGATCGACAACTTTGATGTCTCCGAAGGCTCTGTGCTGGACAGTTACTTTGGCTTTGCCTTTGTGATTGCAGGGCTTTTGGCTGTGGGCACCGCGCTGCGTTATTATCTCGTGACGCGGCTTGGTGAACGTATTGTGGCCGATATTCGGGTCGCGGTGTTTGACCGCATGATCGGCATGTCGCCCGCGTTTTTTGAAAAAGTGATGACCGGTGAGGTGTTGAGCCGCATTACAACCGACACCACGTTGATCTTGTCGGTGATCGGCTCCTCGGTCTCCGTGGCGCTGCGTAATGTGCTGATCCTGTTTGGCGGCATCGGTTTGATGCTGTGGACCTCTGTGAAGATGACGGGGCTGGTTTTGTGGCCGATCCCTGTGGTGTTGATCCCGATTATTTTGTTGGGCCGCCGTGTGCGCGCGTTAAGTCGTGAAAATCAGGACTGGATTGCGGCCTCGTCTGGCGATGCATCCGAGCAGTTGTTGTCGGCGCAAACCGTGCAGGCGTTTACGCATGAGGCGCTGTCGCGCAAGAAATTCCACGGTGTGACCGAGAAGAGTTTTGTGGTGGCCAAACGCCGCATCGAGACCCGTGCCGTGATGACCGCCATCGTGATTTTCATCGCGTTTTCGGCTGTTGTCGGCTTCCTTTGGATGGGGGCGGCTGACGTGCGTGCGGGCATCATTAGCGTCGGCGAATTGGTGCAGTTTATGATCTATACGATCATGGTTGCGGGCGCGCTGGGCGCATTGACCGAGATTTGGGGCGAATTGCAGCGCGCGGCAGGGGCGACCGAGCGTTTGGTCGAGTTGTTGCAGGCTGATGATGCTGTGAAAGACCCCATTAATCCGGTGGCCGTGCCTGACACGCAGGCGGCGGAAATTACGTTTGATAACGTCACATTTGCATATCCCGGGCGTCCGACAATTTCGGCGTTGGCAGAGGTGTCATTGACCGTGAAACCCGGCGAGAGCGTGGCGCTTGTGGGCCCGTCAGGGGCGGGGAAATCGACGGTTATTCAACTGTTGCAGCGGTTCTATGATCCGCAGCAGGGGGCTGTGAAAATCGACGGGATTGATCTGCGTGACATGACGCGCTCCGAATTCCGCAAACATGTGGCTTTGGTGCCGCAAGACCCTGTTATCTTTGGCGATACGGCGCGCGAGAACATTCGCTTTGGCCGTCCTGACGCGACGGATGCGGAAGTTGAAGAAGCCGCAAAAGCGGCGGCTGCTCATGATTTCTTAACGGCTTTGCCCGAAGGGTATGACAGTCAGGTCGGCGAGCGCGGCGTGATGTTATCGGGTGGGCAAAAGCAGCGTATTGCCATTGCGCGCGCGATTTTACGGGACGCGCCGATTTTGTTGTTGGATGAGGCGACAAGTGCGCTGGACGCGGAAAGTGAACGGCTGGTTCAAACGGCGGTGGACGACCTTGCACGCACCCGCACCACATTGATTGTGGCGCACCGTTTGGCGACGGTGAAAAAGGCCGACCGCATTGTGGTGTTTGACGGCGGGCGCATTGTGGCGACGGGCACCCATGATGATCTGGTGGCCGAGGGCGGGCTTTACGCGCGGCTTGCGCGCTTGCAGTTTACGGCGGGCCTTGATGACGACACATAATTTCGCAGCGTAACGGTTGCCAAAACGGGAATTTCTTCACAGTCTAGGATGTGGAGACTAGCGCGACATCTATCGTTGCGGACATCAATGCGGGGAGGAGACTTGCATGACTTATGCGACAATAGCGGATCGTGACGCGATTCAGAACGAGGCGGCATGGGACGCGCGCGACATGCCCAAAACCACCTATCAGATGTTGACGCAGACGACGGAAAAATTTCCCGATCGCAAGGCGGTGACGTTTCAGCTTTTGTCGGACCCTAAAGCTCCTTGCGAAACATTGAGCTGGAAGCAGTTTCACGAGAAATCGACCCAAACCGCCAATATGTTCCGCGACCTTGGCATCGGTGAAACGGACGTCGTGGCCTATCTTTTGCCCAATGCGACCGAGACGATCCTGACCTATATGGGCGGGCAGATTGCGGGCATTGTGAACCCGATCAACCCGCTGCTGGACGCCGAGCAGATTGCCGCGATCCTGCGCGAGACCAACGCCAAAGTGCTGGTCACAATGCGCGCGTTTCCGAAATCCGACGTGGCACAGAAAGCGGCGGCAGCCGTTGCCTTGGCGCCCAATGTGCAGACCGTGGTTGAGGTCGATTTGCATCGTTATTTGACGGGTTTGAAGAAACTAATTGTGCCGCTGATCCGGCCG
>RCMY010004247.1_pt1 | contig 12439 bp, 11 predicted proteins | sample 2041341 | NCBI WGS metagenome assembly RCMY01 (sample SAMN09708234, study PRJNA481090) | Marine sediment metagenome, whole genome shotgun sequencing project. | reverse complement strand
ACTGCAAAGTGGTGAGCAAACCTTTTCGCAATTCCGAATTGCTGGAAGCGATCGGCGGGATGATATTTAAATCATAGGGCCACGCCGCTGCATCCGTTGGTTACGCGGATCAGACATGGCGTTATGTTCGTGAATTACGGGAGTTCCGTTCTGCGTTCAGCGCTTGTGAAACCCCATTAAATATGCCGCCCCGGTTAGGGGGCGGCACGTCAAAACTTACTTTATATATCAAACCAGCAACACAAGCAGGATGATGATCCAGATCGGGACGCCGACCAGCCAGAGTAATATCGCACCCATTTATCTTCCTCCTATGTCCAGCGCCCGAACCGGGCAAATACACGTTTTTCGTCACGGTGTTGACCACCCATGCCTGCCGCCCAGTAGGCAGCGGCAGCGGCAACCATCAGGGATGCTGCTACGACAAAGGCAGAAACAACAGAGTATTTCCGCACGGTTTCAGCCGCTGCTTTGGCTTCCGCTTCGCTGACGTCTACCGCGGCAGCGTCTTCTGCTACAGCTTGGGTCGCATCGCCGGTGACTTCATCCGCAACAGTTGCCACGGCCGAGGCTGTTTCAGCGGTGGCCTGCACGGCCGTATTGGCACTTGAACCCAATAGAAAAGCGCCAAGTAGGACAGCCGCACCCCAGACAGCGAGGCCGTGAATTCCGTCACGAATGCTTACTTCGTCAGCGCTGGCGTTATCAATCCGCCGCCGCATGCGGCCCGCGATATAACCACCAGCCATAAAGCTGGAAATGGTGGTCCACAACATCCATGACCCAACCGCAACCAGTGCGGCAACCGCCGAACCTTCACCCTCGTACGGGGAAATCAGCGCCAAACCCAAGGCCGCGCCGAAGGTCGTGAACACGAACGCTATCGCCGAAGCGACAACCGTGCCCGCCAGGATGGATGACCAGTCGATATAACTGCCCTCATGGTGGAACGTGGGGGCCGATGCCTGGGTCAGTGTCTCAGTTCGTTCCGTCATTTTCTGTCCTCTCGCTCATTGAATTGATTGCGAATATGCAGGTCTTATCCAAGACCGATCAGGGACAAGACCGCCATAACAACGACCACGAGTCCGACAAGATAAATTATTCCGTGCATTCCAGTTCTCCATCGTAGCTAAAATTCTTGACCATTTGTCCGCCGCAAAGCTGCGGCTCGTTGACAAACCCGTCGATCACAAAAAAGTTCCCTTAACGTGAGAATTCGCGAACCAGCGCAAAACATGCTGCCCTGATTTTCTGTTCTCTTTGGCAAGAAAAGCACCGCTTTTGGTGGACCGGAAGTTTTTGCTTCAGTAGGGTCGATGCAACGTCAACCGCAAACGCGCCACACCGATCATGCTCGTACAACGCCGGTTTTGTGCCTGTACCGAAGACATGCCGGGCGCGTTCGGCAAGAAGGATCCCGCCATGCACCCCGACCATCCCGGTTTCGCCGAACTGACGACCCCTGCCCTGCTGCTTGATGCAGCGCGAATGATGCGCAACATTGAACGTCTTGATGCCCGCGCCAGAGTTCTGGGCGTCACGTTAAGGCCACACATGAAGACAGCAAAATCCATCGAGATTGCGCAGCGCCTGAACGGCGGCGCGCTTGGGCCGATAACTGTTTCCACCCTGACAGAAGCCGAGGTGTTCCATGCCGCAGGCCATAGTGACATCCTCTATGCTGTAGGAATATCCCCCGGAAAACTGCCACGCGTGCAAGCCTTGCGCGCGCAGGGATGTGATCTGGTCGTGATCCTAGACAGCGCTGCGCAGGCAACCGCTGTGGCGCAAGCGGGCGTTCCTGCCCTGATCGAGATTGACAGCGATGGCCACCGTGGCGGGCTTGGCCCTGACGATCCGGCGCTGGTCGAGGTCGGACGCATTCTGCATGAAAGCGGCATGTTGCGCGGCGTTATGACCCATGCAGGCGAAAGTTATAATGTGCGGGGTGAAGCAGAGCACGCCAGGTTTGCCGAAATTGAACGAAGTGCGGCGGTCCGTGCCGCAGACGCCCTGCGCGATGCCGGTCTGGCCTGTCCGGTTGTCAGTGTCGGGTCGACGCCGACTGCCCATGGCGCGCGCGACCTAGCGGGTGTCACCGAATTGCGTGCCGGCGTTTATATGTTCTTTGATCTGGTGATGGCAGGAATTGATGTTTGCAGCACCGACGACATCGCACTTAGCGTTTTGACGACGGTTATCGGGCATCAGCCTTCCAAGGGATGGGTCATGATCGATGCCGGTTGGATGGCAATGTCACGTGATCGGGGCACGGCGGCGCAGGATGTGGATCAGGGATATGGCATTGTCTGCGATGCGCAGGGGCTTGTGATCCCCGATCTTATCGTCAGGGGCGCCAATCAGGAACACGGAATCGTCGCCATGCGCCCCGGCTCCGAGGGACCAATGCCGGACCTTCCGTTAGGCACGCTTTTGCGGATTTTACCGAACCATGCTTGCGCGACCGCAGCGCAATTCGACCGGTACAATGTGCTACCCGCAGACGGGCCTACTTTGAAAGTCTGGCCCCGTTTCGGCGGCTGGTAAGGGGCGTATGATGATCTATATTACCGAAGCAGAATCCAGCGCGCTCGTGTCAACCGAACTGGCCTTTGATGCAGTGCGCGCAGCCCTTCTCGCTGCAATCAATCCGGACGCAATCACCTTTCCCGTCGTCATCGCCCATGCCAGCGATCCACGAAATCTGTTTTCGATCAAGTCAGCCGCGGCGGCAAACCTCGCGGGACTCAAGGTTGGCTCCTACTTTCCCACCAACGATGCACAGGGGTTGCCCCGCCACGCCTCAACGATCCTGCTGGTCGACCAGCGGACGGGCAGGATCGGCGCATTGGTAGAAGCCTCTGCCCTTAACTGTTACCGCACTGCGGCTGCCGATGCGGTTTCCACAAACGCCCTTTCACGCACAAACGCCAGTGTGCTGGCGCTGTTCGGAACGGGTCATCAAGCCGCATACGAAGCCGAAGCGATTGCCCGCATTCGCCCGCTGTCGCGGGTATTGGTAGTGGGGCGCGACCCGTCACGCGCAAACGCTCTTGTCACAAAGCTGCGTGCCATGGGTTTGCCAGCCGAGGTGGCCGAACCCGAAGAAGCGGTTCGCGCTGCTGACATCATCGTGACTGTTACCACGGCAACCGCCCCCCTGTTCGATGCAGACTGGGTCCAGCCGGGCACACATATCTCGACTATGGGATCGGATTCGCTGGGGAAGCAGGAATTGCCACCAGAAATTTTCGCCCGCGCGCAGCTCTTTTGCGATCTGCCGGAGCAATCCATTCACATAGGCGAATTCCAACACGTCGAAACCGGAGCAAGCCTGACCGCGATCGGTGCTGTCTTATCCGGAGATGCTGCAGGACGGCAGACCGATGACGATATCACCATTTTCGACAGTTCCGGCATTTCCCTTCAGGATCTTTATATGGCAAATGCCATCATTCAGGCCAGCTAGAGCTTCTTCGGTCGCCTCAGGTCTTCAGGATTACAGCGCATCCAGACCTGCCGACATCATCGGTCTTGGCACGATAGCGCCACGATGCCCGATCACAACCGACGCATAACGATGACCCAATTCCATTGCCTTCGAAATCGAGCCATGCTCAAGGAACGAGCCTAGAAAAGCGCCCGAAAAACTGTCTCCGGCTGCCGTCGTATCAACGACAAAATGCGCAGGCGGGAATTCAAGGCCGTCAACTTGCTTGGCGTTGATCGGAATCGGCCCCAGTTCACCGCGTTTAAGCGCGCCGCGACAGTTCTTGATGCTGCTGAACCTTTCCAGCACATCCCTTTCCCCGCCACCAAAAAGAGCGATTTCATCATCAAGCGACGGCAGAGCGATATCGCAAAGGGACCACGCCCGCGCAACGCTTTCTCCTGCGCTCTGCTTGCTTTCCCAAAGTGTGGGCCGGTAGTTTGAATCGAAGGCAAAAAGGCCGCCTTTTTCACGATACTCCGCAATCCAATCCAGCAGAGATTTGCGGACTTTATGGGGGAGGATCGCCAGCGAAATTGCAGACATATAGATAAGGTCAAACTGCTCCAGCGCACTGAAATCATGGGATCCGGCGTCTTGAAACATCTGCCTCGCAGCAGAATTATCACGCCAATAGCCAAAACTGCGTTCACCCGTGGGATCGTTGGAAATCGAATACAGTCCCGGCAGGAAACCCCCGAACCGCTTGATCCCGTTTGTCTGGACGCCTTCGGCACGCATGAAAGCAATCATCTGGTCTGACATCAGATCTGTCCCCAGACCTGTTATAAAGTGGACGGAATGCTGGCTTGGCAAAGCACGTCGCAGATAAATCGCGGCGTTGAGCGTATCACCCGCAACATTGAGCGTCGCATCGCCCGGAACCGACGTTGCGACAAGCTCGATCAAGGCTTCGCCGACACACGCGATCTTGAGTTTCCCAGCCATCAGAACGGGCTATCCAACTGGAGTTGCACCTTGACGGCTTTCTCCCGGTTGGCAGCAGTCCGGAACGCTTCGACCGCATCACTCATCGGGTAGGTTTGTGTCACAATTGGTGTGACATCGATTACCCCGCGATCAATCAGGTCAACGGCCTGTTTAAACTCGGGGTGGAACCGGTGCGTCCCTTTGAAATTGATCTCCTTACCGACAATGGCATTGATCGGCAGGCTCAAACTTCCGGCGACGCCGACCTGCACTATTGTGCCTCTGGGTCGAACGGCGGCAATTGCGGAAAGGATCGCTGGTTCGGCAGCAGAGCATTCGAATACGATATCGAATGGACCGTGCGCGGCGATGTGGTCTGAAACGCCCTCCGGGTTCGCGCCAATATTCACACACTTTGTCGCACCCATTTTTTCGGCAACCTTCAGGGTGAAATCAAACAAGTCCGTGACGACGACACTTTGCGCACCCTGCATTTTTGAAACCGCCACACATAGTGCGCCAATTGGACCGGCACCGGTAACCAGAACCTTCTTTCCCTCAAGCGTGCCAGCTTGAGCCGCCGCATGAAGACACACTGCCAATGGTTCTGCGCAGGCCGCACTGGCCAGCGATGTGTCGTTGCCGACCTTGAAACACTGGGCCTGCCCTGTCACCATCTTGGACCGGAACCCACCTTGAACATGGGGTGTTGTGCGCGCGGACCCCATGAACCGCATATTCACACAGTGCTGGAATTCACTCTGGTTGCAGTATTCACAATCGAAACAGGGCTGACTCGGGCTTACCGCGACTCGGTCGCCAACCTGAAGGTTGTCTACATCCGGACCGACAGCCTCGATTATTCCTGCAACCTCATGCCCTAGAATGATCGGTTCAGTCACGCGGACAGGGCCAAATCCGCCATGCTGGTAGTAATGCATGTCAGAGCCGCAAATGCCGCCGTGTGTCATGCCAACCAACACTTCGCCGGATTGCAATTCCGGAAGGGCGACATCGTCGATGCGCAGATCGTTTTGTTTGTGAAGAACACAAGCTTTGATAGTCATGACGACTCCTATGGCATCAGCACTGAGGGCAGCCATGTCGAGATGGCCGGAACATAAGAAACCAACAAAAGCACAAGGATGTTGGTCAGCAGGAATGGCAGGATTGCGATTACAACGGGTGTGAGCGGCAACCGGGCGATCCCCGCGCAAACAAACAGACACACACCAAGCGGCGGCGTGGTGAGGCCGATCATAAGGTTAAGTACCGCGAATGTTGCAAAATGAATCGGATCGATATCAACGGCGACTGCCAGAGCAAGCAAAGGGACGAACAGGATAATCAACGCGGCAATCGTTTCCATGAACATGCCGACGATCAAAAGCAATATGTTGATGATCAGAATGACGAGGTACTTGTTGTCGGTGAATGAAAGAACCGCCGACGCAATGGCCTGCGGAATACGTTCCGACACCAAAATCCAGCCGAACACGTTTGCGAATCCAACCAGAAGCAGAATACCGGTCGCCGAGACAGCACTGTCTACAACGATTTTCGGAATCTCCAGAACCGGAAGCTCGCGATAAATGAATAGCCCGACAATCATTGCATAAACGCTGGCGACGATGGCTGTCTCTGTTGGCGTGGCAATCCCGCTCAACAATCCGTACAGGATGATACCGGTCATCGCGAGAGCCCAGAATGCCCCTCCGAACGCCCTGCCGATTTCGCCATAGCCTTGCCATTCCTGCTTCGGAAAGTTCTTCTTGCGGGCGATAAGATAGGTCGTGACCATCATGGCCAATCCCATCAGAATACCCGGAATCGCCCCCGCGAGGAACATCTTGCCGACGGAAATTCCCGATAGCGCGCCGACAATAATCATAGGTACACTCGGCGGGATGATTGGCCCGACAGTAGAGGAAGCGGCCGTCACAGCCGCCGAAAAATCTGCGGGATAACCGGCCTTCTTCATACCGGGGATCATTACACCACCGATAGATGCAGCATCCGCCACAGCCGTGCCGGTGATTCCGCCGAACAGCATCGACGCGCCGACGTTGGTCAGGCCAAGCCCGCCGCGAATCCACCCGACCAGCGAGTTGGCAAATCTGATGATCCGTTCGGTGATGCCGCCGCGGTTCATCAGGTTTCCGGCAAGAATGAAGCCCGGAATGCTCAGCAGGACAAAAACGTCCATACCGGCGTACATCTTCTGGGGCATCACGACAGGCGGGATTCCCATAACCAGCAGGTAGCTTAAAGAGCTGACACCCAATGTCACCGCCACCGGAAGGCCGATCACCAATCCGACGACAAAAACGGTGATCAAAATCATAAGGCCCATTATTCAAGATCCTCGCGTACGTCTGCTTTTCCGTCTTCACCGGCAAAGACCATGCGGTAAATTCTGAAAACAGAGAAAAGAAAGAGAGTGGCAAGCAGGCCAAAGACGGAGAAATGAACAAAATCCATTCTCAACGTCATTGCCGGAGAGGTCTGCATAGCGCCGATCGATACGTATTTCCACGCTGGCGGCAGTAGGTAGCCACAGAGCAAAGCCGTAAGGATCGCGGATATCAGGCGCAACCGCCATGGCCAGTTTCCCGGCACCGATTCGCAGACCACATCGACGTTGACCAGATCACCGGACCGGAGCGACAGTCCTGCGCCAAATGCCACCATGTAGAGCATCGCAAAACGGGTGAGTTCTTCGGTCCAGATCGGCGAAGAGCCGAAAGTTCTGCCAAGGACTTGGGTCAGGACTGTCAGGATCAGCACCAGAAACGAAACTCCGACGCCGATACGGCAAAAATGGTAGGCTATGCTTTCAAATCTAGACATTGGAGCGCTTCCAGTTGGCGGGAAAGAAATTGCCGGCTCACGCGCCGGCAATTTCCGGTATTGTTCCGGGCTGTCGCCTAGTTTGCGAACAGATCCTCAACGATCGGTTTGATTTCATCGCTGACGTTTGCAAGTACAGCATCGCGTGCAGCGGCCTGGAATGCGGCCCCGTCCACTTCGACGAACGTCATGCCTTTTTCTTCAAGATAGGCCTGATCTGCGGCAAGGCTCTCCAACAACAGAACGCGCTCGTACTCTTGCGCTGCTGCTGCAGCTTCCATCACCGACGCCTGATCTTCTTCGGACAGCGAAGCCCATGTCGATTCAGCGATTGTCAGATAGATCCACGACCGAACATGTTCGGTTTGGTTCACAAACTTCTGAACCTCGTTGAAGTTGGCTGAACGGATCAGGGCCAGCGGATTTTCCTGACCTTCGATCACACCGCTTTGAAGGGATGTAAACACCTCAGAGAACGCCATCGGGGTTGGCGATGCGCCAAGGGCGCTCCAGACATCGACGAACAGGGGGACGTTCGGAACACGCATTTTCATGCCGTTCAGATCTGCTGGCGATACGATAGCACGCTGGGATGTCAGGTTACGCGGACCACGGGCAAAGTAGGCAATCGGACGGATCTGGGCCTTTTCGATGATCTGTGCTTCGATTTGATCACCAATGTCCCCGCCGGCCACTTCGTCCATGTGGGCAAGTGAACGGTAAGCGTAAGGAACTGCCAGCAGGGCCGCCATCGGCGCCCAGTTCTGCAGGCTTTCACCTGTGATCGTCATATCCACGGTGCCAAGCTGCATGCCGTTGATCAGGTCGATTTCCTTACCCAGCGATTCGTTCGGGAAAACCTCAACAGCGATACGGCCGTCGGTTAGCGCGCTCAGTTCCTCGCCAAAGCGAACAGCGGCAAGGTGCCATGAGTTGTCTTCGTTGGCCAGATGACCAAGTTTCAGCGTGACGTCCTGACTGAACGCTGCGGTTCCTGCCAAGATTGTCATGCAGCTTGCGGCTGCCAGTGTTGTAAATTTTGAAATGAGCCTCATCGTAATCTCCTCCTAGAGTTTGTGGCTATTTTTCGCGGGAATTGTCCCGCGAGTTTTCGAAGTAATCAGGGTAGAGTTCCTGAACGCGCGGCAAACTGTTGAGAATCTCGCGCAGGTGCAATCGCAATGCATCCTCGGCACGAGAGACAGCTTGCTGCTCAATGCAGTCGACGATCTTCTCGTGCTGATCGATCAACCTTGAAATCGGGAATTCTTCAAAAGTAATGAAGCGCACCCGGTCCATCTGCGATTTGATAACCTCAAGGTAGTCCCACGCCTTCCTGAAACCCGCGGCGCTGGCCAGTGTCTGGTGGAACCGTTCATCGAGTTCAATAAATTGTTCGGGTAAACCCTGAGCGACGTTTTTCTGCAAAACAAGTTGGGCCCGCAGGTCTTTGACAAGGTCGCGACTGCCTTCAGCGGCAAGTTTGCGAACGATATCCGCCTCAACCGCTTCACGGACAAATCTGGCGTTCAGAACAGCCTCGTAGTCGATCCGCCTGACATATGTGCCCCGCTGGGGTCGAACCTCAAGCAATCCTTCGTGCACGAGGGTTATGAAAGCTTCACGCACTGGCTGTCGGCTGACGCCGTATTCCTTTGCAAGTTCGGGTTCGGACAACCTGCTCATCGGGCGAAGGTCATTTCGGATGATACGGCTTCTCAGCACGATTCGGAGTTGAGGGCTCACAGCTTTCAGCTGGTCCAACTTCCACCCATCAATATCGACCAATGCCAGCACGTAGCGTCCTCCCGTCTTTTTAATACTTGCCCACTTCCATACAAGTCAACACAATGTTATCATCTACGTACCAGAAAACATGAAATCTTTGTATTTCAGTGTATTGCGCATGGCAGTGGAGGACAGAATGCAGCGAACTTGGCGTTGGTTTGGACCAAAAGACACCGTTTCGATTCCTGACATGAGGCAAGCGGGGGTCTGTGGGGTCGTTTCCGCATTGCACCATATCCCCAATGGCGTTGTCTGGTCCGAAGAGGAGATCGACCTCCGAAAAAAGCAAATTGAACTGCTCCCGAATGGTGAGCCGTCCGGTTTGACGTGGGATGTCGTCGAGAGCCTTCCGGTCTCGGAGAGCATCAAGCAGCAGACCGGTGACTGGCGCCAACACATCGACAACTACAAGCAAAGCATCCGCAACCTTGCGAAGGCGGGATTGCCGGTAATTTGCTATAATTTCATGCCGGTTCTGGATTGGACACGGACAAATCTGGCGTATGAACTTCCCAACGGCGCGAAGTGCATGCGGTTTGATGTGGTTGACTTTGCTATCCTCGATATCTTTGCATTGCAGCGGGATGGCGCAAAAGAGGACTTCCCGCCCGAAGTTGTACGCGAGGCGCAGGAACGTCACCTGAAAATGTCTGGCGATGACCTCAACGCACTTGTTCAGAACGTCATCTGCGGGCTTCCCGGTGCCGAGGAGGGTTATACGCTCGACGATCTTCGGTCACACCTGAAGTCATATCAGAATATTGACGGCGAACGACTAAGACAGCATCAGATCGATTTCCTCGAAGAAGTCGTACCTGTCGCCGAGTCGGTCGGTGCCCGTCTGTGTTGCCACCCGGATGATCCGCCATTTCCGTTGCTGGGGCTACCCAGAATCATGTCGACCGAAGAGGACTACACCCGCTTGTTGGCGGCAGTAGATTCTCCTGCCAACGGCATCACGCTTTGCAGTGGCTCATTGGGCGTCAGACAAGAAAACGACCTGCCGGGTATGATGCGACGATTGGGACCCAAGGTGCATTTCGTACATTTAAGGAACGTTTACCGGGAAAGTGAAAGCATCCCGAACTCTTTCTATGAAGCAGCACATCTTGAAGGTGTGACCGACATGGTAGAGCTGATCGCCGCCATTCTGGATGAAGAAAAATGGCGTTCCAAAGAGGGGCGGGAAGACTGCAACATTCCGTTCCGTCCGGACCACGGACAAGATATTCTCAGCGACCTCAAGCAAAGCGGCCAACCGGGGTATCCTGCTGTCGGGAGGCTCAAAGGGCTGGCTGAATTGCGCGGCATCATCGAGACCCTGAGCCATCCAAAGTTCGCATCATGAAACGTCTTGACGCAAATAGCCTTGGAACCGTCCCGGAAGACGTGTCGACCCCACTTTATGACCGCGATAAGTGCGGCGTGGGGATCGTCCACCTTGGATTGGGGGCATTCCACAAGGCCCATCAGGCAGTCTACACCGAGGCAGCATTGGCTTCGCATTGTGGCAACTGGAGAATTCTGGGCGTCAGTATGCGAAACGATCAGGTTGCGACAGACTTCAATGATCAGGACGGGCTTTATACGATCATCGTCAGGGGCAACGAGACGACAACCGCGCAAATCGTCGGAAGCATCGCACATACCCTGTGCGCGCGGACCCAGTCTGCGGAAGTCCTGAATGCACTTTGTGAACCGGACGTGCGCATCGTCACCACAACCGTCACGGAAAAGGGTTACGGTATCGATCGGACGACAGGCGGAATCGATCCTGCGCATCCGGTCGTCGCGCAAGATCTTATGCGGAAAAAGTCACCGGTAGGGGCTATCGGGCTGATTGTAGCAGCGCTTGCGAAACGTCGCGCCGATGGCATCGCGCCATTCACAGTACTCTGTTGCGACAACCTGCCCGACAACGGTGCCTTCATTCGCTCAGGGCTGGTTGATTTTGCCAATCGGTTTGACACTGAACTGGGCAGTTGGATCGCGGCAAATGTCGCCTGCCCGTCCTCTATGGTGGATCGCATCACCCCTGCGCAAACGCCGGACACGATCGCGCTTGCTGCGAATCTGACCGGAACAATGGACCTTCTGGCAATCGAAACAGAAAGCTTCCATCAATGGGTGATTGAAGATGATTTCCCGGCGGGCCGCCCTGAATGGGAAGCTGCCGGTGCAATCTTCACCAAGGATGTTGCATCCTTCGAGAAAATGAAGCTCCGGCTACTTAACGGCAGTCATTCCCTTATCGCCTACATGGGGTTGCTGCTTGGCAAGAAGTACGTCCGTGATGTCATGGACACGCCCGAACTTGAAGCGATTGTCAGACGACACCTCAAGACGGCTTCGGCCACACTGCCCGCCATGCCGGAAATAGACTTGCCCAATTACTGCGCGGAACTTGTCGCGCGGTTCCGCAATCCGAACATTGCCCACGAGACATCCCAGATCGGCACCGACGGGTCCGAAAAAATGCCGCAAAGGATTTTTGCACCTGCTGTTGATGCCATCACTGCCAACCACCCAATCCGCTCATTTACATTCGTAACAGCGCTGTGGATGTGGTACTGTCGTGGCAATGATAATCAGTGCCCAAGTCGCGACCTTAGCGACCCTCGCGCGGATCAGCTTAGGAAAGCGGCCCAAGGCACGACACCCGAATTTATGCTAGAGGGCTTTGAGAGCATTTCAGGACTGTTCCCTGCGGAACTGATTGCCTCGGAAGTATGGCGTCGAGAAATTCTGTCAGTGCTTGAAGACCTGATGGAGCAAACGCCGTTGCAGGTTATCAGGTCTGAGTCAGAATAGGCTTTCCATCCATATCGGCAGGGTTGTTCCGAGCAGTTGTTTGGAGCAAACATTATCCGCTAAGTGTTCGTTTTCCTCGTTCATATGGGAAAAACGCGGTTATCGATTGTACGATTCAAGTCTGCAGTCGTTCCAGGTTCGACAGACCAGCACACTGCTCCTGATCCGACCATGGTTTCCGCGAGATAGCCGGTGCCAGAGATGAAGTCTGAGCGTGCATGCTTCATCACCAGCCCGAATTGCCCAACCTATTCTATGGGGACTTGGCCGCGATTGCCTGCGTTCCCTTGCGGGCGGGGTTCGAAAGCAGGCGCAGGCCGTTCAGAACCACTAGCACGGTGCCGCCTTCATGCCCGACCACCGCGAGCGGCAACGGCAGGTCAAAGAAAAGACCCGCGACAACCAGTATAATCATAACCCCGATGGCAAATATCAGATTCTGGCGGATGATCGCTGCCGCGCGGCGGGCAAGGCGGTGCGCATCTGCAAGCTGCCGCATGTCTTCGGACAGCAGCGCCACGTCAGCAGCCTGCAAAGCGACCTCGGACCCCGCCGCACCCATTGCAA
>RCMY010004246.1_pt1 | contig 12439 bp, 10 predicted proteins | sample 2041341 | NCBI WGS metagenome assembly RCMY01 (sample SAMN09708234, study PRJNA481090) | Marine sediment metagenome, whole genome shotgun sequencing project. | reverse complement strand
TGAACGGCCCTCTGGTGCAGGACAGCCCGGCGGACAACCGCGCGATCCTTGTCGTCATGGGATCGGATCACGGGCTGTGCGGCAACTATAACGAAGTCGTGGCGATCGAGGCCCGCCAGCATGTCGTGCCGGGCACAACCCTGCGGATCATCTGCGTTGGCGCCCAGATGGAGGATGCGCTGCGCGGTGAAGGAATGGTGCCCGAGGTAACGCTTTTGCCGCCCGCCAATGTCGATGGGTTGAACCGGCTGGCGGGCGAATTGGTCACCCGGCTGGAAGCGATGCGCAGCGACGACCGGGTCACGCTGATCTATACCCAGCGCGCCGCCCATGGCCGCCAGATGCCCGTTGCATTGGGGTTGTTGCCGCTTGACGCGGATATGCTGGCCGAATTGGCCGCGCGGCCCTGGACCTCGCGCAGCTTGCCGAAATTTCACCTGCCTGCGCCGGTCATGCTGGCCGCTCTGGTGCGCAACCTGCTGTTTGCCACGGTCCACCGCGCCGCAGCCGAGGCGTTGATGACCGAAAACGCCGCACGGTTGGCGCGGATGCAGCAGGCCGAACAATCGGTGGATGAACAACTTGAGGATCTGCAATCGGAAACCCGCTCGGTCCGCCAAAGCGAGATTACCACAGAGCTGCTGGACGTGATTGTCGGCTTTGAGGCGCTGAAAGCCCGCGAACGCCGCAGGAATGGGGGCAGGAATGGGGGCAAAGACTGCTCCGAAACCGAAACCGGGTGAGTTGGGATGGATGCCAGAGTGCTTGTATCCAGCATCATGCAAACGTGACCGACCACGGTCGGGCCGGGCACGTCGATCCGCGCCGTTGCGGCACTGATGAAGGACCGGGATATCGGATTTCTGCCGGTGGTCGAGGACGAATGCGCCATTGGCGTTGTCGGCCCCTTCCGCGCGGGACTCGGGTTATCGCACAGATGATGTTGTCGCACAGATGAAATAGTCACTTGTGTCCGAAAGGCAGCAAGGAGGAACTGTCGCTTCGGATTGGCAATGCTTTGCCCGCGTGTTCGCGGTATGGGGCGGGGCGGCCCGGTTTTTGGGCGGCGTCGTGAATCATTCGGAGTGGACTTTTGAGCCGACAAGGGCCGGATAAGGATACAGTGCCACCGGGCATCGAGGTGACCGACGGGCGCGTCGTGCTGTCCGGTGATCTGCTGATCGGCGATGTCGCTGACCTGTCGCGTGATCTGCGGGATGCGCAAAGCGTCGACATCGAACAGGTCGGGCGGATGGACACGGCGGGGGCGTGGTTCATCCTTGATCTGGCGGCGCAGATTGGCGGGCCGGACGCCAGCGCGCCGATTTCTGGGGCAAGCGACGTGCAGACCCTGCTGCTTGATACCGTGCGCGACAACATGCCGGGGGCGGACGCGGCACCGGATGCCTGGCCTTCGCTGACCGACCGGATCGAGATGATCGGGCGCAAAGCCCATGACGCCTGGCGTTCCACCGTTGAAATCATCGGTTTCCTTGGGCAGATCGTCGCGGCGCTGGCCGGTCTGGTGATCCATCCGAGGCGCCTGCGGCTGACCTCGCTTGTCCACCACATGCAAGAGGTTGGCTGGAACGCCGTTCCAATCGTGGCGCTGATGGCGTTTCTCATCGGAATCGTGCTGGCGTTTCAGGGGTCGTCGCAGCTGCGTCAATTCGGGGCCGAGGTTTTTGTGGTCGATCTGATCGCCATCTCGATCCTGCGCGAATTGGGTATCCTGCTGACGGCGATCATCATCGCCGGGCGGTCCGGATCGGCATTCACGGCCGCCATCGGATCAATGAAGATGCGCGAAGAGGTGGACGCGATGCGCACTCTCGGGCTCGACCCGGTGCAGATTCTGGTGGTGCCGCGTGTTCTGGCGCTGATCTTCACGCTGCCGTTTCTGGGGCTGATCGCCGATATTTCCGGCCTTGTGGGCGGTGCGCTCATGTCATGGATCGAGCTGGGCGTGTCGCCGGGAGTGTTTCAGGCGCGGCTGGTGGCCGACGTCAACATCTGGCAATTCGCGGTCGGGATCATCAAGGCGCCGTTCTTTGCGCTGATCATCGGGGTCATCGGCTGTTACGAGGGGCTGAAGGTCGGAGGCAACGCGGAATCGCTCGGGCGGCTCACGTCCACTTCGGTCGTGGTGTCGATCTTTCTTGTCATCGTTGCGGACGCGATGTTTTCGGTGTTCTTTGCTCTGGTGGGTGTGTGATGGCCGAGATGGAGCAGGTAGAAAAGCCAATCATCCGGGTGCGCGGGCTGGTCAAACGGTTTGGCACACACGTTGTTCATGATGGTGTCGATCTGGATGTGCGCCGGGGGGAAATCATCGGCATCGTCGGCGGATCGGGCACGGGCAAATCCGTGCTGCTGCACCAGATCGTCGGATTGCTGAAGCCCGACGCAGGACAGATCGAGGTGTTCGGCCAAAGCGTCCGCGACACTTCCGACGAGGAATACCGCGACCTGCGCCGCCGTTGGGGCGTGATGTTTCAGGACGGTGCGCTGTTTTCATCGCTGACCGTGCGGCAGAATGTAGAAGTGCCGATGAAGGAACAATTGGACCTGCCCGACGATCTGCGCAAGACTCTGGCAGGGATCAAGGTGCGGATGGTCGGACTGCCCGACAGTGCACAGGGCACCTATCCGTCCGATCTGTCGGGCGGGATGCGCAAACGGGCCGGGTTTGCCCGCGCCATCTCTCTCGACCCCGAGATCGTGTTTCTGGACGAACCGACCGCAGGGCTCGACCCGATCGGCGCGGCGGCGTTTGACACGCTGATTGGTCGGTTGCAGGCGGCCTTGGGGCTGACGGTGTTCATGGTGACGCATGATCTGGACTCTCTGCACGCGATCTGTGACCGGATTGCCGTGCTGGCCGAGAAAAAGGTACTGGCGGTCGGTACGATGGCTGAAATGCTCGAGGTGGATCACCCTTGGGTGCGCGAGTACTTTCACGGTCCGCGCGCCCGCGCCGCATTGGCCACCACTGACAAGACTGACAAGACTGACAAGGACGAGATGCGATAATGGAAACCCGGGCGAATTTCATCCTGATCGGCGCCTTTACCCTTGCGGGTATCCTTGGCACGCTCGGGTTCATGATCTGGCTGGCAAATGTGCAGCTTGACCGGCAATATGCCTATTATGGCATCCTGTTCGATGACGTTTCGGGGCTGGATGCCTCGGGCGACGTGCGGTTCAACGGGATTGCCGTGGGCAAGGTGATCGAGCGGCGGATATTCGAGCCCGATCCCTCCAAGGTCTTTGTGTTGATCGAGATCGATTCAACGACGCCGGTGCGCGAAGATACGGTTGCACAGCTCAGTTCGTCGCCGGTGACCGGCGTGTCCTATATCTCGCTGTCCAACAGCCGGGCCGAGGCTCCGCCGCTGGTGGCTGCTTCGGGCGAGGTGCCGATGATCGTTTCCCGGCCCTCGACGCTTCAGCAACTGGTGGATGGTGCGCCCGATCTTGTGACCGAGGCGACACAGCTTCTTGAGCAATTCACCAAAATCGCCGGGCCTGAAAATCAAGCACATGTGTCCGCCATCCTGCAAAACCTCGATTCCGCGTCTGGCGGGCTGGACCGCGCACTGGCCGATTTTTCGGATATTACGACCACGGTGAGTGACGCGACTGCACAGATCGCAGACTTTACCGCCCGGTTGGACGTGATCGGCGCTGCGGCGCAGGCGACGTTGACCAACACGGACACCGCCCTTGCCTCGGCCAGCGGCGCGTTCGACGCGGCCGAGCGCACGATCTCTGCGTCATCCTCGGCCATCGACAGTGCCGGTGCGGCCTTTGCCCGGGCCGAAACGCTGATGCGCGACGAAGTGCCGGGTATCGTGGTGCAGATATCGGAAACGGTGGAGGCGCTGAAAGCTGCGCTGGCCGATATGTCCGACCGGACCGGCACCACGCTGGACGGGTTCGCGGAAACTGCGGATCTTTTGAATGCGCGCCTGACCGAGTTGGAAGGCACCCTGACCGGAGCCGAGACCGCATTTACTGCCGTTACAGAAGCGTCAGACAGCTTTTATGCGCTGGTCGATGGGGACGGAACGCTTTTGGTCAGCGAAGCGCGCGGAGTGCTGGCCGATGCCAGCCGGGCCATCGCCACGCTTGAGACGGTGATCAACGACGATGTGCCCGCCATGGTGAGCGACATCCGCGCGGCAATCGCCAGCGCGCTGGGCGCGGTCGAACAGGTTGCGGCGGATGTGACCAGCGCAACCGGCCGGCTTGATCCATTGGCGGCCGATGCACAGGCGACCCTGAGCGCAGCAACAGCCCTGTTCGACCGGGCGCAGACGACGCTGGTCCATCTGGACGGGGCGCTGGTGACGGCAAACAGCGCGATGACATCGGCTGACGCCACGTTCGGCGCCGCAACCGACCTGCTGTCGACAGATCTTGGCCCGGTTCTGAACGATATCCGCGCCACGTCGGAAAGGATCCGCACGGCGACGATACAGGTGTCGGACGATCTGCCCGCGATCACCTCGGACCTGCGGGGGCTGATCGCCCGGGCCGACACCGTGATGGAACAGGTGCAGGCGACTGTCACAGCCTCGGCCCCCGGCATCCGCAGTTTTACCAGCAGCGGACTGGCGGAATTGACCGGACTGAGTGCCGAAGCGCGTGGTCTGGTCCAAACCTTGAGTCAGCTTGCCCGGCGGATCGAACGGGATCCGGCCCGGTTTCTTCTTGATGAACGCGTTCCCGAATACCGGAGATGACATGACCCAGCCGATCATCCTTACCCGCCGCGCGGCCCTTCTTGGGGCGGTGGCTTCACTTGGCGGATGCAGTGCGCTGTCCTCGCTGAATGACGCGGCCACGCCGCTGAATACCTTTGACCTGCGTCCCGCGCCGGGTGCCACGACCGGGCGGCGGTCGGGGCAAACCATCCTTGTGGCACGCCCCGAAACACCTGCGGCCATCGCGACGGATCGCATCGTGGTAAAGCCGGATGCGCTGTCCGTCACCTACCTTCCGGACAGCCGTTGGGCCGATGATCTGCCCGCCGTGGTGCAATCGCTGCTGATCCGCTCAATCGCCGGAACCGGGCGGGTGGGCTATGTCGGACCAAGCGAGGGCGGGCCGGTGCCGGATGTGGCGCTTTTGTCCCGTGTCGATGGGTTTCAGGTCGAAGCGGGGTCTGCCGGCTTCGAAGTCGTGATCGAGATCAGCCTGACCCTTGTACGGGATCGCGACCAGAATGTGATCGCCAGCCGGGTCTTTCGGCAAAGTGTTACTGCCGCAGACGACATCCCCGCGGTGCTGGTTCCGGCGTTTCAGACGATCCTGAACGCCCTGCTGCCACAGATGGCGAATTGGGTGACCGCCACCGCCTGAACCGGCGCGGGGCGCGACCCGTCCCGATCACGCATCGTCGGACGGCGTTCTTTTGGGCAGGGTGTACATCGCGCCGTCCGCAGCCACTCGGTCGGCCATAAGCACCGCAATGCCACGGGTGGTGTCAAAGGCCGACAGCACAATCGTCAACATCGAAGTCAGCGGCACGGCCAGAAGCGCGCCGGGCAATCCCCACAGGGCAGACCAGATCGCCAGCGAGACAAGCACGACGAAAGGCGAAAGATTGACGCGCCGCCCGACCAGCCGCGGATCAAGGATATTGCCCACCGCGATCTGTGCCGCCGTCAGCAGCACCGCGACAAGCAGCGTCCATTCCAGATTGCCGAACTGCAACGCGGACATCCCGACAGGAAAAGCAACCGCGACCAAGGACCCGATATAGGGGATATAATTCAACAGACCGATCACCAGCGCCCAGAACAACGGATAGTCGATCCCCAGCGCCCAGAGGATCACAAAAGAGATCGCCCCGAGAATGACGTTCACCAAGGTCTTGATGGCAAGGTAATCGCCGATCCGCCGGTTGATATTGCCGATCATCGTTTCGGCCCGCGCCGCACTTTCGTGATCGGGCAATGCCGCCGAAAGCTTTGCGGCAAAACCCGCACGCTCGGACAACAGGAACGCCGCATAGACAATCACCAGAAACACCGATGCGCCGATGTTGGTCACGTTCAGCAGGACATCGTTCACAAGTCCCTGCACCGACAATCGCCCCAAGGTGGCATCGCGTATCGTTTTCCAGTCGGGCCTCTCGTCCAGACCGGCCATGTCGGCGGCGCGCGCGACCAGCCGTTCGATGTTGGTCTGATATGTCGGTGCCTCGCGCAGGATCTGACCGACGGTGCCCACAACGACCCCGGTGAGCAGGATAACCGCCACCGCAAAGCCCAACAGCACAATGAACCGTCGCAGCGACGTGGGAAGCCTTCCGATAACGGGCAGGCGACCCAGCGCGTCCGATGCGCTGAGCAGGACGTAAACCGCGATGACCGCCGCCAGAATCGGCAGCAGTACCGGCTTGCCGATGAAGATCAGGAAGCCGGCCAAAACGACCAGCAGAGCCGCGTTGACCAAAGTCGAAAGATGCGACGCGCCTGCGGCCATGGCTTGATATCTCCCCGGCGTCTGCCGCGTTTCCCGTCGGGCCCGGCGGTGTCCCTGTGCCGTTTGCGGCATCGGGATGCAATACCACAGCAAGTATGTTCTCGCGCCCGGGCAAGGTCAACGGATGTAGAGAGTTGCGAAAGCGAATATGCACCCCGCCCGGGATCATCGCGTCGCGGGACACTAGGGGGGCGCTGGCGTGAACCTGTGCAGAACCAAAAATATTTTAAGGGCCGCTACCGGCTGTCACCTCGCCACATATGCCCCGACCTTAAAGGACTTCCGCCCAAGATCGTCGCCGCGTGCGACAAGCGCCGGATATCCGTGCGCGACAACTTCCGTGACGTTAAACACCGGCGAAGGTCCATGTCGAAGACCCGCTGGCATTGTATTCGAGTTCTCCGGTCATAGCTAAAGATTGACGTATCAGCCGGTGCTTACCGCTGATCTCTCATCCCTGCGGGGGCCCGACCGCTGAGACATGCGGGTTTCGGCCTCCTTATAAAAATCGGACCAAACAGCAGGTCTGACCAGACAAGGACTCTTTCCATGACACAATCCGACACTCAGAACCGCAAATTCGTTCTGGCCGAACGCCCCAAGGGCGAACCGGACGACAATACGCTGCGGCTGGAAACCGAAGATCGGCCAACGGCTGGCAAGGGTCAGATGTTGTTGCGCAACGAATTCCTGTCACTTGATCCATATATGCGCGGCCGGATGAGCGATGCACCCTCATACGCAGCGCCGGTTGAAATCGGTGGCGTGATGGTGGGCGGCACGGTTTCGCAGGTTGTAACGTCGGATGTGAAGGGCTTTGAGGCAGGCGATTGGGTCGTCGCTTTTGGCGGCTGGCAGGATTACGCACTGTCCGACGGCACGGGCGTGATCAACATGGGCAAGAAGCCCGAAAACCCCTCCTGGGCGCTTGGGGTGCTGGGGATGCCGGGCCTCACCGCTTGGGCGGGGCTGACCCAGATCGGTAAGCCAAAGGCGGGTGAAACCCTTGTTGTTGCCGGGGCCAGCGGGCCGGTTGGTGCAACCGTCGGCCAGATTGGCAAGATCCTTGGATTGCGGGTTGTCGGCATCGCCGGTGGTGCCGAAAAATGTGCCCATGTGGTTGATACTTTGGGCTTTGACGCCTGTATCGACTACAAGGCCGATGGCTTTGCCTCGGCGCTGAAAGCTGCCGTTCCCGATGGCATCGACGTCTATTTCGAGAACGTCGGCGGTGCGGTCTTTGATGCGGTTCTGCCTTTGCTCAACCCCTCGGCCCGTATCCCGGTTTGCGGCCTGATTTCGCAATACAACGCGACGTCGTTGCCGGATGGCCCGGACCGCTTGAACCTGCTGCTTGGCACGATCCTGCGCAAACGGATGACCATGCAAGGCTTTATCGTTTTTGATGATTTCGGCCAACACTATCCCGAGTTCGCCAAGCAGATGGGCGACTGGGTGAAGCAAGGAAAGATCCAATACCGTGAGGAAATGATCGACGGATTGGAACAGGCCCCCGCAGCATTTGTTGGCCTGTTGAACGGCGAGGCTTTTGGCAAACGCGTCATCAAGCTGAGCGCCTGAAACACACAGATCAAGAGGCAACAACCGATGAAAATACTCATGGTTCTCACGTCGCACGACAAGTTGGGCGACACTGGCAACAAGACCGGCTTCTGGCTCGAGGAGTTTGCGGCCCCCTATTACGTCTTCAAGGACGCAGGGGCTGACATCACGCTGGCGTCGCCAAAGGGCGGTCAGCCGCCGCTTGATCCGTCAAGCGACGCGGAAGACGCCCAGACCGACGCCACCAAGCGTTTCAAGGGTGACGACGCTGCGCAGAAGGTTCTGGCCAACACCGAAGTCCTGTCGACCATTTCTGCCGACGGGTTCGATGCGATCTTCTATCCCGGCGGGCATGGTCCCCTCTGGGATCTGGCCGAAGATGGCTCGAGCAAGGCGCTGATCGAAGCTTTCGCCGCCACTGACCGTCCCATCGGGGCAGTCTGCCATGCCCCGGCCGTGTTCAAGCATCCCAAGGGCGCGGACGGCAAACCTCTGGTGTCCGGCAAGACCGTGACCGGATTTACCAACACCGAGGAAGAGGGCGTCGGCCTGACCGATGTCGTGCCATTCTTGGTCGAGGACATGCTGAAGGCCAACGGTGGCAATTATAAGAAGGGTGACGATTGGGCATCCTTCGTTGTGACCGACGGTAAGCTGGTGACCGGGCAGAACCCCGCGTCCTCGGAAGAAGCGGCGCGCAAACTGCTGACGCTGCTCTGAAACCAGACTGGGGCAACCTTGGCTTGGTTGCCCCGATTCCGCGAGATTTCGAAATGAATTCAAGTAGATTATGAATATTGGTATCACCGGGTCCGGCTGCTCTCGTGGCACCGAGATGATAGGCGCGGTGGAGCGCAACAGTGCCAAATGGCTGGTTTATTTTGCCCGCCGTTCGCCGCTTGCAAGCCTGAACACTCCTTCGATCGCTGATCGACGATAACAGCCCCGGCTGTTTTGGTGATGATCCGAAGCCCCCGGCATTTCTGCGCTGCGAGGGTGGGCACTCGGCGTAACTCTGGTCGATATTTGTGCGGGAAACGGTCTTGCTTTGGCCAGATGGTGAATTGCGAATCTGACACATGAGCGAAATTGCGGGACTTGGCGGTCGCGCATGTCACGCTATGTTCTGGGCACAGACCAATTCAACCCTGTTGGGAACATCTTTTCAAGGAGCTGAAACCGCCATGAAGATCCGTCTTGTCTTTGCCGCCGCCGCCACCCTGACAAGCGCGCTGGCCACTGTCGCCCATGCCGATATCACTGTCTCGTCCAAGATCGATACCGAAGGTGGGCTGTTGGGCCACATCATTGCGCTTGCGCTGGAAGATGCCGGCCTGCCGGTTGAGCGTCGGTTGCAACTTGGCGGCACGCAGATCGTGCGCGAGGCGCTGCTGGCCAGCCAGATCGACATTTATCCCGAATATACCGGCAACGCGGCGTTCTTTTTCAACGAAGCCGATAGCGATGTCTGGAAAGACGCCAAGGCGGCGCATGATCGAGCGACAGAACTGGACGCCTCGCAGAACGGTATCACCTGGCTCGACTCGGCCCCGGCAAACAACACTTGGGCGATTGCCGTGACTGGCCCTGTTGCCGAGGAAAACAATCTGGTCACCATGTCTGACTTCGGGGCGTGGGTGAGTGGCGGTGGTGAGGTGAAACTTGCCGCCTCGACCGAATTCGTGTCCTCTCCGGCAGTTCTGCCCGCCATGCAAGAGACTTATGGCTTCGAGTTATCACAGGATCAGACGATAATTCTGTCCGGTGGCGATACTGCAGCGACAATTCAGGCGGCGGCGCGCGGAACTTCGGGCGTGAACGCGGCCATGGTCTATGGCACGGATGGCGGAGTCGGAGCGACGGGTCTTGTGGTGATGGAAGACGACAAGGGCGTGCAGCCGGTCTATGAGCCGACGCCGATCGTCCGCACTCAGGTGCTGGTGGAATATCCCTCGATTCCCGAAGTGCTGAACCCGATCTTTGCCGGGCTGGACATGGCAACGCTGCAAAAGCTCAACGGCCGGATTCAGGTTGGCGGTGAGCCGTCCGAAACGGTGGCCCGCGATTACCTTACCCAAGCGGGGATACTGGACTGAGCCTCCACAGAATATCCGTGACACAACCCGGGCGCTTTGTTTCTGCGCCCGGGCTGCTGTTCGCGGCACTGGGGTTGGGAGCGCTGCTTGCGCCGTTCATGACAATTTCCGCCAACCGCATCGTCGAGGGTCAAGGCGTGAAGGTCTGGAGCCTGGCGGGACCCGGAGAGACCCTTGTCGGCATTGTAGCGGTGACGGTGGGGCTAGCCCTTGGGGTGCCCCGCGTTTGGCCGCGCCTGCGTCTTGGCGGGGCGATGCTGGGTCTTGCGGGGTTGCTGTGGCTGTTGATGCAGGGCGCACCTGCGCTGCTGGACGGGGCGGGGGAATATGCGCGCGTTTCGCCGGCGATCGGGTTTTGGTGTCTGTTCACCGTTCTCATGCTGCTCATGGCCGATGCGCTTGCCGACCTCACCCCGGGACCATTCGCGCGCGCCGGTCTTCTGACGGCGGTATTGGCGGCGCTGACGCTGGTTTTGTGGTCCGGCGCGCTTGCGGACCTGTCGGTCCTGCAGGAATTCGCCAGCCGGAAAAGCGGGTTTCTCGACGCCGCGCTGCGCCATCTGGGGCTGGCCTTCGGCTCGCTTGCGGCGGCAGCGGTCATCGGCTTTCCCTTGGGCGTGCTGTGCCATCGCCGTGCAGATCTGCGCGGCATGACCCTGCCGGTGCTGAGTTTTTTGCAGACCATTCCGTCACTTGCCATGTTCGGCCTGATGATCCCGATTTTCAGCTGGGTTGGTGAAACGGTGCCGGGCGCTCAGGCCATCGGGATTGCGGGAATTGGCTTTGCGCCGGCCTTTGTGGCGCTGGTGCTTTATTCGCTCTTGCCGGTGGTCGGCAATACCGTGGCCGGACTTGCCTCGGCGCCACCCGCCGCGATCGAAGCCGCGCGGGGCATGGGCATGACCCCCGGACAGCGGCTTGTGCGCGTCGAACTGCCACTGGGCCTTCCGATTATCCTGACCGGAGTGCGCATCGTGCTGGTGCAGAATATCGGGCTTGCCGTGATCGCCGGGCTGATCGGTGGGGGTGGCTTTGGCACCTTTGTCTTTCAGGGGCTCAACCAGACGGCGACCGATCTTATCCTGCTGGGCGCGTTGCCCACTGTCGTACTGGCCCTTGTGGCCGCCATCGTGATGGACATCCTCGTGGAGCTGGTCCGCCCGACACCGGAGACAACCCCATGATCGAGATTGACCGGATCACCAAGATTTATAACGGCGTGCGGGCAGTGGATTCCGTGACGATGACGGTCGAGACGGGCACGATCACCGTGATCGTCGGCACCTCTGGTTCGGGCAAGACCACGCTGTTGCGGATGATCAACCGGTTGGAAGAACCCAGTTCGGGCGAGGTGCGGATCAATGGCGAATCCACCTTGGCGGTAAAGCCACATATCCTGCGGCGGCGTATCGGCTATGCGATTCAGGGGCACGGGCTGTTTCCGCATCATACGGTGGCGCGCAATATCGCCGCTGTTCCGGAATTGCTGAACTGGCCTGCCGACAAGATCCGCGCACGGGTCGATGAATTGCTGACGCTGTTCTCGATGGAGCCTGCGACATTCCGTGACCGCTATCCTGCCGCGCTGTCGGGCGGACAGCAGCAGCGTGTGGGCGTTGCACGGGCGTTGGCGTCGCGGCCCGATCTTTTGCTGATGGATGAACCCTTTGGCGCGCTGGATCCGGTCATCCGCACCCGCGCGCAGGAAGATTTGCGCCGGATCCAGCAACAGTTGGGGTCAACGATCATGTTGGTCACCCATGACATGGAAGAAGCAATGCGCCTTGGCGACAGGGTGGCGGTCATGGATGCCGGTCGGCTTGTTCAGCACGGAACCCCGGCCGAGATCATCACCCGGCCCGCGACAGATTTCGTGGCCAGCATGGTGGGCGAAGTGGAGCGCCCGCTGCGCCTTTTGTCACTCGTTCCCGTCTCGGATCTGGTCGAGGCAGGCACAGCCGAAGGCGAAGCGCTGCAGGTCGGGGCAAGCCTGCGTGACGCGCTTTCGGCCTGTCTGTGGACCGGACGCAGCGCGGTTCCGGTCGAGCAGGACGGCAGGCGCGTCGGGCGCGTGACCTTCGACGCCATTCGCGCCCGCGCACGGGTCCACCCATGAGGATCGGCACTGTCCTGCGACCGGCCCTGGTCCTGCTGCTGTTGGCGCTGGTCCTACGGCCTGCTTGGTTCACGCCAGTTTTCGCGCCCTTTGCACCGCAAGGCGGCCCGGTGATCTATGACCGTGTCTCGCTGCTGTCGCTGTCTCTCAGCCATCTGGGTCTGGTGGC
>RCMY010004245.1_pt1 | contig 12440 bp, 7 predicted proteins | sample 2041341 | NCBI WGS metagenome assembly RCMY01 (sample SAMN09708234, study PRJNA481090) | Marine sediment metagenome, whole genome shotgun sequencing project. | reverse complement strand
TCGACCTCGCCCCGACGGACGAACCATGACCACCGAGCATGCGGTCGTCGTCGGCGCCGGGATCGTCGGGCTCGCGACGGCGCGGGCGTTGCTCGAGCGCGGCTCGCGCGTCACCGTGGTCGAGCGCGAGACGTCGGTCGGCGCGCACCAGTCCTCGCACAACTCCGGCGTCGTGCACGCGGGCGTCTACTACGAGCCCGGCAGCGACAAGGCCGTCCTGTGCCGCGAGGGCGGGGCGCTGCTGCGGGACTTCTGCGCCCGTGAGCAGCTTCCGTACCGCGTGCTCGGCAAGGTCGTCGTCGCGACCTCCGACGGTGAGCTCGCACGGCTCACGGCGCTGCACGAACGCGCCACCTCGAACGGCGTCCCCGGGCTGCGCCGCATCGACGCCCGGGAGCTCGCCACGATCGAGCCGGCCGTCCGCGCCGTGGCGGCGCTGCACGTGCCGACGACCGCCGCGGTCGACTTCGGGCAGGTCACCCGACGCCTCGCACAGCGGTTCGTCGAGGCGGGAGGTGAGCTCCTCCTCGACGCCGCCGTCACCGAGCTCAGCGAGTCCTCGGGCGGCGTCCGCGTCGTGGCGGGCGGCGCCACCATCCGCGCCGACCGGGTCGTCGTCTGCGCCGGCGTGGAGGCCGACCGTCTCGAGGGAGACCGGGGTGCTGGAGGAGTCGTGCCGTTCCGCGGCCAGTGGCTCGAGCTGACCGGTCCGTCGGCGGATCTCATACGCGGCAACGTCTACCCCGTCCCGGACCCGACGCTGCCGTTCCTCGGTGTCCACGCATCCCGCGGCATCGACGGACGGGTGCACGCCGGCCCGAACGCCGTGCTCTCGCTCACGCGACGTTCGTACCGACGACGCTGGTCGGCCGATCTCACAGACATCCGCGACACGCTCCGACACCCCGGCCTCCCAGCGCTCGCCCGAGCCCACCTGCGCGCCGGTGTCGACGAGCTGGTGCGCGACGTCTGGCTCCCTGCTGCGGTGGCGCGGCTGCGTCGGCTCATCCCCGACGTCGTCAGCGACGACGTCCGTCGGGGACCGTGGGGGATCCGAGCACAGTGGCTCGGACCCGACGGATCGCTCGTCGGCGATTTCCAGACCTCGCGGACCGCACGCATCCTGCACCTGCGCAACGCGCCGTCGCCGGCCGCGACGTCGTCGCTCGCGATCGGCCGACGCCTCGCCGCGGAGATCACCTCATGACCGCGGCTCCGACCGCCGCGCACCGCGACGCCGTCGCGTTCGCGCTGCGTCGCGGCCAGTCCGGCGAGGTGCGCTTCGACGCCGGCTCACAAGCGCTGTACGCGACCGACGCGTCGAGCTACCGCCACGTCCCGTGGGGTGTCGTGACCCCACGGACGATCGACGATCTCGTCGCGACGGTCGCGATCTGCGTGGCGAACGACGCGCCGATCCTGCTGCGCGGCGCGGGCACGAGCCAGGCCGGGCAGGCCTGCAACGAAGCGGTCGTCGTCGACACGTCTCGCCACCTGCGCGGCGTCGGCGAGGTGGACGTCGAGGCACGCCGGATCACGACCGAGCCCGGGGCGGTGCTCGCCGACGTCCAGCGTGCCGCGGCCAGCCACGGGCTCACGTTCGGACCCGATCCGTCGACGGCCACGCGCTGCACGATCGGGGGGATGCTCGGCAACAACGCCTGCGGGACCCACTCGCTGAGGACGGGGCGCACGAGCGACAACGTCGCTGCGCTCACGGTCCTCCTCACCGACGGCGCCCGCCTCGAACTCGTCTCCCCCACGGCCGGTCCGTCGCCCGACCACCCACGCCTCGCCCGGCTCACCGAGGACCTCGCGGCGATCGCGACCGCCCGGTCCGCCGAGATCTCCCGACGCTTCCCGCGCGACATCCCGCGGCTCGTGTCGGGCATCGACCTGCGCCGGCTCCTCGACGTCGACGGCCCCGACCTCGCGCGGCTCCTCGTCGGCACCGAAGGCACGTGCTCTGTCGTGCTCGGCGCAACGCTCGACCTCGTCGTACGCCCCGCTGCTCGGGCGCTGCTCGTCCTCGGCGTCGCGGACATGTTCGCCGCCGCCGACCTCGCGGCCGATCTCCGCGCCACGACGGCGATCGGCGTCGAGGCCTTCGACGCCGCGGTCGTCCGCAACGCCCCCCGGGCCCGCGCCCTCCTCCCCGAGGGCGGGGCGTGGATCCTCGTCGAGACCGGCGGCACGCAGGGTGCCGAGGCCGAGGCTGCGGCCGAGCAGATCGCGCGCACGTTCGCGGACGCGGTCGTCGACGTCCGGGTCGTGACCGCCCCGGACGCTCAGGCCGCGCTATGGCGCGCCCGCGCGGACGGCCTCGGGGCGATCACGTTCGCCGGTGAGGGCCCACCGCGCACGCAGGGCTTCGAGGACGCCGCCGTCCCGCCCGCGGAGCTCGGCGTGTGGCTCCGTGCGCTCGACGAGATCCGGACCGAGCACGACCTCGGCTGGAGCGTGTACGGCCACCTCGGCGACGGGTGTCTGCACACGAAGATCGGCTTCGACCTCGTCACCGACGCAGGCATCGCGAGCTACCGGTCCTTCGTCGAAGCCGCCGCCGACCTCACGGTGGCGCACGGCGGCTCGATGTCGGGCGAGCACGGCGACGGCCAGGCTCGCGGCGAGCTGCTCGAGCGGATGTTCGGCCGTGAGATCATCGATGCCTTCGCCGAGGTCCGTCGCGCGTTCGACGGCACCGGACTTCTCAACCCGCATCGACTCGACGCTGCCCCTCCGCTCGACGCGGACCTGCGGATGCGCGGCTTCGCCCCGCTGCCGATGAGCCTCGGCGCCGAGGCAGCCCGCTGCGTCGGGATGGGGGTGTGCGTCCGTGACGAACCCAGCGGAACGATGTGCCCGAGCCACCAGGCGACACGTGACGAGCAGCACTCGACGCGTGGTCGGGCCCGCCTGCTGTTCGAGCTCGCCCGCGGCGACCACGAGGTCGGCGACGGCTCCGCGCTCGACACGGCGACCGCCGAGGCGCTGTCGTTGTGCCTGTCCTGCAAGGCCTGCGCGGTCGAGTGCCCGACCGGCGTCGACGTGGCCCGGATGAAGTCCACCTACCTCGACCAACGGCATCGGACGGTCCGGCGCCCCTTGTCCCATCAGGTGTTCGGGCGCGCCCACGTCTGGCTGCGCATGGCGTCGCGGATGCCACGTCTCGCGGGCTCGCTGGCCGGGCGCCGCAGCATCCGACGGCTCGCGACCGGGCTCGGAATCACCCCCGACCGCCCGCTGCCGCTTCCCGCCGGCGAGCGACTCCAGGACTGGTGGGCAGCGCGGCTGCCCGCCCCCTCCGACGGCGCGCGCCGCGTCGTGCTCGTCGCGGACACGTTCACCGACGTCGTCGCCCCGCAGGTCGGACGCGACGCGGTGGCCGTCCTCGAGGCATCCGGCCACCGCGTCGAGATCGTCGCCCCGGCCTGCTGCGGCAGGCCCCTTCACGACGTCGGCATGCTCGACGCCGCGCGACGAGCAGCCCGCGACATCACCAGCGACCTGCTCCCCCACGCTCGGGCCAGGACGCCGATCCTCGTCCTCGAGCCGTCGTGTCGTTCGGTGCTGCGCGACGACGGGCCAGCGCTCCTCCACGGCGACGCGGACGCGTCAGCCGTTGCGGCCATGACCACGACCCTCGCCGAGCTGTTGCTGGTCGCGCTCGACGACGGCCGCTGGAGCCCGCCCTCGCTCGACCTCCCGGCGATCGCCGTGCAGCCGCACTGCCACGCGCGAGCAGCTGCCGAAGACGACGCCGAGCTCGCGCTGCTCCGTCGCCTCGGCGCCGAGGTCGACGACCTAGACGCAGGCTGTTGTGGGCTGGCCGGGGCGTTCGGCTTCACGGCCGGCGAGCCGGCAGCCGTCTCGCTCGCGATCGCTGAGCACCGCATGGCGCCAGAGCTCGACGCACGCCCCGACCACGCGATCGTGGCGGACGGCGTGTCCTGCCGGATGCAGATCGACCACGTTCGTGGACGCGCCGCGACGCATCTGGCGACCCTGCTCGCCGCCGCGCTCCGACCGGATCAGCAGGTGTCGTGAAGCTGGTAGACCACGCCGTCCGGGACGCGGTCACGCGGGGCGAGCACGAGCACGTCCACGCGGGCGTTCCCACACGCGTCGAACACATCGACCACCGCGTCGTCGAGCTGGCCGTCGCGGACCAGCACCATCGGCGTCAGCGCGTCAGCCGCGAGGCCGACCGCGAGCAGCCCGCCGGTCCAGGGGTTCGAGGCGAAGGCGTCGACGAAGACCGCCGTGTCGGCGGACGCCGCACCGAGTCGCTCGGCGACACGCAGCGAGGTCTCCACCCGATCACGGCCGGCGATGCGGGTCGGGTTCGGGAGCTGGGCCTCGACCGACGACGAGATGGCTGCCTCGCCACCGAAGACGACGGTCTCCCACGGGGCGTCGAGCTCCAGCCAGCGCGCGACCCGTGGGTCAAGGCGGGTCGAGTGCGTCAGCAGGACCGGGGTCCGCTCCCGGGCCGCCCAGGCTCCCCCGGCGACCGAGTCAGCCCAAGCGGCGGAGCCGTTGCCACGCTGACGGGCGACCGCGACCTTGCGGGTGTCGCCGTAGCGACGCCGCACCTCGTTCGCGATCATCAGTGAGGTCTCGATGCGGTCCGCGCCACCGAACCGGATGATGTCGCGGCCGAGACCGGCAAGGTCCGCGTCCGAGATCGCAGACTGACCACCCAGCACGTACACGGCCGACGACGGCGCGAGCGCTCGGTCGATCTCGTCGATCGTCTCCTGCGTGAGCCCGGAGCGCCCGACCAGGAGCAGCGGACCGTCGACGGTGAGCGGCGCCGCGGCAAGACCGTCGGCGAAGAGGTCGTCGCGGGTGAGGACGGCGTGGGTGGCAGCGTGCTTCGAGAAGCGCGCACGGCTCATCTCGACGGCCTTGTGGGCGATCGCCCCGCCGCTGAACCGCTCGGGGGTCTCGGGGTCACCGTCGAACGGGTTGGTCGCGGTGTCGCGATCCGTGAACCCGGGGGCCTGCTCGGTGAAGCGCATCTCGTTGGCACGGGTGCCGTCCCAGTGACGGAGCACGCCGGTGATCCACCAACGGCCCTCGCCATCCACGACGACGCCGAGGCCGATCTGGTCGAAGCTGCCGAGGAGGATGTCGCGGTGGCCCGTGGAGCCGAGCCACAGGTCAACGGCCCAGCGGCCGCCGTTGCCGGGATCAGGCTCCGGGATCCGGACCAGGATCTCCCCGATCCCGCGCCAGCAGCAGACGCCCGCGGTGACGTCGGAACGGTGCTCGAGCCGACCGATGCGTGCCATGTGCGCGGACCAGTCAGCCGCGACCCCGGCGAGGTCCGCCATGTGGTCGAGCGGCGGGAGGCCATGGGCGGCGCGTGCCTGCTGCACCGCGGCAAGAACCTCCGCACGTGGGCTGGCTGACGCTGCATGGGCTTCGGTGCCGACGCCGCCGGCCAGCACCAGCAGCAGGGCTGCGAGGGTGCTGGCGATCAGACCTCTGATCGTGGGAGGGATGACAACGGCCACGTGGACAGGTCTCCTGATCGGTCACGGCTCACCCGCGTGATGAACACAAGTCTGGCAGGGGTGGGGCCATCGCTGCCGGGACAGTTGTCCTCTCTGGCCGCGCGATCCGGCCGGACACGTCCTCTCAGGACGCGAACTGCCCCTCGAACGGCCACAGTACGCAACCAAACGGTCCAAGACCATGATCCGAACGAGCCATGGTCCACGTCGTCAGCCGTCCGGAGCGCCGTTTTCGTGCACAGAGCGCGCGTCTCTCCACTGTGAGTACTGCAACGGCCCGCCCCGAAAGGCCGGAGCGGCCCTTCTCACGCGATACCCCATCCGCTCATACCAAGCGGAGTTGAGCGGATCGGTGGTCTCGAGGAACGCAGGCTGGCCGGCCACGTCCAGACGCTCATGCATCTCCGTGAGCATCGCCGAGCCCACACCCCGACGTGCCATGTCGGGATGCACGGCCACGGCTGCGAGGTACCAGTGCGCCCCGCCCTCGGGATGGTGACGCTCGAGCTCCAGGCTCGCGTCGACGCTCGGACGGATCGTGCTGGGCCGCCACATGAGCCCGAGCATGAGCCGCGGCAGGGCCATTGCGTCACGACGCAGGGGCACCGGGTGTCCGCCCGGCGGCAGCCAGCAGGCCAGCCCGACCAACGCCCCGTCGACGAACGCACCCTGAACCTCCCCCAGCGCAACGCAGTCCCGCGCCGTCGCGCCCATGAACCCCCGGATCATCCACCGACGGTGACGCTCGTCCGGGTACATCGCGACGAACGACGGGTAGTCCACGAACGCAGACTCGAAGATCGGCAGGCTCGCCGCCACGTCCCGGCGGACGAGCGGACGGATCACGACAGCAGCGGACACGGACAGACCTGGGCGACGGAGCGACCGCCAGTGTGCCGCCTACGCTCCACGCACCGCGGGTGTGGCCCAACTGGCAGAGGCAACGGACTTAAAATCCGAGAGTTGTGGGTTCGAGTCCCACCACCCGTACTGCCGCGCCTGATCTGCTGGCTGTTCGTCGTGCCTCCTCAGCATGCCAGCAGGGCGCTCGAGCACCGCTCCGCTCGGGCCGCTCAGGCCACCGAGGCCCGGGGCTGACGCTCGTTGCAGTTGCCGTCGTCGCTGCGCTCCTCCAGTTTGGCAACTGCCTCGCTCGTTCTCCGCTCCGCTCAGGCAGTTCAGGCCACCGGGGCCCGGGAACGTGACCGCGTTGGCGGTGGCGAGGGTTCACGTGCCGTCGCGTCAGGTGCGGTGCAGCCAGGGTGGGGGCGGGGCGTCGATGCGGGTGAGCTGCGAGGTGACCGGGGCGTAGCGGTCCTCGTCGTGGGCCTGCCAGTCCTGCCACGCCCGGGTGATCTCGTCGCGGTCGCGGGCGACGAAGTTCCACCACATCGTGATGTCCTCGCCGAGGGGTTCGCCGCCCAGCAGCATCAGGCGGCCCGGCGACCGGACGTCCAGCGGGATGTGGTCTGCGCCTGCCGGGACGAGGGCGAGGGATCCGACGTCGACGACCTGACCGGCCACGAGGGCGGGACCGTCGAGCGGCACGATGCAGTGCTCGTGCGCCGTCGAGACCGGGACCGCGACGAGCCCGGGGGTCAGCGTCAGCTGAGCGCCGACCGCCGGGTGATCCATGGTGGCCGGCGAGGAGGTGACTCCCAGCGTCCCCGCGAAGACGGTCGCCTCACCGCCGGCCAGGTCGGCCACCGGGAGCTCGGGGTGATGCTCGAACCGGCTCGCGCCGTGACGCGTCGCCTCGGGTTGGGCGAGCCACATCTGCACGCCACGGAACCGTGTGCTGGGCGTGCCGAGCTCAGCGTGGGCGATCCCGTTGCCGGCAGCCATGAGGTTGAGCTGGCCGGGACGGATGACCTGCTCAGAGCCGAGCGAGTCGGTGTGCAGGGCCTCACCGGCCAGCAACCACGTGACCGTCGCGAGGCCGATGTGCGGGTGCGGGCCGACCTCCATCGGATCCGGGTCGATGACCTCCTCGGGGCTCATCAGGTCCACGAAGCACCACGGCCCGACCGTGCGTCGCCCCTTCGTGGGCAGGACGCGCGCGATCTCCATGCCGCCGACCTCGGCGCGGCGCCCCTCCCTGATCTCCACACCGCCGAGCACCTCGTCCTCACACGCAGCGTCGACGGCTCTGATCGGACCACTCATGACGTTCTCCTTGGCTCGAGGCTGCGTGCGGCGTCAACGCGGAGTGGCGCCGATGAGCCAGGTCTCGATCGCCATCTCGGTGATGGCCCCGGCGTCGAGATCGCCGAGCATGGCGGCACCGGCATCGATGAGGGTGAGCACGAGGCCGTGCATCGCGGCCCAGGTCCCCATCGCGAGGACGAACGGATCGACGGCGCGGAACTGGCCGGCGGCGATCCCGCGCTCGATGAGCGTGACGAGCTCGCCGAACATCGCGACGCCGGCGAGCTCGGACGGGTCGCGGCCCTCGATGGCGCCCGCCGTGCCGTCACCGAAGAGCAGCCGGTAGTGCTCGGCGTGGTCGAGCCCGTAGCGGACGTAGGCGTGGCCCATCGCCCGGAACGCTTCCAGGGCGTCGTCGGGGTGCTGGTCGCGAGCCTCGTGGAGCACGCCGGCGAACTGCTCGAACCGACGGTTGCACATGCAGAAGAACAGCTCGTCCTTGTCCACGAAGTGCAGATAGATCGACGGAGGGGTCACCCCGACGGCCTTCGCGATGGCCCGCAGCGAGACCGCGTCCATCGTCCCCTTCTCGATGAGCAGGGTCTCGGTGGCGTCGAGGAGCTCCTCGCGCAGCAGCTCACCCTGACCACGCTTGGCGCGGTGCTGCGAGCGGCGCTGGTCCGCCGTGCTGGCGTTCGGCATGGGGGCCTCCGTCATGCGGGAAGGTGCTCCTCGTCAAGGTCAACGTGCTCGCTGAAGCCGAAGCGGTCATGGAACCGTCGCAGCGGCGCGGGCGCCCACCAGTTCGCGGATCCTGCCAGACGCATGAACGCCGGCACCAACGTCGCGCGCACGATGAAGGCATCGACCAGGACCGCGAGCGTCATGCCGAGGCCGAACAGGATCATGAAGCTCACGTTCGCGGTGAGACCGAACGCGATGAACACCACCGCGATCAGCACGGCCGCGGCCGTCACGATCCGCCCCGTTCGCTCCAGCCCCAGCGCCACCGATGCGATGTCGTCGCCGGTGCGGTCGAACTCCTCCTTGATGCGCGACAGCAGGAAGACCTCGTAGTCCATGCTCAGCCCGAAGGCGAGGATGAAGAGGAGGATCGGCATCGTCACCGTCAACGAGCCGGTGGCGGTGAAGCCGAGCAGCTCCTCGAAGCGGCCCTCCTGGAACACCCAGACCATCGCCCCGAGGGTCGCCGTCAACGACAACAGGTTGAGGATGATCGCCTTGATCGGCATCAGAATCGACCCGAAGCTCATGAACAGCACGATGAAGGTGATGACCGTGATCGCGATGAGCGCCACCGGGAGCCGGTCGACGAGCCCCTGCTTGCCGTCGAGCAGCTCGGCCGACGAGCCACCGACGAGGACGTCGCCGAAGCTCTCCGGGTGGTCCGCGGCGCGGACCTGACGGGCGAGCTCCTCACCTGCGTTCGAGACCGGCTCGACGTCCGGAACGACGCGTAGGAGGGTGCCGGCGTCGGCGGTGTAGGTCTCGAGCAGCTGCGGTGGGAGCACCGAGGCCGGGAAGGCCAGCACGCCGTTGACGTAGAAGCCGGTCGGTGACTCCACGCGACCTGCCCCGTCTGCGCGGCTGAGCTCAGCGGCGTAGGCGTCGAGCTCCGCGGGCTGGAGAGCAGCGTCGACACCCCGCAGGACGACGGTCAACGCGCCCTGCTCCTGGGAGCTGAACTCGTCGCGAAGGATGTCCCCGACGATCCGCGACTCGGCGCTCGGCGGCAGGACGCGGTCGTCCGGGAAGCCGAGGTTGACGTTGCGGAACGGCAGCGCGAGCGCGAGCAGGAACAGGATCGAGACGGTCGCGATCGGGACGGGACGACGCATCACGAACATCGCGATCTTGTGCCACATCCCGTCATCGCCCGCGCGAGCGACCTTGGGCTCCCTGATCTGCAGCGCGTTGACACGGTGGCCGAGCAGCATCAGCGCAGCCGGCAGGACGAGCACGGCTCCGGTCGCGGCCAGCGCCACGACCGCGATCCCGGCGTACGCGAAGGACCGGAGGAAGGCGAACTGGAAGACGAGCAGCGCGGCGAGCGACGAGGCCACCGTCAGCGCGCTGAAGATGACGGTGCGGCCCGCGGTGCGGACGGTCCGGGTGACCGCGGTCCGCGTGTCATGTCCGTCGGCGAGCTCCTCGCGGTAACGGTTCACCACGAGCAGCGCGTAGTCGATGCCGAGCCCGAGGCCGAGCGCGGTCGTGAAGTTGAGCGCGAAGATCGACACCTCGGTGAACCCGGCGACGACCTCGAGGACGAAGAAGGTCCCGATGATCGAGAGCCCACCGATCCCCAGCGGCAACAGCGCCGAGACGACCGAGCCGAAGATCAGGATCAGGAGGATCAGCGTGATCGGGAAGGCGAGCAGCTCGGCGCGGACCAGGTCCGCCTCGATGATCTCGTTCGCCTCGCTGAACACCGCGGACTCGCCGCCGAAGCCGATCCTGATCGGCCCACGCTCCCCCGCCAGATCATGGGAGAGGGAGGCGGCGATCTCGAGCCGCTCGGACTCGCCACCCGCGAGTCGCACGAGCATCAACGCACGGGTGCCGTCCTCCGAGGCGAGCGGCGGCGGGGTGCCGAGCGACCAGTAGTCGGCGACGCTGAAGACGTCGTCGCGGGCGGCAAGCTCGGCGGCGAGCGCCTTGCCTGCCTCCGCTGCGGCGCCCTCGCTGATCCGGCTTCTGTCCAGCGATGAGACCAGGACGACGAGGTCGGGGCGGCCGTTGCCGAACTCGTCGGCCATGACCTGCGAGGCGACCGCAGACTCGGCGCCCGGATCCTCGAACCCACCGGAGGACAGCGACTTCTCGACGTCGCCACCGATCGCGCCAGCGACCAGCATCGCGATGAAGGCAACGATGACGATGGCCGCCGGGAACCGGACGGAGAGCGGGGTACGCATGGTCTGCCTGAGGACATGGTGAGCTGAGCGACGAACCTTCCGCTGTGAAGTTATCACTGTTTAGTTCTCAGCGCACCACGACCCGGTCCGAGCCCGACCGACCGAAGACGTCGGGGCTGTGGATCTCCTCAGCCTTCGCCGGCGGAACGACGAAGCTGCCCGGCGTGGTCGCACGAGCCACGTAGGAGTACTCCCACGTCCCCGCCCCGACCTGCGCCGAGAACACCTCGGCGCGGTCGTCGCGGAGGTTGTCGGCGTCGTACCACGCTCCCCACCAGGGCCAGCGTCCGGGACCGATCCGCGGCGACGCCGCGACGCCGTCGACGCCTTCGACGCCTTCGACCTCCTGCTCGACGGGCGGCGCGGTCGCGCTGTTCGCCAGCGCCGGGTTCAGCGGCTCGAAGCCGGCGGGCAACGGATCGACGAGCGCGACCTGGTTGCGCCGCGCGTCAGCGACCATCGTCACCGTGACGCGGACCAGCGCGCCAGCCCGGACGGTCCACGTGCCGTCGGCACCCAGCGTGACGTCGGTGTCCTGCTCGATCGCCTCGTAGATGCGGGCGACGTCGAAGCCACGCTCGAGTGGATCGAGGTCGAGGTCCGCGGGGGCGTAGCTCAGACCGAGCCGGTAGTACAGGCGCCCCGCTCCCCGCTTCTGCAGGATCAGCGCACCGTCATCGTTGTCGAGGACGTCGGCCATCGGCACGGAGACGCGCTGCTGGCCGGTCGAGCGACCGGAGAAGCGGTGCTCGCCCGCGTAGTCATCGCCCAGCCAGAACCGTGCGGCGAAGTCCGGCGTCGCGGACTCGAACGTGTCGAAGTAGTTGTCGAGCGCCAGCAGGATGAACGTGTTCTCCTGCAGGGTCCCCCACTTGCCGCGGACCCGGTGCCCGAGCAGCCCGTTGACGGTCTTCGCGACCAGGTCGGAGCTCGGGTCCTTCGTGATGAGCGCGTCGAGGACGATGCCGTCGGTGCGACGGTCCGACGCGAGCACGAGGTGCGCGGAGCCCTCGTCGAACCCGGTCACGAACGTCGCCGAGTCGGCGGTCTCGGTGGCGCGGTTCGCGATCGTCCGCCCGATGGTCGTGGCGTTGCCCGTGCCGACGATCGGCCAGAGCCACGCCAGCGCGTCCAGGCCGAGATCAGTTCGGGCCCGGCCGTACAGCGCGTCGGCCTTCACCTGGTCGCGCGTCCCTGCGAGCGCGCGGATGTGCAGCGCGTAGGCGCTGTGGACGTCCTTGGCCTGCTGCGACATCTCTGGGTCGAGGTGCTGCTCGACGTCGCGGGCGTACTGGAGCGCCTGGCTGAGGGTGTTCGCGGGCACCACGTGGCCGGCGTCCTTGGCGACGACGAGCGCGTGGGTGGCGTGCAGGCTCGCCCACGGCCAGACGTACGGCCGACGAGATCCCGCCCACTGGATGAACCCGCCCGTGCCGTCCTGGAGCCGCGCGAGGTCGGCGATGGACTCGCGGATCTCGGCGTCGAGGACCGCCTTGGACGGCAGCCCCTCGGCGTCGAACGCCCCGAGGACGTCACGCAGCGCGGAGATCGCGAGGATCTGCGAGGCGAGCCCGTCAGCGCTCTCGTACGGGTGGCTGTTGATCGAGATCACCGCGTCGGTCAGCGCCTGGACGGCCGTCGACGAGGTCGTGATCTCGAGCCCACCGAACTGCGCGACGACGTCCTCGGGTGCGGCCATGGACTGGATCACCGCGCCGTCGGCGTCGATCGTCCCGTAGGTCGCGAACGCCTCGGTCGTGGCCGGCGTCCAGACCGGCAGCTCGATGATCGCGGCGTCGCCGGCCGCACCGGCGCTCGCGACGACGCGGAA
>RCMY010004244.1_pt1 | contig 12442 bp, 17 predicted proteins | sample 2041341 | NCBI WGS metagenome assembly RCMY01 (sample SAMN09708234, study PRJNA481090) | Marine sediment metagenome, whole genome shotgun sequencing project. | reverse complement strand
AGCGCTTCGGATTCTTCCTTGTCGACGACCTGAGCCGCTTTTTCGACCAGGCTGACGACATCGCCCATGCCCAGTATCCGGCCCGCAACGCGCTCCGGATGGAATTCCTCCAATGCATCGATTTTCTCGCCGACACCGACAAATTTGATCGGCTTGCCGGTAACCGCCCGCATTGACAGGGCAGCGCCGCCGCGCGCATCGCCGTCCATCCTCGTCAGCACGACGCCGCTCAGATTGACCTGATCGGAGAAGTTCTGGGCAACATTGACAGCGTCCTGACCGGTCAGCGCATCAACAACCAGCAGGATTTCCTGAGGCTGGGAGATATCGGCTACCGCCTTCATCTCGTCCATCAATTGCTGATCGACATGGAGCCGTCCGGCAGTATCCAGCAGCAAAACGTCAAAACCCTGCAATTTGGCTGCCTGTAGAGCGCGTCGGGCGATTTCGACCGGCTGCTGCCCTGCAACAACAGGCAAGGTGGCGGCGTTAATCTGCTCGCCCAATACCGCCAATTGTTCCTGTGCGGCCGGACGATTGACGTCGAGCGAGGCCATCATGACCTTTTTATTGTCTTTGTCTTTCAGCCGCTTGGCTATTTTGGCTGTCGTGGTCGTTTTACCCGAACCCTGAAGGCCGACCATCATGATAATGGCGGGCGGGGCGACCGACAGATCAAGCGCGCTGACTTCCGAACCCAACATTTCGGTCAGACCGTCGTTGACAATTTTGACCACTTGCTGGCCCGGAGTCACTGATTTGAGGACCGACTGGCCGACGGCCTTTTCGGTAACTTTTTCGACGAACTCCTTGACCACCGGGAGCGCGACATCGGCTTCGAGCAAAGCGATCCGCACTTCACGCATCGCGCCACGGACATCTTCTTCCCGCAGCGCGCCGCGGCCGCGTAGCTTGTCAAAAACTCCGCCAAGGCGGTCGCTTAACTTATCAAACATGTTCCCGCCCTTTCTTCTTCCAAACGGCCAGTTTCCCGGCCAACGCAAAAAACGCCGATGGGCGAAACCTCGCTGATCGACGTGTGAGTTTTTCTAACTCTAAACTGGGTCGGCAATACAAATATTGCCTCGATTGGCGGTCTATTAGTCCAGTTCCCAACTTATCGCAAGCCCGCATTTTTGCTCATATTAGGTTGATATTAACGATAAATTGAGAATTTTTGCGCCATAGCACTGAACAATAGCAGTGGGGAAATATTATGGCTCGACCAGAAGCCGACCGGGACGTCAATTTAAGAAAGAAACGATATAGAATGTCTATCGGCCGTGACGTCGTGACCGGGATCATTGTAATTTTCGCTATCCTCATGTTTATTGGCACCGGCGGCACTGTGGTGTCAGACGCTATAGCTTCGCTATCCGGCCGAGCTCGCAGTGGTGACAATATGCTGGCTTCGGCCTTCTTGCTCAATATCGCACTGATCCTGTTTGGTTGGCGCCGGTACAAGGATCTGTCCGATGAAATCGAGGAAAGGGCCGTCGCCGAGACACTTGCCCATTCGCTCGCAGTTACCGATCCGTTGACCGGACTGCTCAATCGTCGGACGATTGGAGAAGAAACAGCGGACTTGATCGACGCGGCGCGACGGAAGCAAAAAAGCATCGCTTTCTTGATGCTGGATCTTGACAATTTCAAGACTATCAATGATGTGCACGGTCACAGCGCTGGTGACGTTGTCCTGAAACAAGTGGCGACCCGTATCGCCAGTATCGTACCGCCGAAAAACCTTTTAGCGCGACTGGGCGGTGATGAATTTGCCTGCGCCTTTATTTTCGATCCCGAGCAGCCGGAAATGGTTGAAAGAATTGCGGATGATCTGATCGACGCGATCGCTTTGCCGATCATCGAAAATGGCACCCATCTTGTCGTGACCACTTCTATCGGAATGTCGTGCTACCTGCCTGAGACGGGGGATGTCGACACCCTGATGCGCCAAGCTGATATCGCAATGTACAGCGCGAAAAAGCAGGGGCGGAACCGCCATTGCTGGTTTGACGAGATCATGGAAAAGGAACTGCAAACCCGCAATTCACTCGAAACAGAAATGCTCACGGGCATTCCAAAGGGTGAATTTGTGCCTTATTATGAACAACAGATCGACCTCGCGACCGGCAAGTTAACCGGGTTCGAGATGCTCTGCCGTTGGGATTCGCGGACACAGGGCTTGATATCACCAGAAGTATTTATCCCGATTGCCGAAGAGACCGGCATGATTGGGGAACTATCGCTATGCGTCTTGCGTCAGACGTTCGATGACGCGAAACATTGGGATCCCGGCCTTTCCATTTCCGTGAATATTTCACCGGTCCAACTGCTTGATCCGTGGTTAGCGCAGAAGATCGTCAAGCTACTCGTCGAAACAGGATTTCCGGCAAACCGGCTGGAAATCGAAATTACCGAGAGTTCGCTGTTTGAAAATCTCAGCCTGGCGCAGTCCATCGTCGGTAGCCTGAAAAATCAGGGCATCAAAATTGCGCTGGATGATTTTGGCACCGGCTATAGTTCACTCGCTCACTTGCGCGCCCTGCCGTTTGACCGAATAAAGATCGACCGGAGCTTCGTAACTTCAATACGCCAAAATTCGGAGAGCAAGGCGATCGTCAAGGCAATCACCGGTCTCGGTGAAAGCCTGGGAATGGCAATCACCGCGGAAGGCGTCGAGGACAAGGAAACCGAGAGCGAACTGCGCAACATCGGCTGTGGCAAAGGTCAGGGCTGGCATTACGGCCACCCTCTGTCGGCCGAGCAGACACGCGAGATTTTGGCCGCACGCAATTTGCTGTCCGGCAGACAAGTCGAAGAAGCCGTGGTTTCGCAAGCGCGCGCTCCGTTAGCCACCGAAAGTCTCCAGCAAAAAACCGGCTAGCCCGGCCTGCAGACGCTCATCGCTAGCCGAATTGCTGGACTCCCGCTGAAGGCATCCCTAAATCGCCTGTCATGACGACGGGACGCTTTCATAAAATGCACGGTTTGGGCAACGATTTTGTCATTATCGATGCGCGCGACAATGAATTAAAATTGTCAGGCGCAAAGGCCGCTGCCATTGCAAACCGGCACAGCGGGATTGGCTGCGATCAATTGATCATCTTGCGACCCTCGGAGAATGCCGACGTCAGGATGCAGATATTCAATGCCGACGGCAGTGAAGTCGAAGCCTGTGGCAATGCGGCCAGATGCGTCGCCAAGCTAATCGGCGACAAAACCCGGATCGAAACCGAAGGCGGTATCATCATTGGCAATGCCACCGCAGATGGCGCGATCGTCGATATGGGCCAGCCCCGGTTCGAGTGGCAGTCCATTCCCCTCGCCTATGCGATGGATACAATCAATATGCCAGTTGGCTGGGAGGGTTTGCAAAATCCTGCCGCCGTCAATGTCGGCAATCCGCATGTGATTTTTTTCGTCGATGATAGCGTGATCGTGGAACTGGCCCGGCTCGGTCCGATGATCGAGGTCGATCCGTTGTTTCCCGACAAAGTGAACGTCAATATTGCCCATATCAGGGACGGCGAAATCCATTTGCGCGTTTGGGAACGCGGTGCCGGCCTGACCCAAGCTTGCGGTACCGGAGCCTGTGCTACTGCTGTCGCGGCGATCAAGCGCGGATTGGCGAGCAGTCCTGTTAAGGTAAATTTGCCGGGCGGATCGCTCGTGATTCGATGGGAAGACAGCGAGACAATTCAGATGCAGGGACCGACGGCCTATGTCTTTTCGGGCGAAGCAGACTGGAGTCAGTTCGGATGAGCGCTCCGGAAATGATCAGTATGGGGTGTCGGCTCAATATCGCGGAAAGCGAGACATTGCGGCAGAATCTGGCCACCAGCAATATCGATGGTGACAATCTGGTCATCGTCAACAGTTGTGCAGTGACCAACGAAGCCGTCCGGCAAACCCGGCAAACCATCCGCCGGGTTAAAAAGGACAATCCCGAGAAAAATATCATTGTCACCGGCTGCGCTGCGCAAATTGATCCCGCGATGTTCGCGGCCATGCCGGAAACCAGCGCGGTGGTCGGCAATTTCGATAAATATGACGCGGCCAATTTCAAACTCGGCTTGCAAAGCAATCGCTCGGATATCCGGGTTTCCGATATCATGCAGATCACGGAAACCGCTCCGCATATGGTCAGCGCTTTCGCCGACCGGTCACGCGCCTTTGTAGAAATCCAGAACGGCTGTGATCATCGCTGCACTTTTTGCATCATCCCATTCGGTCGGGGCAACAGCCGTTCGGTGCCTGCCGGCTTGGTTGTCGATCAGGTTCAGGCGCTGGTCGACAAAGGCTTTCAGGAAGTCGTTCTGACGGGTGTGGACGTGACCAGCTATGGTCCTGACCTGCCCGGTGAGCCGACATTGGGTATGCTGATCGAACGTATATTGAAACATGTGCCCGGTCTGCCGAGGCTCCGGCTCTCATCTCTCGATGGCATCGAGATTGATGACCGCATGTTTGACTTGCTGACCGGAGAACAACGGCTCATGCCTCATGTGCATTTGTCGCTGCAGTCCGGCGACAATATGATCCTGAAACGAATGAAGCGGCGGCACAGCCGGGAACAGGCAATCGATCTGGTCGAGAGGCTGAAAGCCAAGCGACCGGAAATTGCCATTGGTGCGGATATCATCGCCGGTTTTCCTACGGAAGATGATGCGATGTTTGCCAATAGCCAGTCGATCATCGAACAATGCGATGTCGTTCATGGCCATATTTTTCCCTATTCACCGAAACAAGGTACGCCCGCAGCGAAAATGCCGCAGGTTGACGGACAGGTGATCAAGAGCAGAGCAAAGATATTGCGCGAAACAGTAGCACTACGTGCTCAATCATGGCGCCGGTCTTTGATTGGGTCGAGACAGTCGATACTCGCAGAAATGTCGGGCGACGCCGGATATTCCGAGAATTTTGTCCGCGTTCAGCTGGATGGCTCCGCAAGCAAAGGCCAGATTGTTCCGGTCGAGATTACGGGTATGCAGGAGAAGCAATTGATCGGCAGGGTGACGGCGTGACCGAAAAAAACAGTTGGAAAGACCGCCTGTTTGGCGGCTTCGGCAAAACATCTTCGCGGCTGACCGAAAACCTCGCGGGTCTGGTAACCAAGGCCAAGCTGGATGAGGCCACGCTCGATGACATCGAGGACGCGCTGATCATGTCCGATCTCGGCCCGGCTACCGCCGCGTCGATCCGGGACAAGCTTGCGGTCGAGCGATTTGAAAAAGGCCTGAGCGAACATGCCGTGAAGGAGATTATCCAGCGCGAAATAGCCGCGATATTGGAACCGGTAGCCATTCCTCTGGAAATCGATGCCTTTCCGCGCCCGCAGGTCATATTGGTCATCGGCGTCAACGGCTCGGGCAAAACCACCACGATTGCCAAGCTGGCCCATCTTTTTCTCGAACAGGATTACGGTGTCATGCTGGCCGCAGGCGATACGTTCCGGGCAGCGGCCATTGGTCAGCTCAAAATCTGGGCCGAACGACTGGGCGTGCCGATTATCAGCGGTCCGCAAGGTGGTGACAGTGCCAGCATCGTTTATGAAGGCGTCAAACAGGCCACCGCCACCGGAATCGACGTATTAATCGTGGATACAGCCGGACGGCTGCAGAACCGCACCGAGTTGATGGACGAACTGGACAAGATCCGACGGGTGCTCGGACGTCTCAATCCGGAAGCGCCACATAATGTTGTGCTGGTGCTGGATGCGACGACCGGACAAAATGCCTTGTCGCAGATAGAAGTGTTTCAGGAAGTGGCCAAGGTCACTGGCCTTATCATGACCAAATTGGATGGCACAGCGCGCGGCGGGGTGCTGGTGGCAGCAGCCAAGCAATTTGGTTTACCGATCCATGCCATCGGAATCGGAGAAACTGTCGATGACTTGAGACCGTTCAAGGCCGACGATTTGGCCGCAGCCATAGCCGGGATAGAAACATGACCGAAGCATCAGCAATTGAAGAAATTCCGAAAGAACACAGAGGCCTGAGTTTCGCGCTCGATTTTGGGCCGCTGCTGATATTCTTTCTGGTTTACAAATTTGGTGCGCCGGAAGGCAATCCGATCACCTCGGCCATTTATGGTACAGTCGCCTTCATGATCGCGATTGTCATTGCGATGATCGTTGCCAAATGGAAATTGGGCAAGGTTTCACCGATGATGTGGATGTCTGCCATTCTCATCCTGGGATTCGGTGCCCTGACGATTTATTTCAACGACCCGCGCTTCATCCAGCATAAGCCAACGATTATCTATGCCGGATTTGCGGCCATATTATTTGGTGGATTGCTGCGCGGCAAAGCGATGTTAAAAAACCTGCTGCAGGCGGCTTTCGAAGGCCTGACCGATGAAGGCTGGCTCAAATTATCCCGTAACTGGGCGCTCTTTTTCCTGGCAATGGCGGTAATCAACGAGTTGATGGTGGCGACAATGAGTTTCGACTGGTGGCTCACCCTCAAGGTTTGGGGCGTACCTGCCATCTCCTTCCTGTTCGCGATGGCCAATATCCCGATGTTGATGAAACATGGGTTCTCGGTCGAAGAAAAGCCGCGCCCTGACGGTCAGGACGCGGCTTAGCCTGCATGTGTCTAGCCTTGATCGGCGCGGCTGACGCCGTCTCCGTCAAGATTCAGCGCCACAAAGTCCCAGTCGATCGCATTGTCGAGTAGCGCCGAAACATAGTCCGGGCGCGCATTCTGGTAATCCAGATAATAAGCATGTTCCCAGACATCGAGCGTCAGCACAGGTTTGACGCCATGTGCCACTGGTGAATCCGCATCATGATAGGAGGTGATTTTCAACTCATCACCGTCAAGCACCAGCCATGCCCAGCCACTGGCGAAATGGCCGGTCGCCTCATCTTTGAACTTGGACTTGAATGCATCGACTGAACCGAAGCTGCTTTCAAGACGGTCTTTGAGTTCGCCGGAAATTTCCTTTTTCTCGGGCGACAGGCATAGCCAGTAGAAGCTGTGGTTCCAGACCTGCGCAGCATTGTTGAACAAGCCGCCATCTGCGGCTTCAATGATTTGCGACAGTTTTTTACCTTCGTGTTCGGTACCTTTGATCGCGTCATTGGTCTTGCTGACATAGGCATTATGGTGCTTGCCGTGATGATAGTTGAATGTTTCCTCGGAGATCAAATCTCCAAATGCGGTTTTTGCATAGGGGAGCGGGGGAAGTTCAAAAGCCATAATCTCTTTTCTCCTTTTTTTGAGAGACGTTATGTCAACGCATCAATAGAGAAAAAGATGCAAGCACAATTGTCCCTTTGATTGGCTGGCGCTGTCAAAAATCTATTTTTCCGTGACATCCTGAAGGTGCGGGCATAAAGTTGTGACCTAATCATAAAATAAATCTTTGGGGGATGAACAATGGCGAAGTTTTTTGGAAATCTGAATGCAGTGCTGATCGTCGGGCTGATTGCTACAATCGCGCTGATGTTCGGCATGCACGGCGATATGGTGACCGGCAATACCATCGGCCGCTGGCTCCACCTGTTCTTTGGCGTGCTGTGGATAGGGCTGCTTTACTATCTGAACTTTGTTCAGGTGCCGCTGATGCCCAGCATCCCGGACGAGCTGAAACCCGCGGTCGGCAAACATATCGCGCCAAAAGTGCTGTTTTATTTCCGCTGGGCTGCTTTACTTACGGTGGTAACCGGCCTCTACGTCGCCTGGGCGAGCGGCTGGCTTCATGAAGCAATGACCCTGCAACCACCGCTTGCAATGATTGGCGTCGGAATGTGGATCGCCATCGTCATGGCCGCCAATGTCTGGTTCATCATCTGGCCCAAGCAGAAAAGGGTTCTCGGCATTGTTGAAGCCACAGCAGACGAGAAAGCAGCGGCAGGAAAGATCGCGTTAATAGCTTCGCGGACCAATGTCCTGCTTTCGCTGCCGATGTTCTACGCAATGGTAAACGCCAACGCCGGATAGGATTGGAAGAATTGGAAGCATAAAAGAGGGCTTCGCGGCCCTCTTTTTTTATGTCCCTAGCAGGTCGTGCCTTTTCAGCGAATGGCGCAGCTGATCATAGGTGAGGTTGAGTGCCTTGGCCGTCTGCCGCTGATTGTAACGCGATTTGGCCAGCGCGGCTTCCAATATGCATTTTTCATAGGCTTCGACAGCCGCTTTCATATCGTCGATGTCCTGGAAGGCCGGTGCGGTCGAAACTGGTTCGGCGCGCGCTTGCGAAACGTCTCCGAACGGCGGCGCCGTCGCTTCGGCTTCGCGGGCGATCCTGTTCTCCCTGGGTTTCCAGGGAGATTCAAAGGGATCAAACACGACATGATCAACGGATTTCGAATGGTCATTCCATTGATAGACCGCGCGTTCGATCACATTGCGCAACTCCCGGACATTGCCCGGCCATTCGTGCCGGTTCAGCGCCTCGGATGCGAGGCGTCCAAAGCCGGGCCATGATGGCCATTCCAGTTCCGCTGCCATCCGACGGCCAAAATAGTCCACCAGCACCGGAATATCGCCTTCCCGAAAGCGTAGCGGCGGCAATGTGACAACTTCGAAAGACAGACGGTCGAGCAAGTCAGCCCTAAATGTTTTTTCCAGTGCCATTTTTGGCAAATCGGCATTGGTCGCCGCGACGATGCGAACATCCACGCGCTGTGGTCGCGACGATCCGATTCTCGTGATCTCGCCATATTCCACCGCCCTTAGCAGGCGCTCCTGCGCCCCGGTTGACAATGTTCCCAGTTCATCGAGGAACAAGGTTCCGCCATCCGCTTCCTCGAACCGCCCTGCCCTCGCCTTGGTTGCGCCAGTAAAGGCACCGGCTTCGTGACCGAATAGTTCCGCCTCGATCAGGGTCTCCGGCATGGCCGCACAGTTGAGCGTGATGAACGGTCCATCCCAGCGCAAGCTGAGCCGGTGAAGGCGCTCCGCGATCAGTTCCTTGCCGGTTCCACGTTCACCGACTACAAGCACCGGACGGTCCAATGGCGCCGCCCGGCTGGCTTTCTCCACGGCATCGAGAAAAGCGCCCGATTCCCCGACAAACTGACTTTCGCGTTTCATGGCCTAATATATAGTGCCAATTCCCATTAAATGGCAATTAATACCATATTCATCTTAACGAGAAAATTAGTTTATATATATTATTCAGTGACTTAATGTGTTTGGCACGGCTTCTGCAAAGTAGGTTTCAGATACGAAACACACCCACTTGTGGAGGAAAGCATGCCAGCACTGAACAAATTGAGTCGCACCGATGTTTCCGCGATCATCTCGATCCTGCTCTTCGGCGTGACGATCCTGATCAGCGCAGTCGGACCTGCACAGGCCGAAGGCACGATCGCCAGCACCCAAATCGCTTCCCCTTCTGTCAGCTCGATTAACCTTGGTTATCGGGCATGACAGACAAAAAGGCCGGGACCACTTCTTTCCCCCTTGCCGAAGTCAAGTCCCGGCCACCTTTTGAAATTCAACAGGATGATGTAGAACAGGACTGGAGCGAAGGCTCGAACAAGTTCGAACACAACCACAGACGCAACCGGAGTATGTACATGGCTGGGATTTTTTCAAGAACGCGCGATATCATCGCCGCCAACGTGACCGACATGCTGGACAAGGCGGAGGACCCGTCGAAGATGATCCGCATGATCATTTTAGAGATGGAGGAAACCCTGGTTGAAGTCCGCGCCTCTGCTGCCCGCACGATTGCCGATCAGAAAGAAATGCGCCGGCATATCGACAAGCTCGATCACCTCACCGAAGACTGGAGCGAGAAAGCGCAGCTGGCGCTATCCAAGGACCGCGAAGATCTCGCCAAGGCCGCCTTGGTTGAAAAGCGCAAGGCTGCGGACATGGCGGACCAGTTGAAGGCTGAAATTCAGGTACTCGATGATGCGCTCCGTGCGTCAGAGGGTGACATCGCCAAATTGCAGAAGAAATTGCAGGAAGCCCGCTCGCGTCAGAGTAGTCTGGTCAATCGCCTTGAGAGCGCCGAAAATCGCGTAAAACTGCGTGAAATGTATAATGGTGACAAGGTGCAGGATGCTTTCTCCCGCTTTGAATATCTCGAACGCCAGGTTGATTTTGCAGAAGGCCGCGCCGACTCGCTGAATATGGGCGGAGAACCGCAGAGCCTGGAAAATCAGATCGCTGCTCTGGAATCGAGCGATAAAGTCGACGAAGAACTGGAGGCCATGAAGGCCGCCATGAAGAAAGGGGACGCATAATGCAGGAAGAGTTCATCATCATTCCCATCGTAATGGGAACATTATTTATCGGTCTGCCGTGGTTGATCTTCCACTATGTGACCAAATGGAAAACCGCCGCAACGATTACCAATGAAGATGAAAACCTGCTGGAAGAATTGCACCATATGGCGCGCCGTCTGGATGACCGGATGGAAACCATTGAACGGATTATGGCAGCGGACAACCCCGATTGGCGTCAATCTGCACTTCCGACTCCGACCACCGACCCTGCCCCATCGCTCGAAAATTTTGACGAGCTTCTGAAAAAAGAAAGGCATCCATCATGAGCTCCTCTCGCACCAAATTCTATCTCGACAAAAAACGCGGAAAATGGAGCGGTGTCTGTGCCGGGATTGCCGATTACACCGGAATCAACGTGGCCTGGGTTCGGCTGGCAGCAATCATTGCGACGGTAACATTCGCCTTTCCCTGGACGCTGATAGCTTACTGGATCGCGGCAAAAATATCCGAACCTAAGCCGAGCAGCATGTATTTGAGCGACCCGGAAGACACAAAATTCTGGCAGGGCGTGCGCCAGTCACCGCGCCGCACGAGCCGCGATATCAAATCCCGGTTCCGGGAGATCGATCGCAAGCTGGCCGATATGGAACTTTATTACACCAGCAAGAACACGACGCTGTCGAACGAAATAGAAAATCTGCGCTAAGCAGCTGAATTGGGAGAATGGATATGGATTGGGGAAGCCCGCAATTTGTCATCGCGATCATCGCGCTGTCCTATGGAGGTTGGATCGTCAACAACTGGATCAGAGCCAAACATGGCTACGAGTTGGAAGACGAATGGGGCGGAAAGTCCGGCAAATCTGCCAAGGCCAGCCCGGACGAGCAGCGCAAGATCGAATTGCTGTCGCATGAAAACGAAGAATTGGTCGGCAAGATCGACAGGCTGCAGGAACGGCTTCAGGTCCTCGAACGCATCGCCACCGATCCAGCAAAACGCACCGCAGACGAAATTGAAGCGCTGAGGGAGAAGAACTGATGGAACCGGATAAAATTGCGATGTTTGCCGAGATTGCCCCGTTTTTGGCGCTTGGCGCCATAGCGATCACCATCGGCTGGGTTGCAACAACGTGGATGCGGATCAAGAACGGCTATCCTCTGGAAACACAATGGGGAAAATCGGTTTATCCCAAGACCGACCAGGAAGCCGTGGAACGCGTCAAGCTGCTGACCAACGAGAATGCTGAACTGCGGGCCGAAGTCGGCTCGATGAAAGACCGGCTTGCCAATGTCGAACGGATTGTCACCGATGACAGCCACCGGCTTACACAGGAAATCGAGCAGCTTCGCGACAAGCGCACAAACTAGAGAAGGGGCGGAATGATGCCAATCGAATATATCGGCCTGATGATACCCTTTTTTGGCATGGCGATTGGTGCCTTTGCCATCTGGACACACCATCAACAGAAAATGATGGACAAGCAAGTCACCATATCTGCGGAAAAAGCAGCTCAATATGCGGTGGTAAACCACGATCTCGAACAGCGCGTTCGGGTACTGGAGCGGATCGTGACCGACAAGGGTTTTGATTTGTCACAGCAAATCGAAGATTTGCGCGGCGCGCAAGAAACAAAGGAACTGAACTGATGGAAGGTATCATAGCTCTGCTCATCCCATTTGGAGCATTTGCCGTTGCAGGCTTTGCCATCTGGACAGGCCATCAGCGCAAACTGATCAAAATGCGCGGCGAGTTTCCAAGAGCGAATGACCACGATGCCGAGCGGATGCGCGAGGAACTGAAATATTTGAAGGAGCGTGTTGCTGTTTTGGAGCAGATCACAACCGATGGTCACAGCACAAAGCAGCTCGAAAATGAAATTGAACAATTGAGAGATCGGTAAGCCGGTCTAGATTGAGGAGTTAGGATATGGATTGGCCAGAGGCTGTTGTCGCCATCATCATCATCGTCACCATCGGTCGTGTGATGCGCTCCAAATATCGGGCTCAGCACGGAATTCTCGAGGACAAGGAAGGCAATGCAGTTGCCACCCAGATCAAACATGATCCTGATTCTGATCGACTGAAAGAAGAAGTAAAATATTTGAAAGAGCGCGTCGCCGTACTCGAAAAAATCGCCACCGATGATCGCGGTGCCCGCGAACTGGAAAAAGAGATCGAAAAATTGCGTGACCGGTAGTCCGGTCCGGAAAATAGAAGGACAAGCATGATGCAAGATTCTGCCTTTTATATGATTACC
>RCMY010004241.1_pt1 | contig 12445 bp, 11 predicted proteins | sample 2041341 | NCBI WGS metagenome assembly RCMY01 (sample SAMN09708234, study PRJNA481090) | Marine sediment metagenome, whole genome shotgun sequencing project. | reverse complement strand
GGCATCGGCATCTTCCAGTTGCCCCGCATCGGCGCGCCGGACAGCGTCACCGACCAGCAGATCGGCGGCCCTCAGCCCGATGGCCATGTCGGCCAGCCGGAATCCCGTCGCCTGAAAGGTGCCAATCGGCTTGCCAAACTGCTTGCGATTGGCGGCCCAGTCAGTGGCCATTCCCATGAGCCGCTCGGCCTTGCCGCAGCAGGTGGCGCCCACCCAGATGCGGCCCATGCCCAGCCACTTGCCGGCCAGTTCCAGCCCGCGCCCCTCTTCGCCCAGCACCTGTCCCGGCCCCAGCCGGACATTGTCGAAACTCAGATGAAAATTCTTGTAGCCACGATAGCTGACACATTTGTTGCCCTCACGGCACTCAAAACCGGGCAGGCCCACATCGACCAGAAAGGCGGTGATGCGCTTGCGCGGGCCGCGCTTTGTCTCGTCCATGCCGGTCGCTGCGAAAACGATGGCGAAATCGGGCATGCAGGGACCGGAGATGAAATGCTTGGTCCCGTTCAGGATCCAGTCGTCGCCGTCCCGCACCGCGCGCGATTTCATGCCCATCACGTCCGATCCTGCCTCTGGCTCGGTCAAGGCAAACAGCTCGCGCTTTTCGCCGGTCACGCACGGGGCCAAGTAGCGCTCAATCTGGTCGCCCTCACAGGCCAGCAACAGTTCGGTCGGGCGTGCGATCCAACTATGGAGCGCATGGGTCGTTTTGCCATATTCACGCTCAATCACGGCCATTTCGGAATAGTTCAGCCCACCGCCGCCTACATTCTCGGGCAGGTTAGCGGCAAATAGACCGATTTCCTTGGCGCGCGCCTCAATTTGGCGACCCAGATCTTCGGGGACTTCGCCAGTGCGGTCGACCATATCCTCGTGTGGATATAGCTCGGCCTCCATAAAGCTGCGCACCGTGTTCAGCAGCAGCTCGGTCTCGTGCGATGGTGAGTTCATCTTTGGCTCCCGTCAGGTGCTTGATTGCCGCGCATTACGCCGCGACATGAGCGCAAAGACCGCAAAGGCAATCAGGGTAATGGCGATCAGAACCACGGCGGCGGCGGCTACCGTTGGATCGGTATTCTCGCGGATGCCGTTCCACATGCGGCGTGGCAGGGTGTAGATGTTGAACTTTGAAACGAACAGCGTGACGACGATCTCATCCCAGCTGAGGATGAAGGCGAACAGCGCCCCGGCGAACACCCCCGGCTTGATCGACGGCAGGATCACCCGGCGCATCGTCACCCAGCTAGACGCGCCGAGGTTCCTCGACGCCTGCTCCAGCTTGGGGTCGAAATTGGCCAGCGAGGCGCTGACCGTGATCAGCACCAAGGGCGCGGCCAGGATGGTATGCGCCAGAATCATGCCAGGATACGTATCCAGCAACCCCAGCGGCACCCACAGCCGATAGAACGCCATGGCGGAAATGATCTGCGGGATAATCATCGGCAGCAGCAAGAAGGCGCGCACGACTTCGCTGTATTTTGACGACACCCGCCACAGCCCGATGGCACAGAGCGTGCCAAGAATGGTGGCCAGCGCAGATGTGCTAAGGCCGATCACGGCGCTCTGAAAGAAGCTGGACAGCCATTCCGGGCTGGAAAAAAGCTCAATGAAATGGCGCAGCGAATACTCGCCCTTGGGCATCGACAAAAACCGCTTGGGCGTCAGCGATACCGGGATTGCAATCAGCGCGGGCGTGACCAGAAAGAGCAGCAGAATCCATGCACCAGCCCGGTTGAACGATGAGAAAAAACCGGTTTTCATCGTGCGGTTCCCCCGAAAACGGTGCTCAGCTTCATGAACCGCGACATGACGTAGAGCAGGCCCAGCACCCCGAACAGCATCAGCGCGGCCAGCATCGCGGCGGTGCCCCACTGAAGCGTCACCAGAAGCTGCACATAGATATATTCCGCAACCATCAGCACTTTGCCGCCACCCAGCACCGCTGGCGTGACGTAAAACCCAAGGCTGAGGATAAAGACCAGCAGCGTCGAGGCGACCAGCCCCGGCGTCGTCAGCGGCAGGTAGATGCGCCAAAACGTCTGCGCGCCGCTGGCCCCCAGATTGCGCGAGGCGTTCATCACGCGCATGTCCAGCGTCTGCATGTTCACCAGCAGGGGCAGGACAGCGTAAGGCACCATGTAATGCACCATTCCGATCAGCACGCCCAGCTCGTTGCGCATGAATGCGATAGGTTCGGTAATGATGCCGACCGCCTCAAATGCGTTGTTCACCAGCCCGTTGCGCCCAAGCAGCATCAGCCATGAAAATGTGCGCACGAGGATCGAAATCCAGAACGATACCAGCACGAAACCCAGCATGAGATTTCTTTTGTTTTCATGTGCATGGACCATCGCATAGGCGATGATGTATCCAAGCAGCACGCTGAAAACCGTCGTGACGATGCACACGCGCACCGTCGTCCAGATGATACGCACCAGCGCATCGGATTCGTACAGCTCGCGGTAGTTCCCGATGCCCGGTGTGGGGTCGGTAAAACTCAGCCACAAGATATTCAGGATCGGGCCTAAATAGAACGCGGCAACGATCAGCAAAAAGGGCGCGACCAGAAACCATCCCGGACTGATGTATTTTCCCAAGGTCTTCATCGCCCTACTCCCGCGCCAGTTTCACACTTGCGGCATCGCTCCACGTCAGATCGACCTTCTGCCCCACGGCCAGCGGCGCGTTGATGCGCCAGCTGTCGACGTCCACCTCGACCTCGGTCCCGCCTGCCACGTCGACCATCACACGCAGCATCGAGCCGAAATAGGTGATCGAGCGTACCGCGCCTGTCAGCCGCGCCGGCTCGCCCCCCGCGCTCGCGGCGCGGATGTCGATCTTTTCGGGGCGCAGGGCATAGAGGCCGTCCGGCTGCTCCAGAAAATTGCTTTTGCCGAGAAAGCTGGCGACAAACCTGCTTTCGGGCTGCTCGTATAGTTCCAGAGGCGTTCCCACTTGCTCGGTCCGGCCGTCCCGCATGATCACGATCCGGTCCGACATCGACAGTGCCTCTTCCTGATCGTGGGTGACGTAGATGAAGGTCGTTCCGATCCGGTCATGGATATCCTTGAGCTGATCCTGAACCTCGACGCGCAGTTTCTTGTCGAGCGCGCCCAGCGGCTCGTCCAACAGCAGCACAGGCGGCGCAAAGCTGAGCGCGCGCGCAAGGGCCACGCGCTGTTGCTGGCCGCCCGACAACTGACCGGGCTTGCGGTCCGCAAAATCCTGCAACTGAACGAGGTCCAGCATCTCGTCGACGCGGGCCTTGATTTCGGATGCGGGGCGTTTGCGCACGCTCAGCGCATAGCCGATGTTTTCGCGTACGCTCATGTGGGGGAAGAGGGCATAGCCCTGGAACACCATGCCGAAATTCCGCTTTTCGGCCGGGATATCGGCGATCGATTTGCCATCCAGTTCGATGTCGCCGGACGTGATATCGAGAAACCCGGCGATCATCATGAGCAGCGTGGTCTTGCCCGACCCTGACGGGCCGAGCAGCGTCAGGAACTCGCCCTTTCTAATCTCCAGATTGACGTTGTCGACAGCAAGGAAGTCGCTGAACTTCTTCGACAGATCGCGGATGTTCAGATTGCCCTCAGCAGGGTTCGCATCGACCATCTATTCACACGCCCCGCGCAGTTTCAGCTTGTCTCTAGCCTCTTGCGGGGTGATTGCGCGCCCGCCCATGCGCTCGATTATCTCGACCACGCGGGTGACCAGTTGGCCGTTCGTGGCCAGCACGCCGCGATCCAGAAACAGATTGTCCTCCAGCCCGACACGCACGTTGCCGCCCATGGCGACGGCCGCGGCCGCCATGGGCATCTGCATGCGCGAGATGCCGAACCCCGCCCAGCTGGCGCCCTGCGGCAGGTGATCCTTCATCACTTTCATTGTATCCACGCTCTGATCCGCGCCCCACGGGATGCCAAGGCAGATCTGGAACATCGGCGGCGCTGCAATCAGCCCTTCGGCGATCATCTGCGTGGCAAACCGGATGTGGCCCAACTCAAACACTTCCATCTCAGGCTTGACGCCCCATTCAAGGGTCAGCTCCGCCATTCGCCGCAATGTGGGCGGCGTCGAGATATAGATGTTGTCACCATCCCCGAAATTCAGCGTGCCACAGTCAAGCGAGCAGATTTCGGGCATACACTCATGCACGTGGATCAGACGATCCTCGGCCCCGATCATGTCGGTGCCGGGGCCGGGCATCGCGGGGTTTTTCGCGTCCGGCACCCAGTCGCCGCCCATCCCGGCGGTCAGGTTGATGACGACGTCCGTGCCGCTGTCGCGAACGCGGTCGACTGCTTCCTTGAATAGCTTGGGGTCGCGCGATCCCTTGCCGGTTTCCGGATCGCGCACATGCAGATGCGCCACCGCCGCGCCTGCCTTGGCGGCCTCAATCGCGGCCTCAGCCACTTCTTTGGGCGTGACCGGCACATGTGGGCTACGGCCCGTCGTATCGCCCGCACCGGTGACGGCGCATGTCACTATCACTTCGAAATTCATCGCTGAGCCCCCTCTTATCCAGTCTTATTCTTTGGTGAAGCTGGGGTAGAGACTATCGAATATTCGACAAATCGTGCCATCTGATGGCGAAATTACGTGTTCGCCAAATCCCCTCGTTACATGTCGCGGCGCACGTCCCGCAAGGCGTTGAGGACGGCGACGATTTCCCGATCCCGCTGCGCGGCCATATCCGCGAAATGGCGATCTCCGGCGATGGCATTGCATCCGTCGACCATACGATCGCGCAACTCGCGTGTCAGTTCGGGTGCCTCAAGCCGCGTCCAAGGCAGTTTCAAGGCCGGGCCAAACTGATCCAGATTGGTGGCCATGCCCCCTGCCCCGCAGGCCACATGAAAGGCCATGCACTGCCCTTGGGAGACCATGCGCGGCGCGGGGCCATTCATCAGGGCGATATCGATATCCTCGGGCGTCGCCTCGCCATTGGCGACCATGTGCAGCGCCTCGCGCCAGAGCGCCTCTTGCAGGCGCGTGGCGACAAAACCGGGGATTTCCTTTTTCATCAGAAGCGGCGCCTTGCCCGCCACCTCGTAAAACCGTCCGGCCCACTCGACGGTGGCGGGGTCGGTCCTGCGCCCGCCCACGATCTCGACAAGCGGCAGCAGATAAGGCGGATTGAACGGATGCGCGATCACAGTGCGCTCGGGCGTGGCACAGTCGGCCTGAATATCGCTCATCATCAGGCCGGAGGTAGACGATGCGATCACCACATCGGGCGGCACCATGTCGCCCAAGGCTTTGTATAGCGCCTGTTTCATCTTGAGGTTCTCGGGCGCGCTTTCCTGAATGAATTCGGCCCCCGCTACCGCCTCGGCCAGATCATGCGATACGGTCAGCCGGTCCAGCGATGCGCCGGGGGCCAGCCCCAGATCGGTCAGGCTGCGCCAAGCTGTGTCCAGAATGGTCCGGAACGCCGCCACTTCGGCGGGGTTGTGCAGATAGCTGGTCACATCATAGCCACGGGCCAGGAAATGTGCGGTCCAGCCCCCACCTATAGGCCCGCCGCCAATGCTGGCGATGCGGGTTATCTTGCCGGGATCGCGGTACATGTCAGCGCCCCTTGAACTTCGGTTCGCGTTTTTCGACAAAGGCGGCGACGCCCTCGGCGGCATCCTCGGATTTCAGCATCTTGCGGTAGGTCGGCATCGGGTCAGTGCGCATTTTGTGGAACGCCTGCTCCAGCGGCACACACTCAATAGTGCGCTGCACTTCCTTTACGGTCTGCATCGCCAAGGGCGCAGACCATGCGATCGAGGCGGCCCATTCGCGCGCGGTGTCCATCAGCCCCGCGGCCGGAACCACCTTGTTGACCAGCCCGTAATGCGCGGCCTCACTCGCCGTCATACGGCGGCCCAGCAGGAACATCTCCATCGCGATATTGCGCGGAATGAGGCGCGGCAGACGCTGAAGCGCGCCCGCATCCGGTACGATCCCCAGCGGCATTTCGGGCAGACCAAACTCGACGTGATCGGCAGCGATCAACAGATCGCATCCCATTGCCATCTCAAACCCGCCGCCAATGGCGTGGCCGTTAATCGCGGCGATCACCGGCTTGTTCAGCGTCCAATTTTCAGTGAGGCCAGTAAAACCGCCCTCTCCATAATCGTCGGTCTCCCACCAGTTATCCAGCTGCATGTCGCCATCATTTAGCGCCTTGAGGTCCCAACCGGCCGAGAATATCCGATCTCCACCACCGGTCAGGATGGCAACCCGCAATTCGGGATCGTCGCGCAATTCCTTGAACGCATCCGCCAGCGCCCTTGATGTTGGAACGTCGATCGCGTTCACCTTGGGCCGGTCCAGCGTCACTTCTAAAACGTGGCCGTCACGGCGCAGCTTCACTCCGTCTGTCATGGGTATTCCGATCATTGAAACGCAGGGATGACGTCTTTGCAGAACGCCTTTAGCGAGCGTTGCTGTGCCGCGTGGTCCAGACCCATCGAGGCGTAGTAGATGAACTCATTTACCCCCAGCGCCTCGTAGCGTTTCAACTTGGCGATGCAGTCGTCGGGCGAGCCGAACATCAGGTTTTCCTCCAGCATGGCCGGATCGAATTGCTCGCGCCCTTCCAACTCGTTCAGTGGAATTTGCTTGGGAAAGCCGTTGACGACGTCGCCTGTGTTGCGAAAGAGATTCTCGAACTGGCCCAAAAGGGTGCGGATGGCCTTGAGCGCCGCCTCGCGGTCGCCCGCATTGTCATAGACGCAGGCGTGGCGCATCAGGGCAAAGCGCGGGGACCAGCCGTTGTTGGCCTTGGCGATCGCCTCGTCCAGTTGCTGTTTGTATAGTTCGGCCTCGGCAAACGGGCGTGTCAGCGGCCAGCAATTGATGTGGCACTTGTTCTGCACCGCATAATCGTAGGTGATGGGTGAGCGGGCGGCGACCCAGACTGGCACCTCGTCCTGCACCGGCTTGGGGACCGATGTGGAGGTCGGAAACTGCCAGTATTCGCCATTATGAGCATAGTCGCCCTTCCAGAGCGCGCGAACCGCAGGCAGCATTTCCTGCACGTATTTGTAGCCATCGGATTGCTTTAGTCCCGGTTTCATCCGATCAAACTCGCGCTGATAGGCGCCCGAGCCGATGCCAAATTCCAACCGCCCACCGCTAATGAGGTCCAAAAACGCCGCCTCGCCCGCGAGATTTATGGGATGCCAATAGGCCGCCGTCGCAACGGCGGTGCCAAGGCGGATTTTGTCCGTCTCGCCCGCCCACCATGTCAGCAGTTGCAGCGGGTTCGGCGCAATGGTCATTTCCAGCGCGTGATGCTCGGCCGACCAGACGATATCAAAGCCGCCCTGTTCGGCCATCTGAACCATCTTGATCGTGTGGCGCGCGACGTCGTTCATATCGAGGCTGTCGTCGAGCCGCTCGAGGTTGATCGCAAGGTGGAATTTCATGTCTTGGGCTCCTCAGATTTATCGTTTCAGCGCATCACGAAAGGGTTCGCCATCGGCTCGTCCGAGGTGTTCATCCATATGGTCTTGGGCCGCGTGTAGTCGTACATCGCCTGAAAGCCGCTTTCGCGGCCATATCCCGATCCCTTGACGCCACCGAATTCGGCAATGGGCGACACCACGCGATAGGTGTTCACCCAGACGATCCCGGCCCGCACGGCATTGGCCATACGCAGCGAGCGCGCGCTGTTCTGGGTAAAGATGCCAGCGGCCAGCCCGTGATCCGAGTCGTTGGCCAGCGCCAATACCTCGTCCTCGGTTTTGAACCTTTGCACGCACAGGACCGGGCCAAAAAGCTCGGTGTCCACGATGCGCAGATCCTGCCGCGGGCAGTCGATGATCGTCGGTTCATAGAACAGGCCGCCCTCCATCCCCTCGGGCTGTTTGCCCCCCGTCAGAATGGTGCCTCCCTCGGTCAGGGCATGGGCCACCTCGGCCTTGATATGCTCAAGCTGTCCGGTGGTGCAGAGCGGCCCCATCTGCGTTTCGTCCGCCAGCGGATCGCCGATGCGGATCGTCTTGGCCATTGCCGTCATCCGGTCCAGGAACTCATCCGCGATATCCTCATGCAGATAGAGGCGCGACCCCGCCACGCAACTCTGCCCCGCCGCGCCAAAAATACCGGCGATTGAGGCGTTGACTGCACTTTCGATATTGGCGTCGTCGAACACGATAAAGGGCGACTTGCCGCCCAGTTCCAGCGACACCTCGGCAAAGTTGTTCTTGGAGTTCTCCAGCACATGGCGCGCGGCGTTCGGCCCCCCGGTAAAGGATATCCGTGCGACCAGCGGGTGCGCGGTCAGGGTGCGTCCGCAAGGATCGCCGTGGCCACTGACGATGTTGACGACACCGGGCGGGAAGCCCGCCTCGCTCATCAGTTGTCCGAAATCCAGCATCGCGCCAGAGGCGTGTTCGGACGCTTTCAACACGACCGTGTTGCCCGCCGCCAGCGCCGGGCCGATCTTGACCGCCACGAGGAAAAGCTGGCTGTTCCATGGCACCACGGCAGCGACCACGCCCAGCGGCTCGCGCTTGGTAAAGACGAACATATCGGGCTTGTCGATGGGCAGCGTCTCGCCGCTGATCTTGTCGGCGCAGCCTGCGTAGAACTGAAAAAATTCGGCGATGTATGCCGCCTGCCAGCGCGTTTCCTTTAGCATCTTGCCGGTGTCGATCGCTTCGGTGCGCCCCAGTTCCTCGGATTTATCGACCAAGAGTTCCGCCAGCTTTCTCAGGCACTTGCCCCGCTCGGACGGCGTCATCTTGGCCCAAGGCCCTTCGGTTCCAGCCCGGTGCGCGGCGCGCACGGCGCGGTCGACGTCCTCGGCAGTCGCTTCGGGAACGCGCGCCCAGACCTGTCCGGTGCTGGGGTTGGTACTGTCGAACAGGCCACCGTCCGACGCATCGACCCATTGGCCGTCGATCAGCATCTTGTAGGTCCGAATATCAGTCATGTCGGGCGCTCCTCCTTCGTCACGATTTCCATTCTTTACTGATAATCTCGGGCGGCCTGCGTATTTTCGTCACCTGATGTCGAAAAATAAGAAGGCGTGTCGGCCTCATGGCGTTTAACGTGACCGCAAGGGAGATGTTCAGATGGCAGGAAACAAACAGATCATTGGTGGCCCGCTGGAGATCGGCGGACGCGTTCTGTCATTGTCGCGCGCCATTCGTGCAGGCGATTTTGTTTTTCTGACGGGTCAGATTCCCATTTGCGGCGGCGCACAATAATGAACGGCCAAGCCCCGGATGGAACCGCCTATGATCTGGTCGGCCCTGAAAATGCGCCCTGCATCGTGCTGATCCACGGTCTGGGCCTGAACCGGCAGTGCTGGCAATGGACCACGCCCGCACTTTGCGAGCGATACCGGGTGCTGAGCTATGATCTTTTCGGCCATGGCGACAGCGCCGCACCACCCGAAACCCCATCGCTGTCGCTGTTTTCGCGCCAGTTGATTGATCTGCTGGATCATTGCGGCATCACGTCTGCGGCAATTACAGGATTTTCGCTGGGCGGCATGATCGCACGGCGCACAGCGCAGGATGCGCCCGAACGGGTGGCAGCGCTGGCCATCCTTCATTCGCCACATGAACGCACTGATGCGGCGCAGGCGGCCATCCTGAAACGTGTGGAACAGGCGCGACAGGACGGCCCGGCATCGACAGTGAATGCCGCGCTGGAGCGGTGGTTTACCGAACGTTTCCGCATTGCCAATCCGGCGATGATGGACCTCGTCCGCTCATGGGTCATGGCCAATGATGTTGCGATTTATCACACCATCTACCGCGTTCTGGCCGACGGCATCGCCGAAATCACCGCGCCGACGCCCCCCATTGCCTGCCCGACTTTGGTGATGACCGCAGATGAGGATTACGGTAACGGCCCTGAAATGGCGGTCGCTATTGCCGCCGAGATCGACGGCGCCGAAATGCATATCTTGCCCGGCCTTCGGCACATGGCGCTGGTGGAAAATCCGGACGCGGTGAACGGGCCGCTTTGCGCCTTTTTCGACCACGCTTTCAAAGGACAGACGCAATGACCACGGACATCCTGAAAGGCATCCGCGTTCTGGACCTCAGCCGCATGTTATCGGGGCCTTATTGCACCATGATGCTGGCCGATCACGGCGCCGAGGTGATCAAGATCGAAGGCGCGGGCGGCGACACCAGCCGTACCAACGGCCCCTACCGCGACGACGACCCAGACCGCCTCTGGGCCGGGTATTTCGTCAGCTTGAACCGCAATAAGAAAAGCGTGCAGCTTGACCTCAAGTCCGAAGAGGGCAAGGCGGCGTTTCGCAGACTGGCTGCGACTGCGGATGTGGTCGTCGAAAACTTCCGCCCCGGCGTCATGGACCGGCTGGGCCTGTCCTTTGAGAGCCTCACTGAGGCAAACCCCAAGCTGGTTTATGCCGCCATTCGCGGTTTCGGAGATCCGCGCACCGGGGCCAGCCCCTATTCGGATTGGCCCTCCTACGACGTTGTTGCGCAGGCGATGGGCGGGGTCATGGCCATCACCGGGCCGGATGCCAATAGCCCCACCAAGGTCGGGCCGGGCGTCGGCGACATCTTTACCGGGCTCATGATGTCGTTCGGCATCATGGCCGCCCTGCGCGAGGCCGAGGCGACCGGCAAGGGCCAGTTTACTGATGTCGCGATGTATGACGCCATGATCTCGCTCTGTGAGCGGGCCACCTATCTGCACGATATGACCGGCGCGGTTCCCGGCCCCGAGGGCAACGGACATCCGTTTCTGGCGCCGTTCGGCGTGTTCCCCACCACCGACGGCGCCATCGCCTTGGGGATCGTGGACGATGCTTTTTGGCGGGTTCTGACGCAGATCATGGGCCGCCCCGAACTGGGCACCGACCCGCGCTATGCCACCCGCGCCGCGCGGGCGATTGAACGCGCCGAGGTCAACAGGATGGTCGGCGAGTGGACCGCGCGTCACGACAAGGCAGCGCTGACAGACCTGCTGGGCGGACAAGTGCCGTTCGGGCCGCTCAATACGATCCACGATATCTTTGCCGATCCGCACGTGGCGGCGCGCGGTATGTTGGCGCAGATCAATCACCCAAGCGCCGGGGCCAAGCCGTGGACCGTGGCCGCCAATCCCCTGCGCTTTGCGAGCCGCCCCGAGAGGGCCTATGCGCAGCCGCCGACACTGGGCGAGCATGATGCATTGGTGCAATCCGTCGCCTCTCCGCAGATGGCGCGGGAGGACAAGCTGGCCTTGCGCGATGCCTTCGGCACCTTCCCCACCGGGGTCACGGTGGTGACCACACGGCAGGCGGACGGCACGCCGCGCGGCTTTACCGCGAATTCCTTTACGTCCGTATCGCTCGATCCGCCGCTCTTGCTGATCTGCATCGCCAAGACCGCGCATAGCTGCGACGTCTTTGCTGAGGCCGGGCATTTCGCCATCAACGTCCTGTCCGAGGATCAAACGGCGGTTTCAGGCCTCTTTGCCTCGCGCTCGCCGGACAAGTTCGACGAGGCAGAATGGCACAGCGGACCTGAAAACGTCCCTCTGCTGGACGACTCGCTCTGCACCTTCGCCTGCGCGCGACACAAGCTGGTGGATGCGGGCGATCACCTGATCCTGATCGGCCGGGTTCTGGCGCATGAAACGACGGACAAGCAACCTTTGGGCTATCATCGCGGCGGATATTTCTCAATCGGGCTGGAAAAGGAACTGGTCAAGACGGCGGGCGAGGCCGACAACGTAGCCGTCGGCGCATTGGTCGTGAAAGACGGACAGGTCGTGTTGCAGGTGAAGCAGGACGGCACGTTTACCTTGCCCAGCGCGCCCGCTGCGAACTGCAATCTCGACGGTCTGATTGCCTCGCTGAGAAAATCCGGCCTCGATCCGGTTCTGGAGCATCTCTACGCCGTCTATCACGATCGCGAGGCGGATCAGCACCGGATCTACTACCATGGCACCGTGACAGGTGACATCCCGGCGACGATGCGCTGTTTCAGCCTTGCCGACATCCCTTTTGATTCAATAGCTTCTGCCGCCGAGCGCAGCATGCTGTCGCGTTATAGGGACGAATTCCGGCACGGCAGTTTCGGCATCTATCAGGGCGACCAGGCTGCCGGAACGGTAAACCGGATCGCCGACAGAACGCGTTGCGAAATCTGAAACGATATCAAGGACATGTCATGCTACCTGAATTGAGAAAAGTCGTCACCTTCGATGAAACCATCCATCGCGAGGGGCAGCGCGCCGCCACGCCACCGCTGCGCATGATCGGCGTTGCCGCCGTGGTCACCAACCCTTGGGCCGGGCGCGGCTATGTCGAAGACCTTGGCCCCGACATCAAGCGCATGGCCCCGCCCCTGGGCAAGATGCTGACCGATAGGCTGATCGCGCTGGCCGGGTCCGGCGACGCGATCGAGGCCTATGGCAAGGCCTGCATCGCCGGCACCAATTGCGAGCTGGAACATGCGTCGGC